>Ga0160423_10003387_pt1 | contig 13266 bp, 12 predicted proteins | sample CRUFie14St8metaG_FD_108191 | JGI IMG/M metagenome (GOLD analysis project Ga0160423, IMG submission 108191) | Marine microbial communities from the Costa Rica Dome - CRUD Field 142mm St8 metaG | ecosystem: Environmental > Aquatic > Marine > Oceanic > Photic zone | place: Costa Rica: the Eastern...
CCCCCAGACAACCCTGCCCCCCCCCTTGGTTCGGGAACCAAAGGGGTCTCGCGGGGGGGCACACCCCCCCCAACAAAAAAATGGGGGGGGGAAGGAAAAAAAAAAAAAAAAAAACATAGGAAAAGAAAAGAGACAAAACTCATCACTCACCTCGCTCTCCTCCTTGAAGTACTGGGCAAATCCTGGAAGGCCCACGTTGTCGCGGTCGAAGAAGGCGTACATGGAGTGGTACAGGTAGCTGATGCTGTACTCGATGTTGATCTGCCTGTTCACCGCGGCCTCGCACTCCGAGGCGTACATCTTGCGCGCGAAGGATTCGGAGGGCTGGGAGCTCTCGATCTGGTCGAGCTCTCCAGACTTTGTGGTGACCTCCGAGACGCCGTCAAAGGCCTCGAGGGTGAGGCCGGTGATCGCGTCCTGCTTGTTCAGGGCACCGGGGAGCACCACTGATTCCTGCCTCGGGGACCACAAGCCACGTCCTCCGGACTCTGGCCTCTTCCCGGCAGCGGCAGCGCACCTCACGCTGCTCGCCCTGGACAGCCACTTCTTCGTACTCACGCTCACTCCAAACATGATGATGAATGACTGAAACTCTTCTGCTCGTTCGTTCGTTCGCTCGCTTCGCTTCGCTTCGGCTGTCGGTCGTCGACTCCGCCGTCGACGCAATTCTCTAGACAAGCGTTCAGGAAAACGTGCGGCAGTCAGGAGGTCAGTATACTGGGGGGCGCCCGTGACTCGGTGAAAAGAATAAATAAAGAATATGCTCTGCTCGGAAGTCACGCCCTCGAGACGAAGAAAAAAAGTCACGCTATTTTTTTTGGAGCGCATGCGCTGCGGAGGGTCGCCGTGGTTGTCGTCGGGCTTGCCGCGGTGCTCGACTCCGTCCTCGAGGACGACGTGGGGCTCACCTTCGTCGCGCTGTCGTCCCGCGCCTTTTTTTTGTTTTGCTAACCTTGTTGCCCCACTGGCTTCGTGGCGTGATCGTGGTCGAGACGGGGAAACCGTTTGAAATCTCTTCTATCGAAAATAGTGTATCAAAATTCTACGAGACAAGTTTATATACCACAATCCAGAGAATCTAGGTTTTATATTTTCTATATATAACGTTATTCTACCACAGCCGACCCCCTGAAAGCAATGTTGCTTTTCAGCCAGGTCGGACGAAGTCAAGTAGATTTCGCATCTTATTTCACACCCAAGTGACGCCAGAATCGGGAAATTTCCACGCGTGATCGCGAATCGGGAGAAACTTGCCAAAAAAGTGGGGCATGGCGTGATCGGCGTGAGGTCATTAGGCGAGAGAGAGCGCGCACAGGCATCGCGCTGTGCAAGTGCGGGTGGGACGGTACGCCGGGGGGGGCTTCTAGACTTAGGGCAGGAGTGGGAAGAGCGGCGATCGGCGACCGGCGACCGGCGGCGACCGGCGATCTTCACCCGCCAAAACTCAGACCCTCTTCTTCGGGAACTCGGTGAGCGACGAGAGGCTGAGCTGATCCGTGGCACGGCACGGGCACAAGCGCTTGTGACCTAGCATGGACGGTCGAGTCCCGACGAGGACGCCCATGCTGACCTCCAAGGTGCCTGCGATGAGGATGGGTTTGGTCCGCGGGGCGTCTTCGCCCTCGTCGTCCCCCCGCCCGAGTGTCACCAGTGCAAGGGCAGGAGGCCAGAGGGTCCTCCGCGCGGGGCCCCGACTCCGACGCACCGCCGGGCGCGCCGCGGCACGCCACCAGCAGCAGCGGCGGCGGCGCTTTCACCGCGTCGTGGAGGCGAGAGGTCTCGAGAAAGAGATCGAGGAAGCTCTGTCGACTCAAACGTCGATGAGCGAGGCCGAGCTGGATGACATTGACATCATGGATTCGAAGGGCAACGTCACCTCGTCGTGCTGTGGGTCGCACTGCGACGATGTTGAGTTAATGCCATCCCCCGTTGCCAGGATGCTGGAGCGAATCTTCAACGCGCTCCGCCTCACGGCTTTTGCGGAGTACGTCGAGGAGAGGTCCACCGCATTCACGGTCGCCAGCGCGGTCTTTCTCTTCTGCTCGGCCGCCGTCTCGATGTATTTGGGCGGGCCCTCTGGGCGAGCTCTCGCCCCCGCCACCGCCCTAGGCCTCGAGCGGGTCGGCAACGCCTGCCTTTGCCTCGTCTACGGCCTTCTGGGCGTTCCCGCCTTCATCGACGTGGCGTACAACCTCGCCACTTTCAGGATCGATATCCACGTCCTCACCCTCCTCGCGGTCTTCGGCACCGTCGTCATCGGGTCCCCGCTCGAGGGCGGGCTCCTGCTTTGCCTCTTTGAGGCGGCCCACACCATCGAGGGCAGGCTCACCATGGCGGCCAAGGGAAACCTAGCTTCGCTGATGGAGGGCACGCCAAAGGTGGCGGTGACCGTCAAGGTCGACGGCGACAACCAGCCGCTCTACGAGACGGAGGAGACTGTGAGGGTGGAGGCCGTGGTGCCCGGAATCCACGTCGTTGTCAAGGCTGGGGACATCGTGCCGCTGGACGGCAGGATTGTGTATGGCGGCGGTTACGTCACCTCGGAGAACATCACCGGAGAGAGCCTGCCGTACCTGAAGAGGGTCGGCGACACCATCCCGGCGGGAGCGAGGTCCGTGGACGGGACACTCGTGCTGGAGACGCTCAGGTCGGCGGAGGAGTCCACCCCGATGCGAATCCTCAAGCTGACGGAAGCAGCGCAGGACCGCAAGCCTCGCATCACCCAGTTCCTTGACAACTGGATGGGCCTGTACAGTAAGGCTGTGCTGGCCTCCACCTTCGTGATCTCCCTCGCCCTGCCGCTCTTCGGGGTCTCCGTTCTTGGCACCGGCGGCTCGGTGTACAGGGCCGCTGCCTTCCTCACCGCCGCTGCACCTTGCGCCCTGGTCATGGCCCCACTGGCCTACATCTCGGCGATCTCAGCGATCGCCAGGAGGGGCGTGATCGTGAGGGGCGGTAAGGTGATCGACGCCCTGAGCAAGTGCGACGCCATCGCGCTGGACAAGACGGGGACTCTGACGGAGGGCGAGCTGGAGTGCACCGGCATCACCGGAGTTGGAGAGAATGGAGCGGGGGATGAAGACGTCGAGCCGCTGAGCTTTGCCCTCGCGGTCAGCCAGGGTAGCACCCACCCCATCTCCCTGGCGGTGAAGAAGTGTGCCTCAATGAGGCCGAGCCCGCCTCACGCCGCCCAGGACGACGCGGACCTCAAGATCGACGACTTCAGGATGATTCCAGGGTACGGCGTGGAGGCCACAGCTGAGAGCGGCCGCGGGGACACGTACAAGGTTCAGTTCGGGTCCGTGGACTTTGTGAGCAAGCACCTCTCCGGCTCGTCGTCCTCGGAGATCGACTCGCTGCTTCAGACGAGCGGTATGGACAAGGTGATTGCCGTGCTTCACACGGAGAAGCTCGGGAACGGAGGCGGTGGCACGACCTCCCTCTTCACCTTCTCGGACAGGATCAGGTCCAAGAGCCAGAGGGCCCTCGTGGACCTCAAGGACGCGAAGCGGGACCTCAGGCTGACCATGCTGACCGGGGACCGCGAGGCGAATGCCGTGAACGTGGCCAAGCAGCTGGGAATCGACGAGGTCTACGCGGGCCTGCTGCCGGAGGACAAAGTGGACTACGTGGAAAAGATAAGGCACGGCTCGAGCAAGACGGGATTCGTCGCCTTCGTTGGCGATGGCATTAACGATGCTCCGGCCCTAGCCACGGCGGACGTGGGCATCGCCTTTGCCGATTCCACGACCGCGGCCGCCGCGAGCGCAGCGGATGCCATCGTCCTCAAGGAGGGCGGGGACCACATCTCCTCGTTGCCTTACATCTTCCGGGTTGCCAAGAAGACGAAGACGATCATGAAGCAGAACATCGCGCTGGCTATGGTCTCCATCGTTGGGGCGTCCCTCCCCTCCGTGGGGGGCTACTTCCCGCTCTGGCTCTCCGTCTCCCTGCACGAGGGGAGCACGTTGCTCGTCGCGCTGAACTCGCTGAGGTGCCTTCTCCCCGTCGCGGAGACCAGAACGGAGCGCGCCTGGGCAGTGGCCATTACCACGGCCGCTGTGGTCCTCGCTACCGTCGTGCTCGTCCCCGGAATCGTCGGGACAAAGTTCGCCGCGAGGCTGGGAGTCGTGGGGTCGCTGGGCGGCCTCATTCTCATGCTCGAGTCCGCGTCCGCCGGTCTCTTTGCTGGGGCGCTGCACTCGCTGACCGGTCCGGACCACCTCGCGGCGCTCGCGCCACTTTCCATGGGTCGCAGCACACTGGCCGCCGGCTTTCTGGGCGGCCTGTGGGGCTTCGGACACAGCGCCGGGCAGCTCTTCTTCGGCGCCATCTTCATCTTGCTGAAGAGCAGGATGAACTTTCAGCTGGACGTGATCGAGAACTTTGCCGGCGCGGCGGTGGGGTTGACTCTGATGGCGATCGGCTACTTTGGGTACAAGGAGGCCAAGGACTTCGACTTTGACAGGATGAGGGAGGAGGGGAGGCAGAAGGGGAAGATCCTGTCCAAGTTCTCGCTGGCCACCTTCTCCACCGGGTTCCTCCACGGCCTGTCGCCGGACGCCATCTTCCCCATCCTGCCCGCAGTCACTATGGCCGCCAGGGGCCAGGCTATCGCCTTTGTGTTCTTCTTTCTCCTGGGCACCGTGGGCTCCATGGCATCCTACACCGCTTTCATCGGCGTTGGGTCGTCCGCCCTTGCCCAAAAGTCGCCGGACATCACGAGAAAGATTTCCATGGGAAGCAGTTTCCTCGCCGTGGGCCTGGGAATCGCGCTGCTCGTCAGCGCTGCCTTTGGCGTGGACGTCTTCTCCTTTTTGCCGACCCACCACGGCTAACAATTGGGTACACCACCCAGCCTGTAGTAGTACACCAATACCTCAACATCCATTTAGCTCTCATTCTTCCTCCATTCTTCCATCCTTTTTTGATGGAGCTTGCGGATGGGGGGCTTGGCTCAGAAAGATGCCAAATAGTGCCACGCTGGCATCCTCGCAAGCCGTTCACTTTTCCGTGTACGAATCCCATCTTGGCCTCTAACCTTTCCACACACACCATTTGCTCTCGATGTGGAAGAATTAGTTGCCCCACAGTAGAGATCGCGTCTTGGCCACCGACCATCAACTCTGCCCCACAAACAAGGTGAATTTCGCGCTTTTTTTCTTTTTTTGCACATCAAGCCATCAAATGGTTGGCTGATCTCGTCAGCAGGGGAGTTGCGAGAGGACCACAACGGACGAGACCAGGAGCCGCGGGGGACGCCGTGCGTTGTTGGTGCAGCAGAGTGAAGCGAGACCGATAGAAGCGAAGCGAGGTGCCTGGCGGCGACCGACGGCGAGGTCGGAGAGCCGCGGGCCGAGGTCGAGCCGCTTTTCTTCAAGGCACGCGCGCCACCTTGGAGACATTACTTGTGCACTCTTGAAACGACAGAAGATGCAGGACGCAGGGCACCTGACCGCCCTGAACCCCGGGGGTTTCGACGAGGACGTTGGAGTTTCCATGAGGAAGGAGGGTGACCGTGACCACCAGGCGACGGAGGCCGCCCCTGCGACCTCAGCGGGCTCTCCTCCCGTCGCCTCCAGCCCGCTCTCCGTCGGCGCGGTGAGCCAGAGTCTGAAAACTTTTATTCCGTTTTCCGTGTCCTTGGACCATTTGCCCTCCGCGGCAGCTCAGCAGCAGCAGCACCAACAGCAAGAGAATTATTTGAGCAGCGACAGTGCGCACACGACCGAGAACGAGGACTCGGAGGGCTCGAGCCGGGCCAGCAGCAATAGGGACGACGGGGAGAGAGGGTACGAGGAGAGAGAGATCGGGACGCAGACCTCGCTCAATTCCAAGGCTCTGAGGGGGATGGCGCAGGATGAGGAGGGGAGGCCCGCGTTTGGCGAAGGCGATGATCCTCCAGGAGCGCCAAACTTCCAAGGCGGGGACCACGTGGATCCCGCGGAACTGGCGGAGGATGCGGTCCGAGACAGGGCGGTGCGGAACAGGGCCGCCTCCTCGAGCTTCTCCTCGGACCGGAGCGGGACGGAGACGAGCGGCGGTGACAGCGAGGACTACTACGTGGACAACCCCACGCCGCAGATCATCCCGCCTCCGGTGGAGACTGGGGCTGTGGGAGAGAAGCACGTGATCGTCATGGTGGGGCTGCCCGCGAGGGGAAAGACGCACATGGCCAGGAGGTGAGCTCTTCTGAACCGGACCGGACCGGTCTCAGGAAACTAAAAACATTTCCCTCGCCCCGAGAATCTGCGGCTGACGCACGCCCTCCCTTCTCCTCCTTCATCCGCATTTAGGCTCGCGAGGTACCTGGCTTTCTTCCACGGTGCCAGGACCAAGGTTTTCAACGTCGGGGAGTACAGGCGGCAGCATATGTCCAATAAGCAGTGCTCGTCTGACTTCTTCGATCACAAGGTGGAGAAGAACAAGAATTTGAGGGCGACCTTTGCCAAGATGGCCATGGACGACATGATCCAGTTCTTGTACGAGGACCACGCGCAGCAGCAGATCATCAAGGTGGAGAGCAGAGAGAACCTGGAGGGCGGTTCTGGTGGGATCGGGGGGTCGGGTGTGGAGGGCGCGGGGGGGGCGGGGCAGCCAGGGGGGCTGAGCCAACGCGAGACGAGGATCAAGAACCAGCAGAAGGGGGTGGACTCAGGGAAGGTGGCCTTCTTTGACGCCACGAACACCACCAAGGCCAGGAGGAAGTGGATCTGCTCCCAGCTCGAGGGCCTGCCCCTGAAGATCATCTTTATCGAGAGCATCTGCACGGATGAGGCCACCATAGAGAAGAACATCTGGGACTCCAAGGTGAGCGCAATTTTTACACCTCCCCCCTCGCGCTAATTTGTTTTTGGGTTCTTCAGCGTTCTGACGCCCTCGGTTCCACAGGTGACCCTTCCCGACTACGATCACCTTCGTAAGAAGAGGGAGAAGGCGTACAACGACTTCAAGCAGCGCATCGCGAATTACGAGAAGGTGTACCAGAAGGTGGATGAAGACAACTTGAGCTGGGTCAAGCTGATCAACAACGGGCAGAAGGTCGTGATCAACCGCATCCACGGCTTCCTGCCGATGAAGATGGTGCAGTTCCTCACCAACATCCACGCCTTTCCACACTCATTCTACCTGTCACGGCACGGCCAGAGCGAGTACAACAGGTACCTCAAGATCGGCGGAGACTCTGGGCTGACGGAGCTCGGCGAGCAGTACGCCCTGGACCTGGGCAAGTTCGCGGAGGAGAAGATATGCGTGGACCAGGAGACCGGGCAGCCTAGGGCGGCGAGACTTTGGACATCCTCGCTTGTGCGGACAGTGCAGACGGCAAGGCACATCCCGCACCCGACGGTCGCCCACCCGGAGACCGGCACGAGGGAGTGGATCCAGATGGACCACAGGATCTACAGATCCCTGGACGAGCTCTACGCAGGGGTAAGACGAGCGCCCACAGCGGCGAGAGGTCGTGATTTCGATCCCCCTGGATCGAGCGACCTGACCTGAGGCTGACGTCACGTGGACTTGACCATTCCCCCCCCCCCCCTCTTCTTCTCTCGCAGGTCTGTGACGGGATGACGTACGAGGAGATTGAGCAGCTCTACCCCGAGGACTTCAAGAGGCGGCAGGAGGACAAGTTCAACTACCGATACCCGCGTGGCGAGTCCTACTTGGACATCCTCAGCCGTCTGGACCCGCTGGTGATGGAGATGGAATCGTACCGCGAACCCTTGTTGATTGTGGGGCACCAGGCCGTGCTCAGGCTACTTTACGGCTACTTCATAGGCAAGAAGCGAGAGGATTGCCCAAGGCTGAGCATCCCTCTCAACACCGTGATCAAGCTCACGCCCAGGACATACGACTGCGAGGAGGAGAGGATCTCCCTATCGCACGACATCTCCCAGGACGACGGGCAGAAGGAGCCGCCCTCGCACTAGGTGTTTCCCCCTCCTCTGCTCGGTAGAGCACGAAGTAAAATAAAAATCACTTTTGTTAACACGAGAAGGGACGAGACTCACTGCCCCTTGAAGAGTCCCATGAACATGGCGAGCATGACAATGCCCACCATGACGATCATGAAGATGGTGCACAGCTGCAACCTCGCGGCCCTCTGGTGCTTTGCCGCCTTCTTCAACTCCTTGTTGGCCTCCTCCGTCCTTTCGTATGTGTTGACTATGTTTGCCTCCATGTCGTCCACGACCTACCACATTCGTCGAGGCGAGCGTCAGCGCGCGACCATCGGAAAGTGTGGGGCGGAAGTCTTGGTTTCGGGGGCTCACCTCTCCCTGCTCGCTGACTAGGACGGCGAGGTCCTGAAAGATCTCCGTTACCTCCCCGATCTGAAACTGGATCTCTTTGATGTCCTCCTCCCTCTCCTGCAGCACGGCGTTGTTCAGCTCGAGCTCGCCCTCCACGGCGACCTGTTCCTGCGCCATTCTCTCTCGCTCCGCTCGCTCAGGGTCCTCTTCTAGCAAGGGTCTCTCCTGCTCCGCGGCCGCCTCCCTCTCCCTCTGCCTCCGTCTACTGCGCTTCACCGGGGTGGCCACGGGCTCACTTTCCGCCTTTCTCTCCGCGCACAGCCTCTGGGCCTTCTGGAACTCCTCTAAAACCTGCTGCACGTCCCTCGTCAGCTTTCGATGCCTCGACTTTTGCCTCTTCCCTTGAGGCTTGTGACCTCGTAGCACATGCGCCGCCCGCTTGGCCAGGGAGCTCACGTCCTCGCCGACCCCGCGCAAATTCTCTCGATGGCTCATCGTATCCTTCCTTGTTCCCATAAGGTCCACCATTCTCCGATACGCCGCAACGCGAGTGGTCAGTTGAAACGCCATCGCCTCCGCCTCCTCCAGGTTGTCTCGTCTCGTCTCCTGGTTGGCCATCGCGGCCTGCTCCACCAGGTCGTCGCCATGGTCGTCGTCGTCCTCGAAAGGGTTCGTCCCGCGCGGCGCCCAGTCCCCGCCGCCTCCGGGCCTGTTCACATCCGTGAAGCTCATCGATGCGCGCCCGCTCCCTCCCTCTGTTCTACCCCCCTCCTCCGCCAGCCCTCGCGCTTTTTTCAAGTTGGTTTTTTAAGTTTCCTGTGGAATCCTTTGGAAGAATGAGAGGAAGAATGAGTGGGGCAGCTCCGTGGGGCAGCTCCGTGGGGCAGTGAAGGAAGCTCCGTGCAGGCCAACACAGACAGACGAACGGACGGACGAACGGACGGACCCCGTTCAGGTTGCTCGCATCTTTCTTGTTTCGGAAAATGGTAGAGGTGACTGAGGAGCAGCCCGATGGGTATGGATGGATGGGCAAGGAGTGGTTCTGGCTCATCCTCGACAGCGCTTGCCTTTCCATGATCATCGTCGCAGCTACGGGAGGCGACTGCAGCGGGATTCCCTCGCTGAAACCAATGGTCTTTGCGTTCGGAACGGTCACGCTCCTCCTCGCTGTTGCCAAGTTCGTATTCAAGCTAAGGCGGTCGGATGTCCAGCAACGAGTGCCTCGCATCGCCCACGCCGTGAAGACGTGTGGCCTGGTTCAACTCGGCCTCGGGATTTGGGGCATAGCAATCACAATTCCAAAAGCTCTAGGCGGTAGAGACTTGAACTGCACGACACCGGTGTTCATGGTCGGTTTCATCCCTTCTGTGATTATCGCTGGGGTCTTGGTCGGCCTTGTTTGCATGTTGTTCGCGTGGGCGGTGCGGAGACCAAACCAAGATGGAAGAATGAAGGAAGAATGGCGAGGACTCCCCATTCATCGGGACGAGGGGGGTGTCAACCTCCTGGCTGCTGATTGACAGACGAAAGGCGTTTCTCTTGGGCCCGAAATTTCCGGTTTCCCGCGGGAATTCCCGGCTTTGGGGATGAGAAAGGGTAACGCTCCGCTTAATTGCGGTGATGGCGGGGACGCCGAGGGCCTTGGAGGTCGCGGCAGGCCTCGCGAGGTGCTACTGGCATGGCCGACGGGGGGACGGTGAGCGCGCAAGGGCGGAGCTCGTTAGCCTCGGACCGGTGTGGCACAAAATGGGCCAAGCTCTCGCCGCCAGGCCGGACGTTGTGGGTCGCCGGTGGGCCGACCACCTCCGCCCCCTGCAGAACGAGTCCGCGCCCTTCCCCTTCGCCGAGGCCGCCATGGTCATGAACGACGACCTCGAGTGCGACTGTCGAGACTTGTTTCAATTTCACGACGCGCAAGGGAACGAGGTGGCCATGAACGAGGACCCTCCAGCCGTGGGGGTGGGCTCTCTGGGCCAGGTCTACCGGGCCTCCCCCAGGAGAGGCCCGCACAAAAACAAGCAAATCGCGCTTAAGGTGCAGCGGCCCGGAGCGCTGGAGTCCGTGACGAGCGATGCCGCGCTGATCCGAGGCACGAAAAGTGTTGAGGAAGGATTAGGCGGACCCAGGTCCGTGTTCCGAGAAGTCGCGGAGGCCGTCACCACGGCTCTGCTACAGGAGCTGGACTACGAGAAGGAGGCCCAAAATGCCGCCGAATTTGCTCAAGTCGCGCTGGAGGTCCCCCAAGTTGCGGTGCCTCTCCCCATCGACGCGTGAGTTGCACAAAGCGTCCCCACCCTCCAGCAATTCTTCTGACACTCTCGCCCCCCTCCCCCCCCCTCCCCAGGTTTTCCAAGGATAGGGTTCTAGCCACGGAATGGGCGGACGGGAAGACTCCGCAGGAGCTTGTTGATATGGGCGACTTGGACTCGCTCAAAGTCCTGGCCTGCATCGCTATCGAGTGCACAATGGCGCAGCTGCTGGCCACCAACGTCCTTCACGGGGACCCCCACGGCGGCAACCTGCTCCTCAGAAACGATGGGGAGGGGAGGTGGGCGATCACGAGCCCGCAAAGGCGATTACATTCTTCCCCTGACCCGTTTTTCCTGCCCCCGTTTTCTCTCTCCCGTGTTTTTGTGGGCCAAGGCCCGAGCTAGTGTATCTGGACTTTGGGGTGCTGTGCCGGGTCAGCAAGAGGGAGGCGAGGGGCCTGCTCGCGATGTCCGCAAGGGTGACAAAGGGGGACTACGCCAAAGTCGCCGCCTCGCTGCGGGACATGGGGTGAGACGAAGAAGAGTGAAAGAATGTAGAGCGAGTGGTTCTGGCGCGAGCCCGCCAAAAGACTGACATCGCACTCGCGCCCACTAAGGGTGATCGGAGAGGATGCAGATGATGAGGTTGTTGGCAGGGCACTCCAGTCCGAGCTCGCCGGTCAGACCAACCAGGAGGCCATCAACGCCGCCATGATCAAGGTTGGCGCCAAGTTTGGATTCAAATTTCCGGCGTTTTACGCTTTACTTGCGAGGGCCCTGGCCCCCATCGAGGGGTACGGGAGGTGAGCGACCAGTTCTTCCCCCATTCCGGACGTCTCGAGGCGAAAACACTCACAATCCTCACTCTTCGCGCGAGCAAGCAGGCTCGCAGACCCAAATTTCAACGTGATGGCGGAGTCCTACCCTTGCGTCATGCGCCGGTTGTGCTGCGACAACAGTCCCGAGGGGAGGGCGCTGGTGCGGGAACTCGCGCTCGACGGGAATGGAAACCTCGATCTGAACGCGCTCAGGACGATAGGGCTCGATATGGGTGGGGCGATCGCCCTCGCCGCGGGTCGGCCCGCGGGCGCGCTCAGGAGGGTGCTGCTGGAGTCCAAGTTGGACTGGGAGGCGTCGGACTTTGGGTGGCGCGACCTCCCGCGCACCATGGCGGTGGTACGCGCTGCGAGGCTCCAGGCTACCACCCCACAGAGGGCGAGGAGGCTTGGGATGATCGCACGGCACTTTGGGTCGCAGAGGGGACGGAGCTGGGCCGAGGCGGCGACCATCTTCGCGGCCTGGGCTGCCTTCACGGTTGAGCTCGTCGTCAGGAACGTCCTGGCCGGGCTCGCTGGGCTCGCGCGGCGGGTCCTCGCGACCGTCTCGGGCAGAAGACAAAAAAAACTTGCCCCGCGGCCCTGCGTCCGCGATGTGAAGAAGAATTCACGTAACGCCTAGAAATGAGCGTCCCTTCAAACACGCGTTAGAACTTAACCTTTTGGACGTCAACTAAGTGAGGCCAGGCAGCCCGAAGAAGAGCTCTGTCGTCCTCAGGGTGTGCGAGCAGAGGTCCTCCACGGATTCCCCTCTGCACTCCGCCGCCTTGGCGCAGACGTGGGGGAGCAGGCAAGGCTCGTTCCTCCAGGGCCTCAACCGGTTCGGCCTGATGGTCCTCGGCGTGAGGTACGGCGCGTCCGTCTCCACCATCAATCGGCCCCTCGGCACCGCCCGCAAGGCCTCGGCCGCTTGGGCGGACCTTCCCTCCCTGTCATCGCAGATCCAGCCCGTGACCCCGATGTGGAGGCCCATAGCCAAGAAGGCCTCCGCCTCCTCCCTGGTTCCCGTGAAGCAGTGGACCACGCCCGCCATGCCACCCTCCCCGAACTCGCACCCCGCCCTCTCGACGCACTCCCGCAGCTCCTCGGCCGCATCCCTGCAGTGCATGAACACGGGCTTGCCCAATTCTTTCGCCAGCGCGAGCTGCTGCTCAAAGACCCTCTTCTGGGTGTCCTGTGGGGAGAAGTTTCTGTCGAAGTCAAGGCCGCATTCGCCCACAGCCACGCACTTGGGGTGGGAGGCGAGTTCCCTTAGCACGCTCATCGTCGTCTCCGTCGCCGACTTGGCGTCGTGTGGGTGCACTCCGCACGTCGCGTACACTCTCAGCTCGTCCGTACACTTCTCTTCCGCGAACTCCACAGCCAACTGGCTTCCAGTTATGCTCGTTCCGGTGACCACGACGGCCCTCAAACCCGTTTTTTTTGCCCTCTGCAGGACCTCGTTTGCATCCTTCTCGAAGGCGTCGTCCACCAAGTTCGCACCGATGTCCACACTGGGGTAAGCGACGACGACTGATGCGTCATCACCTTCACCAGCAGTTCGGAGCAGGGCACCGTCAGGGAAGGTCTTCTGCGTTTTTGTTTTCGAATTCGAAGAAGACATGGCGACGTAGCAGTGAAGGGGTTGGTTCGCAGTCGCTCCTCCTCTCCTACTGGTGTGGAACACTCGAGTCGCCCTCGTGCACAAACCTAGCGCCCCGATCCTTACCCTGCACGCGACGGCCATAGCCAGCCCCTGGCTGCCTTTGCTTCTTGGCCTCGAAATTTCCAGCGAAATCTCTGAAAAAAAGATCTTTTTTTTTTTTTTTTTTGGAATCAGATTTCATCAGATTTCGGGGACGAAATTTTTTTACATGGGATTTTTACTCCCATTTGATCCTGGGGGGGGGCACAAAAAGTAAAAAAAAAAATAACAAAAGCGCTTCGAAA
>Ga0160423_10003388_pt1 | contig 13265 bp, 7 predicted proteins | sample CRUFie14St8metaG_FD_108191 | JGI IMG/M metagenome (GOLD analysis project Ga0160423, IMG submission 108191) | Marine microbial communities from the Costa Rica Dome - CRUD Field 142mm St8 metaG | ecosystem: Environmental > Aquatic > Marine > Oceanic > Photic zone | place: Costa Rica: the Eastern...
ACCTTCTATAAAATCTTTTACATCTGGATCTATTGTAGATATTTGAGCTAATTCTTTACTAGATAAATCTATTTCACCATCATAATATTGTTGTAGCTTTCTCTGGTTTTCTATTAATTTTTTTTCTGTATCTATAGAATTTAAATAATCATCAGCTTTAAAATTGTTTAATCTTTCATTTAATTTGTAAGCTAAACCTTCTCTAGCAGCACCTCCTTTTGAATAATATTTTGAAAACTCTTCATCAGACATACCTACAAGCTCCGCCGCTCTTTTTAAAGCATCATAATTATCGCCTTGAAAAAGTTCAGCATGTCTATCGCTGTTTCTATCATAAGACCTACTATATCTATCTATATAATCTATTTTTTTTAAAAGTTCATTTGTTTCTGTTTGTAGTTCCCCTAACTCTATTGGATCTGCTTTTACTTTAGCAATACGTTGATTAGGAACCATTCCTTTTATTTCTTTAATTTTTCCATTTAAAGCATTATAATCAACTGTGCCATCAGGTAAAAGAGGTATAGCATCAGCACCTCCTTTAAATATCTCTTCATAAGCCGCTTGTTGCGCTATCAACATATTTTGATACTCATTACTTCCTTGCGCTTCTTCATTTCCGTACATTTGTTCGGCCACATCAACTTGCACGCCGTTTATTTCTACTACATCTGGATCCATTTGCGCTCTACTAAAGATTCTTTGAACTCCCTCATCTTTTAGCATTTCTTCTACAGTCATACCAAGTTCATCAGCAATTTTCTTTTTTTCTTCATCGCTCATGTCATCAAGAGCAGAGCTTCCAGGTTTCTTAAGAGTAGTTTCGTCGCCAAATACTCTTTTATTAAATGTGTTAAAGTCAATATTATTAGACTCCATGCCTAACTCTCTTATTACACCATGTATTTTCATACGGTAATCAGGATTATTAACAGCATGCTCTCTAAACGTATCATAATCTAAAGCTTCACCTTTTAAAAAATTAAGTTTTTTCAACGATTCATGTACAGCTTTTAAATTTTTATCATCAGTTTGTAAGCTTTTTTCTTTATCAATAATATTACCAGCTTGATCTATATTTTTACTTTCATTATTAGCTAACCAATTATCTACGTAAGCACCAATATTATCTTTATTACCTTTACCCCATTCTTCTAGCCATTTAGCTTTTACTCTTTCTCTGTAACTAGCAGGTATTTTATTCCACGCAGCATATTTATCCCATTCAAGAGGTTTTTCCTCTTTTTTATAAGATTTGCTAGTCGGACCAGCGCCCGACATTTGTGATGGTGTAAATGTCATTATACTTCAGTATTAAATTTATTTTTCTATTGTTAAAATCCCCTGTACTTTTGCAGCTTGATCTTTTGATAATTTGTTTAAGGTTTTAATGTTACCCGCTTCATCAACCACATCACCAGCTATTCTTTGTCTAGCGTATGCAGGTGACATCATTTTGTCATATACTTCATTGACCGTTCTATCTGTATAAACTCTATGAAAAGCAGCTAATTGATAAGGTGTAGGCTCTACTCCATTTTCCCAAGGAGCTATAGCTTCTTCCCATTTTTGTCTTACTTCATCATCAGACATACCCGCTACTTCAGGAAATGCACCAAATGATTCTCTGATTATATCAATATCATATGGCTCTGTAGCTGTTCTTGCAGCTAGTCTATTATTCCAGTAAGCTTTAGCCTCATCTACATTTCCTGTTGTAGGATCTAAAAATCTTTTAAGATTAATATCTATAGCTGTCTGCATTTTATTTCTTAGCTTCTTTTTATCTACATTAAAGGTAGGATATTTATATTCTGTTCCATCTTCACCTTTAAATTTCATAACAGTTACAGCATCTGTATTAATTTCATCATCTATATAAACCTCACCATCCATTTTAATATCATTTATTAAAAGAGAAATATCACCTGGGGTTGTCATTTCGCCTTTATCATTGTATTCAGCACCTTTAAATATATCAGAATCTTTAACAACAGTGTTAATAATTTCAGTTTCATTAGGTATTTCTACTAAAAATTCTTTATCATTGTCTTCGTAATCTTGAAGTGTATTACTATTAACAACATATTCACCATCTTTAAATGAAACTTCTTTACCATTTACAGTTCCACTTCCACTAAAAACATATTCTACTGAATTATTAGGACCTCTTCTTATTTTATAATCAAAATTACTATTTTTACCAAAACCGGGTTTACCTTGTACTATATAAGCAGCTAACAAAGCATCTGAATTACCTGTTAAATCTATATCTCTACCCTCAAAATCAAACTGAGATGTTAAGTTATCTAACGATGTTTTAAGTGTTTGAGGAGAGCTATTTATAAAATTAAGTTCAGCTTGTAAATCTCCATAATTTTCTGGTCTAGGTTTTTGATTCATCTCCATAGTAAGTTCTTTCGCTCTTTCTGCATATGTAACTGTTCTTCCATCAGATGTTTCATAATTATCAAAATAACTGTCTACTTTAGTAGTTCTAAATTCATCACCATAGTTTGTATCATCAATGTCTTTTATAACTGCTGCAGAAGCGTTACCTGCTTTCATTATATTTTCATTCATTAATGCATCTGCTGCAACTTTTTCGGCAGCTATTGCTTTTTTGCTTTCAGTTACAGCTGTATTAATGGTGCTTTGTAAGTTCTGGAATAAATCCGCTTGCGATTGATTTATATATTTTGGTGATTCGTATGACATAATTATGATGTTTTAGCTAAAGCGTTAGTTATACCACCAATTGCTCCAGTTATAGCTGCAGTACCATCTCTTCTTGCTTGAGCTAATTGTGCTTGTGCGTTGTCAAGCTGCGCTGCAGTTCTATTAATTTTTTGCATTTCTCTTTCTTCTTTTGCTCTGAAAACAAATTCTTTACCTGAAGCTTCTGCTTGCTGTACTTTTTCAGCTTGTGATAATTGTATTCCCTCTATTCTTTGTTTTTCAGCCATTACTCTTTGCTCTAGCATTTCTTCACCTTGTGCTCTTAGTTTTTCATTAGCAGCTTCTTGTGATTCAATACTTGCAGCAACTTCTTTTTTACTTTGTAAAGCAGCTTGTGCTAAAGCGGTAGCGCCACCTGCTCCAGAACCTGTTGCCATTAAAGTATCTAGTGTATTAGCTAAAGATATGTCTGCTTGCTCAATTTGCATTTCAGCTGCTTGAGTGGCAACTGATAAATTATTATAAGCGTTTGTAAACTGTGAAGATCTATCTACAACCATACCAGATAAATCTGTTATTCCTTCGTAAGGATTTATGATTGCTTGTCTACTATTTTCTAAAGCGTTTAATTTAGCGGATAGTCTTTTTACTTCACGCTGAGCTTTTCTTTTAGCTCTACGCGCAGCACCACCTCCGAAAATCCCTGTCACTACACTTGACGCTATTCCTAATGTTACTGGATCTAATGGCATAATTATTTCATTATAATTTCTGTGCTGACCGCAAATAAAGCTTTTGGTCCGCCGTTGTTAGTTGTATTATCTGTTTTCATTGTTACTGTTGCGAAATATCCTTTAATACCCATCATTGAATTACCATATATTACTTCACCAGCTGTTGGGTTAGGAGTATTATTAGGTATTACCGCGTAATATTTGTTTTGTTTTCTATCAAATCCAGCTCTATATTGAATATTATCTTCAACATAAACGCCTTCATTGTAACTATAAATTCTATTATAAGTAGCATCTGTGGCAGTGTCAAAAGTATAATCCCAGTTACCAGAATACAAATCTTGACCAGTTGAGTCTGATATAAATTCAGTTACTTCCCAACCATTACTACCTTCGTAATTTATAGTTTTAAATGTTTTTATAAAGTTTGGCTGTGGATTAAATACAAACTTAATGCTTGATGGTGTTTTTAATCCATAAAAATTATTTCTATCTGTATTACTATAATGCTCCCATAGATACGAGCTAGCGCTCATTTGAGTAGATGAAACAAATTCAGGAGAACATGAATAGTATTTACCTTTAACGCTAAATGAATCATCAGGACCATATGTATAGAAACTTGTCCAGCCAGCATTTCTTTCGTCCCATGATAAAGTTTTATAAGCTTTTGGTGCTTGGCTTGTTATATATCTACCGTTAGGTTGTAATGATATAACATAATTTTTATTATAAACATCGTAAGAACCTAATATAACACCTTCGTTTCCTATAGCACCTAATTGATCTCTAAAGAAATCAGTCATACCTGCTATAGATATTTCTTGTATTTGACTACCTTCTATTTTTAATACCGCGTTTCTATCTTTATCTACAAAATATTTAGTATAACCATATGTAGCAAATGATTCTGGATTATTACCAATACCCCAATTACCAGCTATAGGAGTTATAGAACCTATAACTTGATTAGCTGTTGTCAACGCGCCACCACCTTCTGCACTATATATAGCATCTTTATCAATTAAAGCCACATTAACTTTTCGCTCTTGAAATACTGTTAAGTTAGTATCTTCTGCAAATAATTTTTGTATTGAACCATTTACTGGATCTACAGATCTAGTTATCTCATCAGCTACACTAAACTGATTAGTTTGATTTATACCAGTTCTAGAATTAAATATGCCTGAATATATTAAAGAGTTAGATAGACGCTGCTGAGAGTCATTCTCTTCAACTATATATGCTTTTACACCGAAATCTACACTAGTATTATTATAACCACCTCTAATGCGAGATTCTTCTACATACCAATCATAGTCTGTATTTGCTACAATAGGTGTTTCCCATATAGTATCTCTTACACCTTGCTCATAAGCTAAAGGTATTTGTGCATTAGATGGATAACCTGGCCTACCTGTATTAGGAAACGTATTAGATCCTGTACCATATATTCTCTTTAAATAAAAGGAATTAGAATAATTTACATCTATTGTTATAGCCATTTAATATATTATTACTTGTTTTTTTAATAAATTACGGTGTACAAGGTCCAACTGTCATTAATTGCTGACCATATGTGCCATCAAAAAATTCTATATAAAATATCGCATACCCTCTTGGACTAGAAGGAACACTTCCAAAATTATTATATACAACTCTATATTGACCAAGTTGATCAAATTTAAAACTATAAGAAAATTTAGTTCCTACAGGATTTGTTAAATCAAAATCACCTAAACCAGGACCAGAAACTCCACCTTGATTAGCTGAATACGTATTGACAGAACCTGCGGCTGAATTTATTTCAGCCCATCCGCCACTAGGTGTTGTATTAGGATAATCTAAAGGTCTATGTTGTATTACCCATCTACCCGCGCTAGTTAATTGTGCGCCTGGTCCACCTTGACCTATTATTTCCCATGTAGGTTTTATAAGTATTGTTCCTTGGAATAAATCACCTCTACAGTTTGTATTATTTATAGTATTATATATAGTTCTAATGTTAAAAATATTTTGAGGAGGAACTAAAATAGCAGCTCCACTTACACCGCTTGGTAAATAAGTACTTCCTGTTTGTGTAAAGTTTGAATTAGTACTAGCTGTATTACCTTGTACAAAACCCCAAAATCCACTACCATTTGTAGGTTGTGTAGTAGCGTTTGGAGAAGGAACAGAGAATATACTATATTGACTAGCTCCAGTTGCTTGACCTGTACCAATAACTTTAGGAGCATATAATGTTCCAGCTGTAAATTGTAAGAAAACACTAGTTGTTTGTACATCTACTTGAGAGTTATTAGAATTATTTGCATCTGCTAACTGAACTGTTAATATATATGTAGCTTCATTTACCATTGTAGCTGTACTAGTTACTTTACCCGTATTATCTACAGCAAATGGAATATTACCAGTTTGAGGACTACCATTTTCTGTAAAGTTTTGTATACTAAAACTTAATTGCTGAGTATCATTACTTGCGTCTGCGCTACCATTTTTACCACTAAATTGATATATAAACACATCGTCTACAGAAGGGTTGTCTGAACCACTAAGCGCTACAGTATCGCCATCTCCTAATGCATTTCCAGCATCATCAAATATTATAGGAGTATCATTATTTAAACTTAACGTGTATATGTTTGATAAGTCGTCAACATATTCACTACTATTACCTGATGTAACTTGTAAATCAAATATATAAACATCATTTTGATAAGAATTATCTCCATACCAAAACAATGAATTAGTAGTTATTTGTACTTCACTAGCTGGAGCGGCACCAACTAAATTTATATCAAAAGGTAAAGTACCGTCTGGATTAAATATCGCTGTTGAAGGAGCGCTTGATCTATAAACAGCTGTTATATTTATATCTTGTATAGTTGTTATTTCAGAACCTGAACCATTTATAAATTTAATTTGATTACCAGCGTTTGTATTTATACCTTGATCTTCTGAAAATGTTCCTACATTATTATTAACACCTATAGCTCCATTATAATTAGTTTCAATCATGCTATTTAAAACTTCTAATTTACCTGTCATACAAGTTTCCCAGAATATTTCTAATAAAGATTCAACAGGTTTAGTTTCAGCTACAGTTAATTTAGGTCGCATAGATAATTTTCTAGTATACGTTGTAAAACCTGGATTACCACCACTACTAGCAAAAACTTCTTCTTCAAAATTTGTATCATGATATTGATTACCATATTCGCTTTCATCTATAACAATAGCGCCAATAGGATTATCAAAATTACCTGGTTGACCAACTTTCATTATAAATGGATTTTGATCAGCTCCATAAAAACTAGCAACACTACCTACATCACCCCAAGGTATACTACCTCTTTCTGTAGTTACTACTTGTGTTGTTCCACTAGGTACATATCTAGTTGTTAATCCATATTGACCTTGATCACCAGATGTAAAACCACCTAATGGAAATTCTTGATCTGCCTCTGTTGGAGGATTTACTCCTGCAACTACTGGAGCTATTCTAAACTTTTGAAATGGTACAGCTGCTAATTCATTTTCTTTAACAGTAGACATTGTTAATACATTTTGTATAGCACCTGCTGGGTAATATTGTTGATTTTCTGCAAAAATATAGTAATTAACACCAGGTGTGGTAGTTGTAGCAGTGTTTAAATTAAACGGATTAGGATTATTTACACGTATAAATAACTGTTCATCACTATTAAACTCTTGATCAGTAGGACCAACCTCTGTTAAATTTCTAGGTATTTTATTAATATTATCACTTAATACTGTAGAGAAAAATATTTTACCTCTTTCTGTTTGTATAGGTGTAAAACCAGCACTTCCAACTAAAGTAACTTTATTCCAAAGTTGATTATTAATAGGTAAACCATTAACAAAACCAGGAATATAAACATTGTAATATTCTTGTTGTTGTTGTTTAACAACTATTTTATAAGTATACCAACCCAAAGGATTTCCTACTCCAGTTTTACCAACTTCAATAATCGCATCGTCATTACCTCCCACTACTCTTAATTCTTCATTATCTTGATATCCACCACCAGCTGTTATAATTGTAAAATCAGTTATTTCACCGGTTAAAGCATTTATTCCAGTTACTCTTATAGTTAAACCTTTACCAGATCCTGACAATGGATTAACTTGAGTTGTAGCGTATGTTACATTTTCTTCATAATCTGTACCAGCAGCTGTCAAAGATGCTTCTCTCGCATAACCTTCTTCTCTATATAATCCAGGTTTACCAGCTGTATTGTTTATATCTGCACCTATAGCTTCATTAATTGTTAACGCTAAGTTTGAACCCATCCAATCAAATACAGGTTCTGTAATCGCATCATTAGCGTCTCTATAAGGTATAGTAACTGTTGAACCTGTTACATCATTAATACTGTCATTAGAAGAAAGTATAACATCTGATTGTCTACCATAATAATCAGCTAAAACAAAACCAATTTGATATATTCTATTTTGTTTAGTAGTTTGAAATGGATACTGTATAGCGTAATCAGAAGTTTCAACATCTGTGTTAGTTGTTGAAGCGCTATAATCAATAGCCTCAGGAGGTGTCATTCTTTCTAAGAAATTACCATATACTATTCTATTAGAAATTATTTCTTGACCTAAAGCTTTTATAGGAACTTTATCATAAACTCTTGTGGTTTGATTTTGAGGTAAAGTTTTATAAGGTTTATTTGATTTATAAACATAATCAAAATATATTTGATCTAATAAACCATGTGTATCATCATTATAATTTATTGTTTCTGTACTTAAATTAGGTGTAGATAAATTTACTGTTTCTAATACTTTAACAGCTAACGCATCAGATTCTTTATATAATATATCAATTTTAGATATTTTATATTTAGTTTGTAACTCTGTTATATTTGCTGGTAATGGTATTTTTAAACCTATACTATCAACATCATTTTCAAACCACTCTAAAATAGTACTACTATACGCGTCTGTTTCATCTTGATAATAATTTTTTATACCATATTTTTCACCTGCAAAACCTGGTATTTCTGTATCTATTTGTCCTAAATTAAATTGACCAAACTGTTTAGGTATAAACATTATTTTACTAAACGGAGCCATTAATGAATACTCATTGTCTTCAAATTTAAATCTATAACTAAATCTTACAAATTTATCATCTAAAAAATTAGTATCACCAGGAAAGTTTCTTTCAAAATCAGGATTACTAGCTATTAAAACTTTATCACCTGCTGTTAATCCAGTTAAAGCACCGCCTGCAGTAAGATCTTTGTCTACTTCAATCACCATAAATCTTGTATCTGGCTCTGGTATATACAGAGTTGCCCCGCTGTTACTCATGTTCATAGTTACTTTAGTAATTCTTACATCATATCTATATGCGGCTATTTGAGTTGCGTTAGAATTAGGAATATTATTAATATTATTAGTAGGGTCAACTATGGTTATTATATCACCAACTCTTGGGACTCCTTGAAATAAAGCAGAGATATTATTATTTGCATCAGCATGAACTTCAAACGATGTTGATGTTAAACCAGTTGCATTAACTTCTTGTATACTGTGATTTGATAAATATTCCTCTGATCTATTTTGCATAGACGTTCTGCTAAAATCTATTTTTGTATCATTAGGAATAGGTCCAGTTGTAGGTGGATTTGTGTTTGGATTTGTTATAATAGCAGGTGAAACCCTAAATTGAGTAGGTCCACCGATAGCAGTAGGATCTATTATTTCTACTACCTTTACTGGAGGTCTAACATTTCTAATAGGCATTGAAGCTACATTTGTTTTATCATTTGGTGTAACTATATCGCCTACTTTTATTTTGTCATTACCTGCTGATATTTCTATTAGTGTAGAAGTGTTGGCGCCAGTTTTAGAAGTAAGAACAGTTTGTCTTTCCATTGGAATAACTGGTCTAAAAGGATAATACTTAGCTACAGATATTTGCATTTCTTCTGTATAAGCTTGAGGATCAGCAATAGCTCTGCTTATAGATATTCTTCTTGGTTGATTAAAATTATCTGTCCAAAATATAAAATCTTCTAATATATTTGCAGCGTGAATAGGAAACTTTTTATTAAAGTTTAACCAATAACCATCAACTAAAACAGTAGGTGGTTGAGGATTATTTAAATTAACTTGAATTATACTACACTCTTCATTGTCTGTAGCTCTACTAAATTCAGAAGGATTACTAAATGTTGTAGCAAATAAATAAACTATATTATTAGTTTGATCAATTACATGCCCTATAACAGATTTGTTTTTAATTGAAGATATAGTAGATATTAAAGTATTACCTAATACATTTTCAAATTCACCAACTGTAGAACCTTCTGATCTACTTATCATTAAGTTGATAGCTTCTCTATATTCACCTTCTGGTAAAATACGAGAGTCAAGATCTTGATTCATTCTACCTTTTAAAAAGGTATTTTTAGATTCTGGCATATATTAATGTTTTATCCATTTAGATTTGTTACGCATTACTTGTACTATTTCATCTAACTTAATATTAGATAATCTTATTTTTGCATTACGTAATGCTGCGTATCTTTGTCTTTTGTATTGTGGAGCAATAGCTGCTGTATCTCTTCTTGTAGACATAATGCTATATAACAAATGTTGATACATTGCTTCTTCAGCTAGCTTTGGTACTTTAGTGTCTAAATCATAAGCTAAGCCATCAGATATATATTCTATTAAAACTATTTTACCTTTTAAATTACTAGAAAAATTGAACGTACCTCTTTTTTCATCTATATTAAACCAACCATTCACCTGCATATTAACAGGATCACCACCATATCTTTGACCATACCAAGCCCAAGGACCGCTAGGTTCACCCCACCAATCATACATAAATAAATCAGGTGTTTGATCTGTGTTTACAGGCCAAAACCCTGTTATATTACTTGGATTTGCTTTTTGCCATCTTTCATTTATAATAGAACTACCATCAACATTATCACTAAAATTATCCTGTATAATATTACCATCTTGATCCTGTATAGGAGCTTCCCATGGACTGCTTGTTAATTGAGTAGGATATATAGTGTGTTTTACACCTAATCCATCAACCCAAGATAATTTAACATAATTAACATAATCTTGCGGTATTATTAACGAAAGGCTATGTGGAACTGATAATTCCATAGATTTAATACTTTTTAAAGTATCATAACTAAATTCTTGTAAACCACGTTTAGCATGAAAAATAACATCAGTTCTATTTACTCTAGGTATTAATTTATCTTGACCAACATAACCTACAATAAAATTATTTACTATATCATTTAATGATATGTATTCATAACTACCATAATTATTCTGTACAGCGTCTGCTTTTAATTGTACTTTAACGTAAGTACCTACAGGTTGTTGAAGACCTAATGTTATTATACTAGTAATATTAGCTCCATCTGCAGCATAAGTAAGAGCATAAGATGTAGTATATTCTGTCCATTGATCAATACCAGTAGGACTTGTATATATTCTAAAATTATTTAAAGCAAAATCAACATCATTTGGATTCCAACTCGTACTACTGCCTAATACTAGTTTAGTATTAAAAGTAAAATTATATACAGTTGCTGCAACGCTTGTATATATAATCTGCGCACCTGCGTAATATTGTAAATTATTTTCACGGATTAATCCGCCATCTGGTCTAGGCATGTTTTATAGTTTTGCGTTTTGTTGTTCTTGTTGTATTTCCATATTAGCTACTTCGATAATTGTAGGATCATTTATGATAACTCCTGCATAAGCTAATATTCTAATTATTACGTTTGATTGCTCACTAACGCTTAATTCAAAATCTGTTGATTGACCAGCGTTGTATTCATATTGTCCTAAATTACCTACACCAAAACCCCATACAACATCTGCTGGAGTTTTTAAATAAGATATAGTTATATTAGAATTTATACTTGTGGGATATACAAATAAGCTATCGTTCTCATATAAAAAAATTGGAAAAGTTTCTGTAGGTTGAGTTAAAGGAGAGCGTAATAATTGTGTTAACTCATTTCTTTGAGCATATTGAGTTAACTCTGTATCTTTATAAAACACCGAACCTAATCTATATATATCTGTAGGATTTAATGTAAATTCAGGACCTACATAAGTCGTAGCTCCTGTTCTTTGAAAATACTGTAATTTTTTCTCAATATTTTCTACACGATTAGCATATTCGGTATCATTTTGTGGCACACGATACTGTTGATTTAAATCTTCTAAGTAACTTTGAAATATATTTAACTGTACCTGAGTCGCAGTTTTGTTAAACTCATCAGGCGTCATATATCCTCTTTGTTGCTGGTTAAGTATTAATAAGACCGTTTTATAAACAGTATTTACATTTATTGCCATTTAATTTTTTTTTTATTACTAGGAGGGACCCTCCAGACGCTGAAACTCAAAAATAAGCTTTCAAAAATTTCTTCTAAAGTTTCTCCCGAAGGAGAAGCAAAAGAAGAAGTAGATGAAACCTTAAGATTGATGGATCAATGTCCTTATAATGAGGGTGTCACCAGTGTTGGGTTAATCATATTACATCTACACAAACCTGTTCTGAATGTAGTTGTCATAACATGGTTTTCTAGTAATAGTGGACTAACTTACATCTTTAATAATTACATGTTAAGATAATTTTTTAGCTATAGATTTGTAAACATCTACACCTTCATCTGTTTTGAACCAAGCAGCTAATGCTGAATATGGGTTTTCATCAAATGGTACACTAAATAATTTCTTTTTATTTTTACCTATTGTAAAACTTCTTTGATCATCTGCTAAACCTAAAAATCCTTGCTCAACAGCTTTCACGCCAAAGTTTCTTAATTTAACATTATCATCTTTAGCTAATTCAATAAATAATCTTGATTGTTCTTTAGCAAATAACAATAAGTCTCTTCTAAGTTCTTTTGAACTTAAGTTATTAACGGCAGAACCTATTTCTGTTCTCATAATTGCTTCAGCTTCATCTATCTCCATTTGACGCGCTAATATAAGTGCATCAATTTCATACTCTAAATCATCAACTTCAAATTCTGCTTGTTGAACTGGCTTTAACTCTCTATATCTTTTATTTAAATCAGGGTGATATAAAGAAAGAAGTTTTTGTAAAGCTTGTTCTTCTTTTGGTACTAACAAAGATCCGTCTTCAAAAGTAATATGCCTTAATGTAACTTCACCTTTTTGTTCATCTACAAATGGTGATGATTGATTAGTAGCATATCTTAACGCTCTTTGTGAACCTTTTTCTGCATCAAAATATAACAAAGGATATTTCTCTGTATGTCTTGACTTTATTGTATATGTTAATGGGTTTTTATCACCTCTAATAACATATGTTCTATCTTTTATTTCCCAGCCTTCTTCAGCTGTGTTTATTTTCTTTTTTGACATAATATAATATAATTAAATAATTAAAGGTATTGGGCGCCGAAGCGCCCTAACCTTATATAAAAATTAAGCTGTAAATAATACGAAGTTATTTCTAGCTTGTACACATAGACATCTTTCAGATAAGAAGTTTACTTCCATTGCGTCTAACGTAGAAGTAGCAGCACCACCAACTGAACCAGTTAGCCATGATTTCATTCTTCTGTCATCAGCTTGAGAAGCTCTATATCTTACATGTAAGAAAGGTCTTCTAATGTTTGTTCCTAGTAATTGATCGTATACTGTAGAAGTACCAGCTGGTATTAATACACCATCGATGTTATCACCATTAACAAAGTTAGATGAACCACCTCTTAACGAAGCGTCGTTTAAGTATTTCCATGAAGTTTTATAGAAGTCATATGAACCTCTTCTAAATCCAGAGAAACCTAA
>Ga0160423_10003389_pt1 | contig 13263 bp, 10 predicted proteins | sample CRUFie14St8metaG_FD_108191 | JGI IMG/M metagenome (GOLD analysis project Ga0160423, IMG submission 108191) | Marine microbial communities from the Costa Rica Dome - CRUD Field 142mm St8 metaG | ecosystem: Environmental > Aquatic > Marine > Oceanic > Photic zone | place: Costa Rica: the Eastern...
GGGATTTTTCGAGAACGCGGGATCACTTGACGGTGCCGATTTCCACCGGTCCGTCTTCGTCCTGGCAGCTGATGAGGCGAAAGAAAGCGAGAAGAAGACTTTTCATGGAGAAATCGAGGCGTCGGTGAGGGTGGGTATTCCCGGTAAGGCGATTTTCGCTGGCAGGCTAAAAATCTCTCGCTAAAGTTTTCCACATGAGACGCACGCTGAGCCTCCTCGCTATCTTGACCTCCTCCGCATTCGCGGAGCTTCCTGTTCATGCCGACCGCACGGAATGGCTTGGATATTTCATTGGCTGGGATGGCCGCAAGTATGATTATGGTGTTGGTTCCGAGGATCTCGAAGGGCTCCTGCACCCTAAACAAGGAAAGACTCGGACCACTCATAAGGAAGTGAAGGTCAACTTCCTCGTACAGGAGGAGATCAATGGGAAGTGGGTGACCCGCAAGGCGGCTCAAGAAGGTGGCTACACCACGACGGCCAAAGAGGCTATTTTAAATTCGAGGAAGCCGGTTGATTTCACCCTCACCGTGACTGGTGATACCAAGGTGGAATTTATGCATGCCGTTTCGAGTAAAGGTGTCATGGTAAAGCCAAAGGTGGTTGAGAAAAAAACCGAGAACCCGATCCGGGTCGGCTTAAAGTTTTCCCTGCGAGCTTTCCACAGCATCAAGAGTGACACTGAAGAAGAAAAAATCGAGAAGGCCATCAGGAGTGACGTCTTCATAGGAAAACGCCTCAGGGACGGTAAGAAGGTGAAGGTGAAATTCTCTGACACCGAGGTAGATCTCAACGATGAGAAGCACTTTGCTGCGGGAATGAGTGAACTTGAAATTAAGTCCAAGCAATATGGCTCCGATTCATTTGTGATCGAGCAAGGGAGCGAAAAAATCGGTGTTCTTGAAGTGGAGGCGAAAAGCGAGATATATAGGGGTCTTACGATTTACTGGTGGGCCAACAATGACAAATTGGGCGAGCGTGATTGCTTCGTCAACTTCGGCGTGGAGTAAGGTCGAGGACTTGTTGGAGGTGGGTCGCTGTCAGGGCTCCCATTGATTCACAGGCTTCGAAGGCATGGGAGCCATAGCGCTCGACCATCGCCTCGCGGAGTTCCACCACGTGTTCGTGAGGCGCCAGGTTGGTGCGGTTCATTACGGTGAGGACGGCTTTGAGGCGATTACGTTCGACTTTGGCCCGACGGCTCATTTGGAGGTGCTCTTCGGCGCGGTATTGCAAAATTGTTTGATCGTTGAGGTGTGAGCGTACTAAATCCTCCACCGGACGGTTGTCAGGAAACATGTGGGCGCGGTAGACCGAGAGCTTGCCTTCGTATGATTGTTGATCGAAGTCAATGGGACGAACGCGATACTGCACCTCCTCGAAGTCAGGTGTGATATCGACGACGTAATTCACTGTGCGCATATCACCGAGCATACGAAGAAAGCAACGTTCGCCGAATTTGACAAATTCCTTGGCGACCCGGACGTGATTGAGGGCCGGGTCGGAGAGGTAGTCGCGAATAAAGACGTCACCAGGAACGCCCGCGATGTGTTCCTCGATCAAGGTGTTGCCATTGACGAGGTAGTTGATGCGGTTGGGCGAGAGGATGTGCTCCAGCTCCAGGCCAAAGAGGCGGGAAGAATCGGCGTGTTTGACATAATAATAATCCGAGTTGCCGTTGAAGAGGTTGGTGATGCGGATGCGGAATGGGCGGGAGTTTCCAAATTCGCCGAAGTCGATGCGCTCGACCGTGAGGTGATCGGCGAGGCTCAAGTCGTCGCCGATTTTGAGCATGGAATAGATCTTGGTGAGCTTGGGTCGGAGCTCGGCCATGACCTCGGGGGGATACATTACCTCCAGCCAGAGAGTTTCCTCGCCTTTGGGGTTTTCGTAGGGGATGGAGCCGGTGAAGCGGAGGAGTTCGTCGTAGACGAGAGGGACTTTAGAGAGCCGGCCGTAGTGCGCGAGATAGTTTCGGAGGGAATCCGAGATCGGATAGAATGTTTTTCGTCGCGTGATCACGACAAAAGGATGGGGGAGAAGTTGGTGAATGAAAACGCAGAAACGCGACTTAGAGGTCTTCGTTGGGTTCTACCCAATAGAGCGGACTGATTCCCTTTTTTTGGAACTTGGCCCAATAGCGCTTCTCGCGGGGCTCGGATTTTTTACGGCGGGCTTCTTCGTTCATCGCGAGATAGGCCTCTTCGCCCATCTCCTTGATGAGATCTCGTTCGGCGAGGCGAATCATGAGATCTTCCCAGAAATTGGCATTGCGGAATTCCTCGATACAGCGCTGGAAATACGAATTGGCCTGGAATTTTTCCGTCACGCGATTTTTGCTCCGTTGCTGGTCGAACTCGATCCAATCCGCCATCCCGGCGTGCTTGGCCGACTCAAGAACTTTGCTTTCGACAGCCTCAAAGCGCGCCAAATCAGCTGTTCCGGCCTCTTCAGGGTTTAAGTTTGCCACCTCCGCAGCCAAACTAACCATCTCTACGAGAGTGGAGAGTTCTTCTTCCGTGAAGCGCAAATGCATGGCGCGCAAAAGAAATCATCGAATTTAGTAACACACAAGCGCGCAAATCGCTTGATCGTTCCCCAGCCTTCTGATTAAAGTCCGATCGTTCGAGTGGTCCATGCGGGATTAGCTCAGTTGGTAGAGCGACTCGTTTACACCGAGTATGTCGGCGGTTCGAGTCCGTCATCCCGTACCACTCGTTTTTTGGTTGAGGCAGGATGAGACCGCGGTTGGAGAGTCCAACCTGACCGGAGGGAGTAAAAAAAATACAATTTCTAATTTCCATTCTCCTGATTCATCTCTTTGCGTTTTTTTGAGGCGGTCGATGACCTCCTGGGTCCAAGGTTCGCACCAGCGCAGCCAGCGGTGCAGGCATCAACGATGTCAGTTGGCGCCACGTCACCACGGTTTACGATAGTTCGGCGTAAGCGCTGAGTCGGCGATCACTGGTCGAGTTTTTTTTCAAGGGCTAAGGGACGATGGGTGCTGGACCGAGTGCCCAGTGTCGCTAATCTCAGCCTTGATCAACGCGCGTGATCAGGAGGTCTCTTTTTTTCGTGTTGGGTTCTTGATAGAGATTGCCATGGGTGGAGCGTAGATGGGAAACTATTGGTCATCGGTCTAAATTTTATGCGCAAACAAGTCCTTATTATCGCGGTTGCTCTCTTAGGCGGTCCGGCATTGGCCCAGGACGGGCATGCCGAGAAGATGAGGGAAGGGACTGCCTTGTTTCAAAAGACGATTCGTCCGGCCTTGATCGACAATTGCCTCAAATGCCACGGGGATGAGAAGGTTCGCTCGGGATTGGATCTCTCAACGCGGGATTTGTTGTTGGAAGGCGGGGATTCGGAGGATGCCATTGATCTGGAAAAGCCGGGAGTGAGTTATTTGCTCACTTTGATCCGACATGAGGAAGAGGATCTAGAGATGCCGCCGAAGAAGGACAAGTTACCTGATTCCCTGATCGCAGATTTTGAGAGATGGATCGCGCTGGGCGCACCTTATGACAAGCCGCTGCTTGAGAAGAAGGGGGAGCGTCCTGCTGAGATGAGAGTGACGGATAGTGATCGTGAGTTTTGGTCGTTTAAGCCGCTGGCCAAGGTGACGCTGCCGAGGGCTGGAGGTAAATGGGTGAAGGGGGAGATTGACCAATTCGTCGCGGAAAAATTGCAGGAAAATAATCTGCTTCCCAATTCTCAGGCTAACGATCGTGATCGGATTCGGCGGGCGTATTTGTCGGTGATTGGATTGCCGCCGACCGCAGAGCAATTGAAGGCGGCTCTCTCGATGAGCCATGTGGACTTGGTGGATGAACTTCTCGCCAGTCCGCACTATGGAGAGCGTTGGGCTCGGCATTGGTTGGATGCGGCACGCTTTGCGGAGAGCCATGGCTTTGAACAGGATTACAACCGGCAGTATGCTTACCACTATCGCGATTTTGTGATCAAGGCGCTCAATGCGAACATGCCCTGGGATGAATTTGTACGGTTGCAAGTCGCGGGTGACGAGATCGATCCGGAGAATCCGCTTGCGATGATGGCGACGGGTTTTTTAGGAGCGGGTGTCTTTCCGACGCAGCTGACCGAGAAGGAGTTTGAAAGCGCGCGTTACGATGAATTAGACGACATGGCCGCCACGACTGGTACTGCGATGTTGGGGCTGACCATTGGATGTGCCCGTTGTCATGATCATAAGTTCGATCCCATTCCTGTGAGGGATTACTATCGTTTTGTGGCGAACTTCACCACGACGATTCGTAGTGAGATCGATATCAATCTGGATTCTGAAGAATATCAGTTGGCCTTGAAGCAGTGGCAGGTGAGGTGCGATCAGTCAGTGGATGCTCGCGCGGCGTTTGAAGAGAATCCCAAGCTGGTGAATTCATTTAAACGGTGGCTCAAGACCGATGCTCGTTCTTTGATAGCGCAAGGTGAGTGGATGAATCTTGGCGTGAAGAGTGCCGTTTCCAGTCACAAGGAAACCAAGTTGAAACAGCAAGCCGACGGTGCGATATTGGCGGTGGGAGCAGCAGGGGCGAAGGAGACCTACACAGTCGGATCGGCACCTCCTTCGGGGATGATGCGATTTCTCCGCGTGGAGGCCTTGACTGATTCCTCGATGAAGAGAAAGGGACCGGGGCGAGCGAGTAATGGGAATTTTGCATTGAGTAATCTCAAGCTTTTGGCGGTTTCTCGCGACGGGAAAAAACGGGAGCTGCAATTGGTCAGCGCGAAAGCGACGCATCAACAAAACAAGAGCAACCTATCGGTGGCTTCGTCGATTGACAAAGATTTCAATGGGACTGGTTGGGCTGTGGATTCAGGAGGGATTGGAAAAGATCAGGCTGCGGTTTTTGGGCTAGAGAAGGCAACGAAGCTTAATAGCGGAGAGACGCTGGAAGTGGAGCTACGGTTTTCCAATAACACACAGCATAGCTTGGGAAGATTCCGTCTTTCGGTGAGTGGAAATCCTGCGCCTTCAGTGAAAGTGGGCGGAGGAAAAGACAGTGCGATCAGCGCAGCCCTTGAGGCTTTGGCGAGAGGAACGCTTGATGAGAAACAGCGAGAGGTGCTCTTTCAGCAATATCTTATTTCAATCCCGGAATGGGTGAAGCTGGATGCGGCTGTCAGAAATTCCCTCGGAACCAAGCCCAAGCCCAGCGTGACCAAAGTACAGGTGACCAGCGAAGGGTTTAAGCCAACAAAACATCATGCCGATGGGCGCGGTTTTCCGCATTTTTATCCTGAGACACACTTCCTGAGTCGAGGCGATCCAAATCAGAAAAAGGGTGTGGCCAATGCGGGTTTTCTTCAGGTGCTCATGAACAATGGCAAGGCCAGTGCTGATTGGCAGGAGCAGCCTCCGGCTGATTGGAAGCGTACGAGTTATCGTCGCACCGGATTGGCAAACTGGATGACGGATGTCGAGAATGGTGCAGGTCACTTGCTGGCGCGGGTAGCAGTGAATCGAATTTGGCATCATCATTTTGGAAGGGGAATCGTCTCGACCCCAAACGACTTTGGTCTGCAAGGAAAGCTTCCCTCGCATCCGGAGTTGTTGGATTACATGGCTCGGCGGTTCATTGCGAGCGGATGGGATGTGAAAGCCTTACATCGCGACATCATGCTCAGTGCGACCTGGCAACAAAGCAGTGCGACCTCGCCGAAGAAGGCTATGGCTGACCCCGATAATCAATTCCTCTGGCGCTTTACTCCGCGACGTCTCGAGGCCGAAATTGTGCGTGATTCGATTCTTTCGTCGGCTGGGCAGCTGGATACCAGAATGTATGGACCGGGGACTTTGGATGAGAGGCATCGACGTCGAAGCATCTATTTCATGATCAAGCGCAGTCGGCTCGTTCCGATGATGCAGATTTTTGATCAACCGGAGCCGCTGTCGAGTCAGGGAAGTCGTCCCAGTACAACGATTGCGCCCCAGGCCTTACTCTTTATGAACAATCCGCAGGTCGTGGGTTGGGCGGGTGCTCTGGCGGAAAGTGTTTCTTCAAAGGAGACCGATGAAGCGATTCGCGAACTCTACCGTCGCACCCTGAGTCGTGACCCAACCTCAACGGAGTTGCGCGACAACCGCGCGTTCATTGATGCCCAAGCGTCTTCCTATCAAGGAATCAAAAACGGGAAACAACTTGCCTTCGCTGACCTTTGCCAGGTCATTTTCAGTCTAAACGAATTCGTCTATCTACCATGAATCTTCCCCACTATACGCGCCGTCATTGGCTTCAAAAATCAGGAGCCGGTTTGGGTGGTCTGGGGCTTGCCAGTTTGTTAGCCGATGAGGGGCTTCTTGTAACTGACGATCCTCTCGCTCCCAAGAAGGGACATTTCGGAGGGAAAGCCAAGTCGGTGATTTGGTTGTTCATCAATGGCGGTCCGAGTCAGGTCGATACCTGGGATTATAAGCCGGAGCTCGAGAAGATGGACGGAAAGGAACTCGAGGGCTTTGATAAGAATACTGGATTTTTTGCCAATGCCGTCGGGCCCTTGATGAAGTCGCCCTTCGAGTTCACCCCGCGCGGAGAGTGCGGGAAGATGGTTTCGTCGATTTTTCCGAAGCTTGGCGAGCACGTTGACAAGATGGCTTTCATTCATTCGGGGCATACCGAGTCGAACAACCACAGTCCGGCGCTCTTTATGATGAACTCGGGGCAACCACGTATGGGCTTGCCCTGTGTGGGGTCGTGGGTGACTTATGGGTTGGGAAGCGAGAGTCGCGACTTACCGGCTTTCGTGGTGATGTCCGACCCGCTCGACCGCGGTCTGCCCAAAGGCCATGCGGCGAATTGGGGTGCGGGATTTTTACCGAGTGTTTACCAAGGCACGTGGCTGAAGCCAAAAGGCGACCCGATTGATAATCTCAATCGTCCCAAGCACATGAACGACGGGCAGCAGTTGCGGCAGTTAGCCTTGTTGAAGAAGCTCAACGGCGAGCACATCAAAGAGCGTCCCGGTGATGCGGAGCTGGAGGCTCGGATCAAGAGTTTTGAGTTGGCTTACCGAATGCAGAATGCCGCGCCTGAAGCTTTCGATATCGACCGCGAGCCGGAGCATGTCAAAAACCTCTACGGCGTAGGCGAGAAGCGATGCGATCACTTTGCACGGCAATGTCTTACCGCGCGACGCATGGTTGAACGAGGAGTGCGTTTCGTACAGATCTATTCTGGCGGGATGGAAAATCAACGGAGTTGGGACGGACACAATGACATAAAGGGAAATCACAGTCAGTTCGCTGGAGAGACCGATACGCCAATTGCAGGGCTTTTGACGGACCTGGAACAACGTGGGCTGCTTAATGATACTCTTGTGATTTGGGGCGGGGAATTTGGACGCCTTCCGTTGACTCAAAAATCAAAGAAGCCGGGTCGCGATCACAACCCGCATTGCTTTAGCACCTGGATGGCGGGTGGCGGAGTGAAAGGCGGCGTGAGTTATGGCGAGTCGGATGAAATTGGTCACCACGCCGCCGTCGATAAAGTGCACGTGAATGACATCCACGCGACGATCTTGCACCAACTTGGTTTCAATCACGAGAAGCTGACTTACAACTACAACGGTCGACGCTTCCGTTTAACTGACGTAGGAGGGAAAGTGATCAAGAAAATCCTGGCTTGATCCAAGAGCTTCACTCAGAGCCCGAACTAGAGTCCAAGCTCCTTTAATTGATCAAAATTCCTGTTCCTCCCTCATTGCCGTCAGACGTTTGTTTTGTTAATCAGGGAGGAAGACGGAACGTTGGAGGTCGATGTGGGCGGTAAAATTTTTGGCTGCCTGGCGGGAGCGGTCGTCGATTTCCATTTCGATTTTCCCCATGGCGGACATGGGGATGTCCCTGAGGAGTTTCGGGTTGAAAATACGGAAGACCAGCTTGCGAATCTTCTACCATTTTTTGACGAGTTCGACGTGGCCACTGAGGAAGCGTAGGTTACTGACTAGATTTTCCCGTCCCAGCGGTTCGATGGCAGGGCAGTGGAAGGCCATGTGAATGGGTTTGTTGAGGCTCATGAACTCTAGTGTCTTCCGTGGTAGAATTGAAGGATGGAGGGAAGAGGTCGCTTTTGGGCGTGCTACGATGGCTCTGAGCTTTCGAGAAGGGGGCCGGGAACATACATGATTCGGGGGCTTTGACCGCGAATCTTACGAATTGACGGGGATCTCTTTTTTGGCTGAGGGGGCTAAAAATCGACTTGGGTGCGGCTTCGTCGGTCGAAGCGGCAAAGTTTGGTGTAGCCGGCTTCTTTGATGAGGGCGGCGCCTTTGTCAAAATCGCGTGCGACCTCGCTGGGTGCGTGAGCGTCGGAGGAGAGGGTGATGGGGATGTTGGCTTCGCGGGCGAGTTTGAGAAACTCGGCGGAAGGGTATTGCTCGGCGCATGGTTTGTGAAAGCCGGCGGTGTTGAGCTCGATCGCGGCGTGTCCGGCGGCGATGGCTTCGATGGCTGGGTCGTAAAACCGACGAAGGTCACCTTCCGGAGTGTAGGCGAATTTTTTGATTAGGTCGGGGTGGCCGAGAATGTCGAAAAGTCCGGAGCGGGCCATACTGGCGTATTCTTCCCAGTAGGCTGTCCAGATTTCTTCGACGTCGGTTTCGGCCCAGCGGCCGAGCCATTTTGGATTATCAAAATCCCACTTGTCGCCGAGGTAGTGGACGGAGCCGATAAGGAAATCCCACTCGTATCTGCTGGAGAGATTGACGATCCATTCGTGGCAGTCGGATAACCAGTCGCACTCAAGTCCAGCTCGGACGGGGAGTTGGTCGCCGGCGTGTTCGCGGGCACGCTCGATCCATTCGAGGTATTCCGGGAGCTCGGATTCGAGCATACGCCAGTCGTCGAAGGGTTCGGGCGTCTGCGGGGCGTGGTCGGAAATGCCGTATTCCACCAGTCCAGCGGCGAGGGCCTTGTCGAGGTATTCCTCCGGTTCGCCTTCTGCATGACGGCAAAGCGGGGTGTGGGTGTGGTAATCTGCAAGCATTGGCGCTTTGGCGTTGTCGCAACGAGGGAGTCATACTAGATTCCGGGCCAAGGCGCAAAGCCTCATGCCACATGTCTGATTCCGCCAGCGTTTTCCCCGATCCAAATTCGTTTACCAAGCCTCTTTTTGATCAGTTAAAGTGCCATCCCAAGCGGATTGTCTTCACGGAAGCTGAAGATCCCCGCATTGTGCGGGTTGCTGCGAGGATGGTTGAGATGGAATTGGGAATCCCCGTTTTGTTGGGAAATAAGGAGAAGATTCTCGCGACTTTTGCCGACCTGGGGCTGTCGACCGAGTTCGTGCGTATCATCGATCCGGCGAAATCATCGGATTTCGAACTCTTCTGCGAGCGATTTGAGCGAATAGAACGTTACCGCGGAATTGTAAATGTTGATGCCGAAAGTATCATCGCCAAGCCGCATTACTTCGCCTCCATGATGGTGCAATACGGTCAGGCCGACGCCTTGATCGGCGGGAACCAGGTTGAGCCCTTCGGCGTCTTCCGTCCGGTGCTTCATCTCGTGAAGCCCTGCCCGCATATGCAGAAGACCTTTGCTTGCACCGTTCTGGTTTCTGAAACGATGCCGAATTTCGGATCGGACGGGACCCTCTTCCTTGCCGACACCGGATTGATTGCCGAGCCGGAGGTCGACGATATCTCGACTATTGCGGCCGAAGCCGGGAAGCTGGCACATCATCATCTGGGCAGAATGACCCGGGTGGCTCTGCTCAGTCATTCTAATCACGGAAGTGCCCAGGATGGTTCGTCGCGCATGATGCAAGCAGCGACCGCGCTCGCGAGGGAGAAAGTCGATGCTCTTGAGATTGATATCGATGGCGAGATCCAAGCAGATGTTGCGCTCGTGCCCGAAGCGGCGAAGGTGAAGCTCCTTGAAGCGGCGCCAAAGCCTCCGGCGGATGTGCTGATCTTCCCGACACTCGATGCCGCGCATATTTCGCTCAAGCTGCTTCGTCATCTCGGTGGCGCGCAGGCTTATGGAAAAATCATCTGCGGCCTGACCAAGCCTGCTGCGCAGGTTCCAAGAACTGCTTGTGAGGAAATGATCCTCGGAACAGCTGCTGCGCTTGGAGCCGAAGCGGTCAAGTATCGCGAGCTTCACCCGAACGGTTAGGAAAGGATTCGCGGCGTCCTCGCCGCCTGGATTCGGAGGCATGCAAAGTGAAGCGGCGAGAGCCCCGCAGCTCCTTCAGCCGAAGAGATCCATCTGCGGGGATTCGGCTTCGGGTAGGGCTTTTTTGGCCTCGGGGGTTTCCTTTTTCTCCTGGGAGGGTTTGGAGGAACTCATCTCGAGGTGGGAGAGGATTTCCTTAGCGCGGTCGAGGATGGGCTTTGGGAGACCGGCGAGTCTGGCGACTTGGATGCCGTAGCTTTTGTCGGCTTGGCCGGGGAGGATTTTGCGAAGGAAGATGATGTCGTCGTTCCATTCACGGACGGCTACGTTGAAGTTGGCGACGGATTTCTTGCTGTCGGCCAGGGCGCAGAGTTCGTGGTAGTGGGTCGCGAAGAGAGTGCGGCAGGCCACTTCGTCGTGGAGATGTTCGGCGACCGACCAGGCGATGGAGAGTCCATCGAAGGTCGCGGTGCCGCGTCCGATCTCGTCGAGGATGACGAGGGAACGGGCGGTGGCGTTGTTGACGATGAGGGAGGTCTCGTTCATCTCGACCATGAAGGTCGACTGGCCTTTGGAAAGATCATCGGATGCTCCGACGCGGCAGAAGATGCGATCGGTGAGTCCGATGTGAGCGTGCTCGGCGGGCACATAGGCGCCGATTTGCGCCATGAGAGTGACGAGGGCGATTTGGCGGATGTAGGTCGACTTGCCGGCCATGTTGGGACCGGTGAGGATTTGCAGGAGCGATTCCTCTGGTTCGATGTGGGTGTCGTTGGGGACGAATTTTTCTTCGATGAGAGTTTGCTCAAGAACGGGATGGCGGCCATTGACGATTTGCAGGTGGCTTGACTCGTCTAGGAAAGGCCGGGTGTGTTGGTAGAGCTGTGCAGTTTCGGCGAAAGAGATGAGCACATCGAGGGTAGCGAGAGCGTCGGCGGTTTTTTGAAGTGGCGCGAGGTGGTCGGTGATGACGGCGCGGAGTTTGACGAACTCTTCGTATTCGAGTGCCTTGGCGCGGTCGTCCGATCCGAGGACTTTGCCTTCGACTTCCTTAAGCTCGGGCGTGATGAATCGCTCGGCGTTGGCCATCGTTTGCTTTCGCTGGTAGTCATCGGGGGCCTGGTCGGCTTTTGCCTTGGTAATCTCGATGAAGTAGCCGAAGACGTTGTTGAACTTGATCTTGAGGGTGTCGATGCCGGTGCGTTCGCGTTCGCTTTGTTGAAGCTCGGCGATCCACTGCTTGCCATCGCGGGAAGCCGAGCGAAGTTCGTCGAGCGATTCCGAAAAGCCGTCGCGAATGATTCCTCCGTCGCGGAGTTGGGCGGGAGGTTCATCGATGAGGGCCTTCTCCAGAGTCTCGACGATCTCAGGGAACTCCTGGATATTTTCGATGAGTTGGCCGTGAATGCCGGAGCTGTTGGAGATCGAGGAAAGATCGGCGCGAAGATTGGGGATGTGTTTGAGCGAGGTTTGCAACGACTTGAGATCGCGGGCATTCCCGGCGCCCTGGGAAAGGCGGCCGGTGGTGCGTTCGATATCGCGGATACTTTTGAGCGACTCGCGAAGTTTGCTGAGGAGATAGGGTTCGGCGAGGAGGGACTCGACGAGATCGAGTCGGGCATTGAGGGCAGCGAGGTCGCGGAGGGGGTGAAGAATCCAGTCGCGGAGTTTGCGCGCGCCCATCGGAGTGGAAGTGCGGTCGAGAACCCCGAGGAGGGAATGTTGTTTGCCCGCGCGGGAATCGACGAGGTCGAGATTGATTTGCGATGCCGAATCGATGAGGACATGCTCGGCGACGTTTCTCACCGAAAGACCGCGGAGGTGGTCGCAATTGCGTCGAAGTTGGTAAGTGAGGTAATGCATCACAGCGCCGGCGGCGGAGAGGGAGGCGGACATTCCGGCGCAGCCGAAGCCGTCGAGCGATTGGACCTTGAAATGATCCTTGAGCGTGTGCAGGGCCTGATCGGCGAGGAAGGCGTAGCCGTCGTAGGGAAGATTGCCGAGGAGTCCGCCGAACTCTTTGACTTGTTCTTCGGAGATGAGGAGTTCGGAAGGGGAAAGGCGGGCGAGCTCGTCTTCGAGTTGCTGCCGGTCGGTGAATTCGGCGACAGTGAATTCGCCCGTGGTGTGATCGGCGCAGGCGAGGCCGAAGTTGGGCTTCTTGGCGGTGCCACCGAGAAAGACGGCGGCGAGGTAAGTGTGTTTGGTGTCGTCGAGGAGGGTGAGGTCATTAACGGTGGACGCGGAAATGATCTGGGCAATCTCGCGTTCGACAATTTTTCCGGGCTCGGGTGCGGTTGTTTGCTCCGCAATGGCGACGCGTTTGTTGGCTTGAATGAGCTTGGCAATGTAGCCCTGCGCCGAGTGATGCGGGACGCCACACATCGGAATGTCGTTACGCTTTGTTAGGGCGACGTTAAGGATTCCGGCAGCGGTTTTGGCGTCCTCGAAAAACATTTCGTAGAAGTCTCCGAGGCGGTAGAGGAGGAGAATGTCCTCGGGCAGCGATCTCCGCATGGCCATATACTGGGCCATCATCGGGGTGAGCTTCTTTTCGCTGGCTGCCATTCCTAGGCGGAATTAAAGAGAGTCGCTCGATGGGGGGAAAGGGGAAAGGTGGATTTTCAGGGCGTCGAGGATTTGGAAACGGTGTGGCGGCGGACTTTGGTGCGTTTTTTGAACTTAAAGGGGAGAAAACCACAAGGGACCCAGACGAAGGCCCGGCCGAAGTAGAGGAAGGAGAGCAAGGCAGAGGATAATAGGGAGTTTCATTTAAGTGGGGCAAAAAGTGGAGCTTTGGGTTACGAAAAACGCCCTGGAAAACCAGAGCGTTTGAGAGGGACAATGCTGCTTGGGTAGTCTGGGGCTGAGAGACCCTGCTACGATTACGCGAGGATCTCTTTGATGGGCTGGCCCTTTTTGCCGCCCATTTTGAAGGGGCGTTTTGAGGGGGAGAAGACGACTTGATCGTGAGGAAGTCCCATGGCACTTGCGATGGTTGCGTTGAAGTCGGCGGGTGTGGTCTTCTTGGTGATGACGTAGGACGCTGTTTCATCGGTTTCCCCGTAAACGGTTCCGCCCTTGATCCCCGCACCGGCGAGGGCGAAAGAGAAGGCCTGGGGGAA
>Ga0160423_10003390_pt1 | contig 13261 bp, 12 predicted proteins | sample CRUFie14St8metaG_FD_108191 | JGI IMG/M metagenome (GOLD analysis project Ga0160423, IMG submission 108191) | Marine microbial communities from the Costa Rica Dome - CRUD Field 142mm St8 metaG | ecosystem: Environmental > Aquatic > Marine > Oceanic > Photic zone | place: Costa Rica: the Eastern...
CACACCCTCAAGGAGGGGCTGATATGCGACTTCATTTTTTCACGATCTTCATGGCCATTTGTCTGGCCTGTCCTGCCTTTGGCAAAACAGTGGAGGATCTCACCACAGCCTTGGTGGAGAAAAGGTCCGCCGTTGAGCGGCTCACGGAAGAGGTGGAGTCGGCTAAGCGAGCCCGACGTGAGCAGCAGCGGGCATTTACGGCTCAGAAAGCGCAAATCGAAGCGGAATTGCAGCGTGAAGGTCTTCGGCATTCCCAACTCACGGATGCCCTTGAACGGAAGCGAAAGCTCATTGAGGCGGCTCAAGAAAGCGATGCTGCCTTACTTCCCGTTTTCGAATCGGGTGTGGCGACCTTACGGACGTACATTAAGGGAAGTTTGCCTTTCCGACAGGCCGAACGTTTGAGTGAAGTGGATGTTTTAGAGCGCAAGCTCCAGGACGGACTCTTAACCCCCCGAAATGCCCTGACCCGATTGTGGTCATTGGTTGAAGATGAGCAGCAGCTCACCAAGGAAAGTAGCCTGGATAGAGATGTAGTGACCATCGATGGCGAAGAACTCATGGTGGATATTCTCCGATTAGGCTCCGTGGGGCTTTTCTTCCGCACGGGGGACGGGCGCGTCGGTTCGGTGTCCCGTACGGCGGACGGCTGGATCGCCAAAAGACTCGAGAGCGAAGACAGCCTGATTCAAATTAATCAACTGTTCGATGCCTTCAAAAAGCAAATTCGAGTTGGGTACTTCGACGTCCCCAATGTCTTACCTCGCACGGAGGTTGCACAATGAGAGCGGTATATTGTCTCATGGCATGTCTTCTCCTTCCGGGCATCGTCCTGGCCGAGAAGACCGGTGCAGAGCGACTCCAAGAAGCCTATAAGAAAGAATTTGCTTTTCTGGAGGCTGAAGAGGCCGCTCTCAAAAAGCGCCTCGCGCAAATCAAACGGTCTCAGCGAACAGAAAACCTCAAGAATCAGAGCATTCTTGCTGGTCTTCAGAAACAGATCATCACTCGCACCAGCGAAGCCGACGCCATGGCTGAGCGTCTCGTGGAAGTTGAGCGTGAGGTGGACGCCATCGGCGAAGGCGCTGAGGCCCTCACCGGTTTACTCCAGCAAATGTCTCGTGCTCTGAAGTCCAATGCGGTGGATTGGAACCCAGTGGTGACGCCGATGGCTGAGGGTGCCACCGACGCGGAGAGAACAGCTCAAGAGTCAGCCCGATTGGCGGCGGAGGCGGCTCAGTTAGGCGCTGGATTTAATCTGACTTTGAAAAGCATCGACGAACACTCAAAGATTCGTCGAGACGCAGGGGCTTTCTTTCTCGCCGATGGCACGAAGGTCGAAGGGACTCTGATTCACGTGGGTCGAATCGCTGTGTATGGGGTGTCGACAGACCATGCAGGTGCCCTGACGCCGGCGGGTGGGGGGGCTTTCAAGCTCGACCCCGTTCAAGGCGAGCACACTGCACGGGCATTGATGTCGGGAGAAAACCCGACACAGATCGGTCTTTTCCTCTTCGAAAACACCGCGGAAAATTATGAACCCAAGCAGGAAAAGACTGTCCTTCAAATCATCGAGAGTGGCGGGATTATCGCCTGGGTAATCGTCGGTTTGGGTGCTTTCGCTTTGCTGCTCATTTTTATCAGGGCCCTATTGCTCATGACCTCACGAGTGGGCGCTGAAGATTTGTGGGTTGCGATTCAAGACAAATTGAAGAACGGCGCCTATACGGACGCAGCGCAGATGTGCCAAGCATCCCGTGGTGCAGGTGCTCGGATCATGGCCAATTTGGCACCCGCCCTTCAATATGAACGAGAAGATGTGGAACGCGTCTTCTCAGAGCGTATGTTGGTAGAAGAGGGTCGTTTGGATCGCCTGGGCAGTTTGATTCTGGTGATCGCTGCGGTGGCACCCCTGTTGGGCCTACTGGGTACAGTCACTGGGATGATCTCCACCTTTGATGTCATCACAGAGTTTGGTACCGGCAATCCTAAGCTCCTATCCGGTGGGATTTCCGAGGCCTTGGTTACCACTGAACTGGGACTGTGTGTTGCGATTCCTGCGCTCCTTCTCGGCAACATCCTCAACGGATGGGCGGCACGTTTAAAAGGCACTCTCGAGTTCTCGGCCCTGCGCATGATTAATTTTGTCCGGTGCTCCGGTGGTCCAACGGGCGGTAACTCCAAAGCTGAAGACGTTAACGAGCTTGCTGAGTGGTCTAAAACGGCAAAGAAGCAGGCTGTATAATGGACTTTGGTGGCCTGTTCAGAGAACTGAACACGTACGTTCAGGATGGTGGTTTCGTGATGCCACCGCTCATCCTTGGTGCCTGCATTCTCTGGTATGGACTGGGTGATCGTTTATTGACCTTGAGACGTGGTCTTCGCGGTGACTTGGGGCTTTGGGTTCGAGCGGGAAAAAAACCTGACAAAGGCATCCTCGGTGAAGCGTGGCGCAGTGTTGAAACCGCGGTTAACCCAGCGTGGTCAGTGTCGGATTGCGCGGCGTATCTTGAAGAAAAAATTACGCCGATTCGCCGGCGACTGAATCGGAATCGGATTTTGGTAAAGAGTATCGTGATCGTAGCTCCGTTAGCGGGCCTCCTTGGGACTGTGGCGGGCATGATTGAGACCTTTGATTCTTTGGGAGATGGTGCCCTTTTTGCAGCCTCAGGCGGCGTCGCAGGTGGGATTTCGCAGGCTCTGCTGACCACTCAGATGGGTCTCGTCGTGGCCATTCCAGGCGTCATCATGGGTCGGATACTCGATCGAAAACAGCATACTTTGGAAGAGGACCTTGACCAAATGGTGGTTCTTCTCTCCGGTGGAAGTGAGCGCTCTCAATGATGGGCCGAAGAAAACGACAGATGGAAGAAGCTGGGGTGGATATCTCGCCCCTGATCGACATGGTTTTCATTTTGTTGATCTTCTTCATGGTGACGACAACCTTCGTAAAGGATGCACAGGTTGAATTGGATCGACCCTCTGCGGCCAGCGCCAATCCTGCATCTACGAAGGCCATTCGGGTGACTCTCGATAAGCGGGGAGATGTCTATGTGGCTGGACGGCCTGTGCGTCCATGGCTTCTGCAAAGCACCGTGCGTGAGATGCTACGGGGCGCCGAAAAAAAACCTGTTTTGGTGATTACCGATGAAGGTGTTCAGGCCCAGAAACTTCTCACCGTCATCGACCAGTGCAGACTCGCAGGCGCTCAGGATGTGGCCGTGGCCACCGAGAAGGAGGCAGGATAAATGAATCGATTACTGAGGATCTGCGCCAACGGTGCGGTCATGATATTGGGTGTCTCGCTCGTTATGGGCCTCATGATGATGATGAATCGGTATACTCAACCTCCGCAGAAGGCAGAGAAGCCTGCCACCACCGTGGTGGAAGTACAGGCGCCTAAGCCGAAACCAAAGAAACGTCGAGCTCGGCCCAAGCCACAACAAGCCAAACCGAGAACAGCGAAGGCAAAAACGCCGCCGCCAAATCTGAGCACCGGCTTGTCATCGGTGAGTTTGAGTCGAGTTTCAGGGTTGGGGGGTACGGCGATGGGAAATGGAACATCGCTGCTCGGCCAATCCGAATCAGGCAATCTTCTGATGACCAGTGATACAGTGGATCAACCACCAAGAGCTACGCGTCGTATCAGCCCGAGTTATCCCGCTCATGCACGTAAAAAAGGGATAACGGGATACGTGTCTTTTTCACTGGTGATCGGTACGGATGGTCAGATCGTTCGGTCCAAGATCACCGATGCGAAGCCAGCCGGTGTCTTCGAAAGTGCCGCGCGTGATGCCATCCAGCGATGGACATTCCAGCCTGGCATGTACCAGGGCCAAACTCAGACGGTGGTTGTTGAGCAAACCATTCGTTTCAACCTCAGTCGAGGAGCCTGACGTGCGTTCTCTTTGCCTGGCATTCATCCTGGGCATGTCCTGGCCAGTGTATGCAGAGACTGAGGAGGAGGTAGATTACCTCGCCTTGGCCACAGTGATGCTGAGGGATGGTCACCTGCAAAGAGCGTCCACTGCGCTCACCAAGGTGGACCCCAAAGCTGAGGGTGTAGATGCAGCGCGCTATTACACGTTGTCGGGGATCATCGAGATGCGTCAGGAAAATTTCCTGAAAGCGCTCGATGCATTCGATGCAGCGGTGACAGCTGGCCGGAACGATTCGGAGATTCATCTCAGCCGTGCCCGATGTGCTTATGGTGCCAAGAACTGCGAAACGGTGCTCAGTGCCCTGGACTTGGCGGGTGACCGCAGTGAAAGCGAAGCTGATTTCTTTGTGATGCGTTCAGAATGCGCTTGGGAATTGAACCGAAAAGGCGAGAGCTTGGCACTGCTCGCGCGCGCTTTAGTCCTCTTTCCAAAGCAGCGCGCATTTGGTCGCCAGCGCATTCAGCGACTCCTCGATTTAGGTCTCTATAATCAAGCCGCTGCGGTGGGCTCTGAGTTCATTCGAGCGGCCGAGAGATCCACGGATGATATTTTATTCTTGGCTGAAGCTCTGATCAGGAGTGGCCAGGAAAAAAAGGCCATCCCGGTTTTGGAAGGCGCCCGACTAGAATTTCCGGATGAAGTTCGATTCACAGTCCAATTAGCCCATGCATGGATGGCAGCCAACCATCCCATGACCGCAGGGAACTTATTCTTAGAGGTCTCATTACTGGATGAAGCCTTCGCTCGGGATGCTGCCGAGGTGTTTCGAGACAATGGTATGCCCCACCGCGCTCTGAGAGCGAATGCACGCATTCTGGACCAGAAGATTAAGTTGAAGCAGCGCGTTGCGATCCTCATCGACTTGGAGCGTTTTGAAGCGGTGGCCGCTCTTGAGCCGAGACTGTCCAGGGTTGAGCTTTTAGAGGACAATCAAGAATTACGCTACGCCCTGGCGTATGCCTTCTACCAAGTGGGTGAACATAGAAAAGCTGAAAAGCATCTTCAGAAACTTACCGAACCCGCACTCTTTGCTCGCGCGGGCAGTTTGCGCAAGGCTATGGCTGATTGCCGGCGTTCAAAGACATGCGACTGACTCTTGCTACATGCCTGATCGTCCTGGTTGCGTCTCTGGGTTCATCCCACGCGGCCGGATTGAGAATCTATGTATTTAACGGAGATGGAGGGCATGCGCCCGATGGTGGGATTTCCATCTCGATCGATGGTCAGGTGGTCGGTCAGACCAATCTCGATGGACGATTTAATCGTCAACAGAACCCCGGACACATCGATCTCCTCGTCGGCACAGCGGAACGGGGTGTCCGTTTGAATGCTCTGCCGGTGGTTCAAGGAGAAGTCACCGAGGTTTTGGTGACGCTCTACAGCAACGCGCAGGCGAAGACTCTCATCGAACACCGTCCTTTGGATTCTGCGGTGGATACGGAGGCCAAAGTGCCTGAAGATGATGGGCCTCCGGGTTCCGTCAGCGGGCGGTGTGTCACCGATGGTGGACGTCCATTATCAGGCGTTCAAGTCTTCGTGCGTGGGCGTTCAGAGACGGTATCCACTGGGCGCGATGGACTTTTTACCCTGAGTTTGCCGGCCGGAAACCATGGGTTGTCATTCATTCGTTCGGGTCACCGCAACGCGCGCCTCGACAGTATAGAGGTCGTGGCCGATGATGAGCTGAAGCTCGAGGATGTGCTCCTCCCAGTGGCGAATCCAGAATTGGAGGAGTTGGTGGTCACCGTGCCGTACATCGAGGGTGGGGTGGCTGCATTGGTGTCCGAACGGCGTGAAACCAACAATGTGGTGGATGTCATCGGCTCGGAACAGATGGCAAAGACTGGTGACGGCAGTGCATCGGGTGCATTAAAGAGGGTGACGGGCCTCACGGTGGTCGGCGGTAAATACATCTACGTGCGTGGTATGGGCGAGCGCTACTCCAGTACCACTCTCAACGGAATGTTCGTACCCAGCCCTGAGCCGGAGCGACGGGTAGTTCCCTTGGATATGTTCCCCACCGGAATTCTCAGCAGTGTTCTCGTACAAAAGACATATTCCTCGGACCAGCCCGGTGAATTTGGTGGCGGTGTGGTTCAACTCCGCACTCGCTCTATTCCGGAGAATGATTTTCTGGAGGTCTCGCTGTCCACCGGGTATCGGAGCACAACAAGTTTTAAGGAGGGTCTGTCCTATCGTGGAGGCGATTATGACTGGTTGGGCATCGACTCAGGGGCCAGAGAATTCCCGGCCAATGTGGCTCGGTCCACCGAGGACACGGCGCTCCGAACCTGTAGTATTGCTCTGAGAGAGAATTGTCTCCAACCCGAAGAGCTGGCGGAATTGGGTCGTTCATTCCCCGACGAGTATGACACCGTGCAACGCACGGCCCCCATGAATATGGGCATATCCACATCCGGAGGTTTTGTTCGGAGCTTTTCTGGTCACACATTGGGGGGGGTTGCCAGTCTTCAGTATGACCAAGATTGGGCGAACGAAAAGCGGACGCGGGATAGTTTCAGAATCAATGGAGGCGAGGTCGAAAAGAGCGATGGCGGCACGGTTGAAAGCCTCACTCGGACCATTCAACTCAGTGGGATTGTCGAGTTGGGCTTTGAGTTTGGTCAAGCACATAAGTTCGCCACCACGACCCTTCTTCTCAGAAATACAGACGATGAGACCAGCCAATTTGTGGGCACCAATGCCGATGAGCGCTCTGACGTTCGCGTGACGCGTCTTCGTTGGGTGGAACGAGAACTTTTCACTCAACAAGTCCGCGGAGAACACGACCTCTCCACTCTCGATGTGAATTGGCATTATGGTTTCTCATTGGCAGACCGCATCGAACCCAATCGTCGCATTTCTCAGTACGACCGAGGGATTGGAACGGAGGAGGCATTTGGTCTGTCCTCGAAGCCTGAGGGGAACCGTCGGTTTTATAGCGATCTCGACGATGTGTCCCATGAAGTGGCGCTCTCTTTGAAATATGACTTCGACCATGTTGATGAAAAGGCACCGGCCACCTATGTGCACGTCGGCGGGGGGATCATCACTCGAGAACGCGAAGTGGAAACCCGGCGCTTCAAATTTCAGGGACCATCGGGTCAATCGGATCCTTTAAACGTCCTCTTTGCCGATGAAAATATCGGGCCAGATATGGGGCAATACAGGCTCCAGAATACGACCCAAGCCACGGACGATTATTCAGCGGAACAAGAAGTCATGTCTGCCTTTATCCAATCACAATGGGTGGCCATGAAGGGTCTACGATTGTCTGCTGGGCTTCGTCTTGAAGACGCCGTTCAGGAAGTTCAGACTTTTTCTCCGTTTACGGGAGATGAACCGGTGGGAGGTCGTTTGGCGAATGTGGACTATCTGCCTTCCGTCAGCAGCACTGTATCACTCACCAAAGAGATGCAAATCAGGGCGGGATATGGACGCACAGTCGCCCGGCCAGAGTTTCGAGAATTATCGCCTGCTCGGTTCGATGATGTGACCAACCGACAATCCGTTGTCGGCAATCCAGAACTCGATCGTGGACTCTTGGATCATTACGACCTTCGTTGGGAATGGTATTTCTCGGGTCAGGACAGCGTATCCATTGCTGGATTTTACAAGTCATTTACCGACCCCATCGAAGTGAAGATCAGCTGCGGTGCGGATAAGACTCTAACCTTCCGTAACTCTCCTAAAGCTGAGAATTTGGGGGCAGAAATTACGGTGCGAAAAGACTTTGGTTTTATCGAACTCTCTGAGGCCTATGTGTCGACCAATCTCGCGCTCATCGACTCTACGGTGGACTTAGGGGATAGCGATGGATGTGAAACATCCTCAACTCGTCCACTCCAGGGACAGTCTCCGTATGTGCTCAACGTCCAATTGGGATACGAAGCGACGGATTCAAGCTGGCATAGCACGCTGCTCTATAATGTGTCCGGTGAACGCATCGTTGAGGTGGGCACCAGTGGTTTGCCCGATGTCTACGAACAGCCAAGGCAGCTCCTGGACCTGGTGGTTGGATGGAATATGGGCGCCGGTTTCTCGCTGAAATTTAAGGCGTCCAATATTCTCGACTCACCGATGGTGAGACAGTCTGCAGACCTCATCCAATCACGTTTTAATGTGGGTCGTGCCTTTGGACTCGGACTGAAGTATACGCCCACCGCACACTGATCCTGAGATTGACTCTGCATGATTCGGCCGGTTTTAGGGGTGTCTCTGCGTCTGAAGGCCTTCATGCGCCTCCTGGGTTGTGCGAATCGAACGGATGCGTAGAATTAAAGCCTATCCATCCAATGGCATTCGAAAGGACTTGGGGATGAAAGCACTCTGTTTCTCTCTGCTGTTGTCTCTGTGTTCTATGGGCTATGTGCCCCCAGTGTTTGCCCAAGCATCGAGTCCCCTCCAATCCATCAAGCCGTCTTTCAAACAGCGCAAGCAATGTCACCGTCGGTGCCGTCGCAATGCGGATCCAAAGGCGTGTCGGGAACGCTGTTTCCTACGATATGCTCGCATCGGGACGGAAGTTGCATGTTGTGACGCAGATTGGGCTCGATGTCTGGCCTGCAAAGACAAGGTCTCTATCATTACCTACTGTGCGCATCGGCCTCAGACGAGAGGGTGTCCCGAAGTGGCAGCCCAGCCAACGTGTTGTGCTGAAAACACCGCGGAGTGTCTGTCCTGTCAGAAGGGAGCAACAGTCACGACCATCTGTGCGGAGATACCGCAACTCGATGGGTGCGCCGAACATGCTCGAATGGCAGACTGTATGGTCACGTGTACGGCAGCGAGTCAGTCAGAGTGCCGGACGCTCTGCGAACGGGCTTCATCAACCGGTACGACATCCCCGCAACCGAATCCCTAAATCGGTCTCCGTTACGCTCGCTTTTACATCCAGGGACAGCGTGCCGAACCTTTGAATTCGAAGGTGGATGGAAAGGGTTCAATCAAGATGCACTCGCCCACCTTGGTGACACGTCCGGCGCGCGAACCGGTAATGCGTTGGGTGCGTCGCTCCACGGTAATGGATGCATTCTCTCCGATGGAGAACTCGTCGAGACACGCACGCATCTTCTGAAGTTGTTCCGGGACTTTGCCCTTGAGTTCTTTGCGGCCCAGATCGATGTGCTCGTACACTTGGTCGCAGCCGTCATATTGAAGAGAGAGGTAGATGTGCTCTTCACTTTCAGGGTCGTCTGTGACGACGCGAATCGCGCTGGTTTCGACCTGGTCGAAGCGATACAGGATGCTACTGCCAAGGAACTTACTAAAGAGCAAGGTGCCGCCCACCAAAACCACGAAGATCAGGGCGAGGAGCTTGAGGAACGGGAATGGAGGCTTCTTTTTTTCTTCGGACATCTCAATCGCCTGAACGGGTTTCAAAGTGCTCCATCCTAACCATCCACCGTCGCAAATCAAATGAGTTCTGCTTTCCGGGGTCATCGCGACTGGCGTCCTTGGGTCAGACCATGCCATGCTTCCCAGAACGAATGGAGATGTCATGACGACTCAGAGACATGATGCCGGTCGCTTAGCGACCGTGAGAGCTGCCCTTCAGTCTTCTTCACTCTTTCACGGTCTGACGGAGGTGCAGGTCGCCGAAGTAAGTACACACGGCACTATTCGTGAATTCAAACTCGGAGAGTACCTCACGACCCAAGGGAAGCCAGCGACGGCGTTTTACATCATCGCCGAGGGCACAGCCGTCATCCAGCGGGCCCGTGGTGACGATGGAAGCATCGTCGATATCGCTCAAGTGTGTCCTCCCGATGCCGTTGGAGAGATGGGTGTTTTGCTCAGATCCCAACGCTCGGCGAGCGTGGTCTGCCAAAGCAGTCGGCTTCTCGCTGTGGAATACACTCAGAACCAGTTCGAAAATATGCTGAAGAACCTGCCATATTTCGCGTTGGTTCTCTGTAGGACGCTCGCGGCGCGGGTACAAGATGTCAATCGTCAGGTCCTCCTCGCCAAATATTCCGGTGACTTGGCAACTCTCGATCCCTCAGTTTGTGGTCTCCTACCCTCGGCTTTTCAGCAGCGTCATCGTGTTGTGCCTTTAGAATTGGAGGGGACTCGGTTGACGGTGGGTTTTGTTGATGCGCCCACGGATCGGCTTTTGGGCCGGGTGCAGCAACACATTCGAGGGATGTTAGTACGTCCGGTGAATTTGACCATCGACCAGTTCGAGGATGTTTTTCGACGCCATGGAACCGGCTCCATTCCCGTGGATGCGGTCGCTGGATATCGGGGCCCTTTGGATTTGGATGCTTTATTGACTCGCGCCATCGCCGAAGGTGCGTCCGATCTCCATCTCTCAGCATCTCAAACGCCTCGATGGCGCATCGACGGCGACCTTGTCCCCTTGAGGGGGATGTCCGCTGTGGATGGCCGGCAAATTTGGGCCCAAGTTCAACCTTTGATGCCCCCCGCGCGCTGCCGAGAATTTGAAGAGACGAGCGACGCGGACTTTGCCTATGCGCTTGGCGATGACTCACGGTTTCGAGTGAATGTTTTCAGAGATTTGCATGGGGTCAGCGCTGTCTTTCGTCATATCCCGAACCAGATTCGACGATTGGAGCAGCTCGGGTTACCACCATCGGTGGAGACATTCTGTGACTTGCCTCACGGTTTAGTCTTGGTCACCGGACCCACAGGCAGTGGAAAGTCCACGACGCTCGCCGCGATGATAGACGCCATCAATCGAACGCGAGCAGAACACATCGTGACTTTGGAAGATCCCATCGAATTTGTGCATCCATCCCTGAAATCGTTGGTGAATCAAAGAGAAGTCGGGTCCCATACGTTGAGTTTTTCTCGCGCACTTCGATCGGCCCTTCGCGAGGACCCGGATATTGTGCTCGTCGGTGAAATGCGAGATTTGGAAACGGTGTCATTAGCGATCGAGACCGCTCAAACGGGTCATCTCGTGTTCGGTACGCTACACACGTCCACCGCCATCGGAACCATCGAAAGAATTGTTGGGATGTATCCCCACGAAGAACAAGGGCAGGCTCGTGTCAGTTTGGCAGAGGTTCTGAAGGGGGTGGTTGCTCAGACTTTATTGCCCAAGAATGGCGGTGGCCGAGTGGGTGCCTTCGAAGTCCTTGTGATGAATCATGCCGTCGCCAATCTCATCCGAGACATGAAGTCTGCTCAGATCATGAATCAGATGGAGACTGGAAGACACCAGGGCAATCAGCTTCTTAATGTTGAATTGGTGCGTCTCGTCCGGAAGGGCGCTGTGGCTGAGGATGTTGCCCGCAGGCACGCTGTTCAAAAGGCAGATTTCGACAACCGGCTCGCCAAGGCCTGAACGTCACTGCATTCGAAGATGTGCGGAGATGGATGGGGGGAGTCAGCACGCCTCACTCGAACCCATCGAGAGAGCTCGACCGGCGTTCGGGTGAAGGTGCACATGTTGACCAACCATTGCTCGTGCTCTACCGCGACGAATCGATAGCCAACACCCAATATGGTACCGGTCTTGAGACTTTAGATCATCTTTTTTTTCGATTGGCTCGATCAGGCGGTTGTCTAAGATGACCGCCTACGCAGTGCGCAACAGGTCTTCGATCTCTGACACCGCATCCTCAATCGATATCCGACGCTGTTCCATCGTGTCTCGGTCTCGAATCGTAATGGTGCCGTCCTCAATGGTTTGTCCATCGATGGTTAAACACCATGGCGTGCCGATTTCATCATGTCTTCTATAGCGCTTCCCAATCGCGTGTTGGGCATCAAACGAGGCGTTGATGCCACGCTTCATGAAAGACTCGACGACTTCACGTGCCTTGTCAGGCATCCCGAGCTTTTTCACCAACGGCAAAACTGCCACCTTAATGGGCGCCAATTGCGGATGAAATTTCATCACCACTCGAGTATCCGTACCCTTCTGAGTTTCGATGACCTCCTCATTATAGGCATCGCAGAGGTAGGTGAGTACACCTCGAGTGGCACCTGCTGCAGGCTCGATGACATATGGGGTGTAGCGTTTACGTTCTACCGGATCGAAGTATTCGATTTTTGAACCGCTATGCTCCATGTGCTTCTTGAGGTCGTAATCGGTTCGATTGGCGATACCTTCGAGTTCATCCCACCCCCACGGGAACTCATACTCGACGTCGTAGCAGCCTTTCGCATAATGAGCGAGTTCACTCTGTTCGTGAGGCCGTGCACGGAATTTTTCGGGGTGGTTGGCAAATTTCTGCCACCAGTCCATACGTGCATTTTTCCAATATTCGAACCACTCGTCTTCTGTGCCGGGTTCGCAGAAAAATTCCATTTCCATTTGCTCAAACTCACATGAACGGAAAATGAAATGCTCGACAGTAATTTCGTTGCGAAAGGACTTCCCCGTTTGGGCGATCCCAAAGGGGACTTTCAAAGCCATCGATTTTTGAATGTTTGAATATTGAACGAACATGGCTTGTGCGGTCTCGGGTCGAAGGTAGACAGTGCTGTCTTTGGTATATCCGTCAAGTTTCGCCCGAAGTTCTCCGCCTTTTAGCCCGTCAAATTCACCGCTTTCGATCGCACCCGCCAGCGCACCCATCGGGTCGACGGGACCATAAAAACTTCGAAACATCAGATTGAAATTCCGCTCATCACTCATAAACGGAGATCTACAATTCGGGCATACATACGGTCGATCACCCGCTTTTGCACCGATCAATTGTCGACCGCTCCGCTCCAGTTCCACACCAAATTGTTCGGCGATGTATTGCAGAGCGACCTTGGCGCGTCCTTTATCCGCCAGCTCGATGATAACATCCGCACCGGGCTCAACCACAGGTGCCTTGTCAGCCCGAAATCGTTCCTTGCAGACCTTGCAGTCCACCAGGGGATCGCTAAAGCCCGATAGGTGTCCGGAGGCCTGCCATACTTTAGGATGCATGATGATGGATGCATCGAGTCCAACCACATCCTCCCGGCTATGGACCATGTCTCGCCACCAGGCGTTTGTAATATTGCGTTTCAGTTCAACGCCGAGTGGTCCGTAGTCGTAGGCGCTTTTCAAGCCTCCGTAAATTTCCGAAGATTGGAAAACGAAGCCCCTGCGTTTACACAGAGAGATGATTTTCTGCATGAGATCGTCGGCCATGCTGATCGTCCTATGATTGCTATGAGGCCGGCATCCTACAGGGAGGCGTCGAAGGCGGCAAGCCGGGTGGTAACATTAAAGTGAGTCGCCGTTTTCTTTGACGCCTTCGATGCTTTGAACAGCCACTTGAACGATGTTGAAATCGTCGATGGTCTCTCCTCCTTTGATTGGATGCGCATCATCGGCGCATATCACCCACGAAATCTCTGCACCTGACATG
>Ga0160423_10003391_pt1 | contig 13260 bp, 23 predicted proteins | sample CRUFie14St8metaG_FD_108191 | JGI IMG/M metagenome (GOLD analysis project Ga0160423, IMG submission 108191) | Marine microbial communities from the Costa Rica Dome - CRUD Field 142mm St8 metaG | ecosystem: Environmental > Aquatic > Marine > Oceanic > Photic zone | place: Costa Rica: the Eastern...
AATATTAAAATAACAAAGGTCGTAGATGGTGATACAGCCAAAGGCGATATTGATTTGGGATTTGGTATTGTTTATGCAAATCAAACAATTCGGTTCTGGGGTATAGATACTCCTGAATCTCGTACAAGAGACTTAGAAGAAAAATACTATGGTAAATTATCTGCACAATATGTAAAAGACAGACTAATTGTTGGAGAAAAATACCAGATGAGAACTGAAATAGATAAAGGAAAATTTGGGCGTATACTTGGAGAATTCTTTATCGATGGCGTTTCTTTAAATCAGCAGATGATTGACGAAAATATGGCAGTAAAATATATGGGTCAATCTAAAGATGACATAGAAGCAGAACATTTAAAAAATAGAAAAATTTTAAACGAAAGAGGATTTAAATATGAGAAAGTATAGTCCAAGTAATAGTAAAGTCTCTGTAGACGAATCTGGTAAAGTTACTTTTCAAGATCAACCACTATGGTCCGACGAAGATGAAAAGCGAATGGAAGTCATAGGACAAAATGGAAATGATGGCGAACATTACGAAACACTAGAAGAAGCTACTGATCTTTACGATAAAGATGGAATACAAATTACTAGGTATGCGCTTGGGTCAAAAAAAGGCATGGGAATACAAGTTAATTTAAACAAAAGAATGGCTATAAGTTTTGTAAATTCTTCTGGTGGAGGCGGATATTTTCAAATCCATTCTCAAGACTTACCTAAACTTTTAAAGGCAATACAACAAGCGTCTAGAGCAAAATGAAGACATTTAAAGAGCAACAGAAATTAAGCGAAAAGGATATGACTGCTATATCCAGCTGGAAGAAGAAAATAAAAAAAGTTAAAGGATTAACTAAACAACAAATGCAACTTTTACAAACACTTCCAACTCCAGTTATAACATCTTTAATTAACCAGGTTGGTATGGTTGTTGCTCACAATGATCCACTAGAAGAAAAATTAGTAGCTAGTGATCTAAATATATTAGATGCTATAATATCTAAAATTAAAGATGATATTATTGATGATAAAGTAAAAGGTAACTTTGAAAAGAGTTGGCCTAAAATGCAGGCTTTAGCTAAAATGGCAGGATATGGTATCACTAAAAAGATGCAAGGAAAAAACAAATCTTATATGTGGAAGTTAAGAAAATAATGTATAGATTCGCAGAAAAAGAATTTGGAGTTTACGAAGGATATACTTATCCATTAGAAACTCCTTTGCTGGAAGGAGAACCAGAACTAAACAAACCAAAACGAAGTGGACCAGACGATCCTAAAAAGTTTGTGGTTTATGTAAGAGATCCTTCAACTGGCAATGTTAAGAAAATAAACTTTGGTAATGAAAAGGACTTTGTTGGCGGAAATGCTAAGATTAATAACAGAGAAAGAGCTAAAGCATTCTCTGATAGACATAATTGTCCAGCAAAGAAAGATAAACTATCTGCAGGTTATTGGGCTTGTAGATTACCGCAATACGCAAAAGAGCTGGGGTTAAAAGGTGGCGGAGACTATTTTTGGTAAGCCTTATTTAGATAAAGGCGATATAAGAGAATTCGACATCTCGAAAGATGATGAAGAATATGTTTGGCACCGCGATTTAGAAGATCGTGAATGCGAAATATTAGAAGGCGATGGTTGGTGTTTTCAATACGAAAACTGTTTACCATGGGCTTTAAAACCGGGGATGATATTTCATATTATGGGTAGTGAATATCATCGTTTAATAAAAGGCAAAAACAATCTTAAAGTGAGGCTAATTAGATATGAGCAAATTAACAGCTGAAGAACAAAGACAAGCATTAGCTGCTAGACTTGATCGTATTGACGAGAAGATCGATAAGATGGCGGATGCCGTTATTGCTCTTGCACGTGCGGAAGAAAAGATTATAACACTTACATCTTTCAGTAAACAACAATCTGAACAGATTCAAAATGTTATAAATAAAGTGGAAGCTTTAGAAAAGAAAGTAGAAGCTAATGCTTCAACTGTAAATATAATAAACAAAATGTTCTGGATAGTCATGGCAGCTGCTGCAACAGCTATAACTGGAATGTTATTAATGCAATAAAGAGGTATACTATTATGCAAAATATGTTTAACGACGATATTACCCAAAGCATTGCTAAGACTGTCAGTGATGTTTTAGAAGGTAAAAAAGTTGACGTAAGTGATTATGTCAAACAAAATAAAGATGGTCAATTTGAAGTTGTAGACGCAAAAGGGAATGTTTTAAAAGCTTTCGGAAGAAAGAATGAAGCTGAAGGATTTGCGTTTAAGAATTTATCCAAGCTCCAAGAGGTTGAAGAACCAAGACCAGAAGGCGAGAAAAAATTCAAGGCTATGCACAAAGTTAAAAAGTCTGGAGAGAAAGAAGACGGATCAGTAATGAAGGAAGAAACTATCTCTATAGATTATATGCATAAGATTGAAGAAAAGCTTAAGCCAGGAAGAGGTAAAGCAACCTTAGATATAGATTATATTGGCGATAGAGATCTAACAAAAAAGTTAGAAAAAAAGTTTAAAATCAAGTTTAAGCAAACTGGTTCAACAACAGCTGATGTTACTGGAGACAAGAAAATGCTTTTGGCTTTCTTAAAGTCAGATGCTTTCCTAATGGATGACGAAGATGTAGAAGATCTATATCCTGATCTATTAGAATCTAAGCAGGTACTTCCTGAAGAGGATAAAGAGAACGGATATATAAATCTTCCAATCGAAGAACTATCAGATAAACAAAAAGAATACCAAAAGGTATTTAAAGCTGCTATGAAAAAGTTTGGTGTTAAATCACCTGCAGATTTTAAAGATGAAGAGAAGAAAAAAGAATTCTTTGATTACATCGACAAAAACTACAAAGCAGATAAAGAGACCGACTAATGAAATATTTTGGGGAATTTAGAAACGAACAAAGATTCTTAGCTGAAGGCAAAGTATCTATGGCCAAACTAAAAGCTGGCATGAAAGTAAATGTAATTCATTCTGGACGTTCTGCTAAAAACTATGGTATTAAAGATCAAAATGTTTATGGCGGAAAAGTACAAGTATTAGGTATTGGTATAAAACCATATAAAGATAAACCTAACGCTAGAATGGTTTTAGCAAAAGATATGAAAGATCTTAAAAAGAAATACGAAAAAGTATTTAAGAGTGAAGAGATTCAGTATGGTCATTTCTTTGGCGCACTCGATCGACTATCTGCAGCTTTCGATATGATTGGTGCTAATGATAAAAGGGTAAAACCAGGCGGAGGCGTTTGGTTATGGAAAGTACTAGAAGGCGAAAATAAAGGACTAGTAGATTTTTGTTTTATTAGTATGGAACCTAAATGGGAAGTTAACTTCCTAAATAAATCAACAGAGTTTATATTAGAGACTTAATTAAGCTATCATAGATAGTTATATGATGAAAATATTTGAAGAGCTAAATGCTAAGAACTTTAAACTGTTTGCAGCAAAACATTACAATAACCCTGAATGCATAGATGCATCAGAGTTTGATGAAGATCTTGCAAGATTTAAATATCTAAAAAGGTTACTTCGAAGATACGAAGAAGCCGAGGATCTACAAGAGAGATTAATTCTCAATCACTTAATTGTGATTTATAATGTATTCGGTATACCTGCTGCTAACAAAATGATTTGGTATAAGATTGATGAATCACACTGGCATTATATCAAGCCATTCTTAGTATTTTTAAATTATTTGCCAGAGAGCGAAAAAGTAGAGGTTCCTTTAGATCCTCTAATTGTAGAAAGACTTAGGAAAATATAGTGTCAATATTATCAAGAGCAGCAGATTTAGGATATGCCTTTAGATTTCTAAAGCTTCTTACTACGCCCTGGGAAAAGTTAGAAGCTTATAAATTAGGTATTGTTGATAAGCGTGGGCGTAATTTAAAAAAAGCAAAAGAGCTAAAAACTAGCGAAGAGAAATCTGCATATACTATTTTTCATAGGTTAGTCTTTAACGTAAAAAGATTACTACAATTAATACCTGGTGGAAAAACTAAAATTGCTTCTTACGCAGCTGCCTTATTTCTGATTAAAGAACATACAGGTATGAGCGAAGAAAAGATAGAAGAGATAATAACTAAAGCCTTAGATGGTAATTTAGAAGACGATATAACAGAAAGCCAGTGGTTTATAAAAAACGACAGATTAAATCCTGGAGTATATTGTTTAACAAAAGATGTAGTTTCTATGAATACTGGAGAAGCTATAGCTAAAAAGAATTCAAAGGTTAGAGTACTAGAACACACAGAACCATATTCTAGTTTTCTTGGAAATAATATTTATAAGGTTCAACACGTTTTAACGAAACAAGAATTATATATAAGTAACGAGGATATAAAAAGATGAGACGCTCATTTAAAGAATATTTAAAGCATTGGGAAGACGCAGCAGCAAATTCTGTCGGTGCTGGTGGTATTGCAATGCCAGCTGATATGATGCCCAAAGACAAACACAAGAAACATAAAGATAGAGTTAAGAAATCTATGTACGATGGAAGAACCAAAGAAGGTAAAAAGTTTGTAGAAAGAATCTTAGCTAGAAGGGCTGCTAAAGAAGCTAAGAAAGAAGGATTTAAAAGCGATGCGCAAAGGAAAGCAGCATTCGCAAGCGGATATAAGGCGAAGGGAAAGAAGAAAGATAAATAATGATTAGTAAAGTGTTAATGGGCATTATAGTCGCCTTATCATTAGGCGGATATTTTCTATATAATAAAAATTTAGAATTAGTAGAATTAAATAAAGCATACGAAGTAAGAGATGCTGAACAAAAAGCTACTATCGAAGCAATAAAGAACAATCTCGAAAAAACTGGTAAAGAACTTAGCGGTTTACAAGTGAGAAATCAACAGTATGAAGTTGAAATGGCTGAATACATGGATATATTTAGAAGGCATAATCTTTCTAAGTTGGCAAGTGCTAAACCAGGAATGATAGAAACACGAGCCAATAATAAAACAAAAGAGGCATTTGATGCGATTGAAAATGATAGCGCTAGGATTAGCGCTCTTAACGATTAGTGGTTGTAGTTTAATACCACGTGAAGTAGAGGTTATAACTAAACCTGTACAGATAGATATTGTACAACCAGTATTACCTAGACCAATTGATTTAAAAGAACCAAAATGGTATGTAGTTTCTGATTCAGTAATAATAGAAAATTGTTTAAAAGACCCAGAGACTAAAAAAAGAAATTGTAAATTAGGTAGAGAAGATTTATATCCGGAAGGGTATACATATCTCGATAAGTTTATCGATGATATAAAAAAGAACCATGGTGGAGACATTGTATTTTTTGCCATGACAGTTGATGATTATGAGCTAATGGCTTTTAATACTCAAGAAATTAAACGATATATTAATCAATTAGGCGAAGTTATTGTATACTATAGGAATGTAACTATTAGCGATGACCAAGCTGAAGCGATTGGAGTAAAAGTAAAAGATGACAACAACTAGAATGAAAGAACAATTAAGCGACTGGGATAGAGCCGTCGTAGCAGCTAAACTATCCATGCACGCTTACAAATCCGAAAAAGCTGCAGTTGCAGCATGTAAGAAAATGGGATTTCCCTGGGCTAAATTAATATCCAGAGATGGTGCAGAATGTTTAGTAGCCAAAGACCGTAACGATTTATGGTTTGCATTTAGAGGAACAGAACCTTCTAAACTAAACGATGTCATGGCTGATTTAAAAGTATTTAGAAATGCAGCAAGAGCCGGTGGAAAAGTACATAGCGGATTCCAACAAGAAGTCAATGACTTATGGATGGATATAGTAAAAGAATTAGAACATAATGACCAATTAAAAGTACGTAAAGATGTTTATATGACTGGTCATTCATTAGGTGCGGCAATGGCAACCATTTCAGCTACCCGATACCAACCACACGAATTATTTACTTTTGGGTCACCTAGAGTTGGTGGACCAAGATTTGTTAAAAATATCAAATGTCCTCACTATAGATTTATGAACAATAATGATATAGTTTGTCGTATTCCACCAGCATGGTTAGGATTCAGACATCATGGAGAAATGATTTATTTTAATCGATTTGGTGAAAGAGGCTTACCTTCTTTCGCAGATAAATTCTACGGAGTAATTAACTCCTGGAAAAGATTTAAGTTTTTTGATGCAATTGTCGATCATGGTATGCCAAACTATGTATCAGCATTAGAAAATTTAGCAAAGGGTAAATAATGTATTGGTTGTTAATTCTTTCACTTAAGTCTATTCTTAGTTCCATAATAGGAAGTTCTTTCTATTCATGGTTTCAAAATACAGCACTCGGTATATGGTTTCAAAAACAAGTAAACCGATTCATGGATTACTTTGCAGAAAAGTATGACCTTGAATTAGCTAAAACCGAGTCTAAGTTCAAAAAGCAATACCCACTCATAGCTGAAAGATTGGAAGCTTTAGAAGATAAAGCCCACCCTCCAATACCTATGGAATGCTTCGATGGATACGAAGAACTATCCAAACGCATTGAAGCATTAGAAAAAAAACTTAAAAAATAGATTTACAAACCGGTTGGTTTGTGGTATAATATGCAATTATGAATGGGATAAATGTCATGGAAATTAATGTCACTAAGCGTGATGGAACACAGCAGAAATTTGACTTAGATAAAGTACATAAAGTGCTCGAATGGGCCGTGGAAGATATTACGGGCGTTTCTATGTCCGAAATAGAACTACGTGCTAATATACAATTATATGATAAAATTCCAGCATATGATATACATGAACTATTAATTAAATCTGCAGCTGAACTAATATCAGAGCAAACTCCTAATTATCAATTTGTAGCAGCAAGGCTAGTATCCTATAAAATTCGTAAAGAAGTTTATGGACAATATACCCCTTGGCCACTAAAAGAAGTTATAGAAAGAAATATTGAAAGAGGAGTTTATGATGCTGAAATATTAGATAGATATACTGAAGAGGAATTCCAAGAGTTAAATAACTATATTAAGCATGATAGAGATGATACATTTACCTATGCTGGTATGGAACAGTTCAGAGGAAAATATTTAGTTCAAGACCGAAGAACAAAAGAGTTATACGAATCTCCACAAATATTGTACATGATGATTGCGGCAACTCTTTTTGCTAATTATAATGGAGGAAGAATAAAATATGTTAAAGATTATTATGACGCGATTAGCCAATTTTATATCTCGTTGCCGACTCCGGTTATGGCTGGAGTACGAACGCCTACGCGCCAATTTTCATCTTGCGTACTCATTGAATCCGGAGATTCTCTTGATTCCATTAATGCTACTAGTACTAGCATTGTTCGCTATATAAGTAAGAAAGCCGGTATAGGTATCGGTGCAGGCTCCATACGAGCCGCTGGTGCACGTGTTGGTGATGGGTCTATCGTTCACACAGGCCTAATTCCTTTTTTAAAGTATTTTCAAGCTGCAGTTAAGTCGTGCTCGCAAGGGGGCGTACGCGGGGGAGCGGCGACCGTATATTTACCAGTATGGCATTATGAGTTCGAAGATTTAGTTGTATTGAAAAACAATAAAGGAACAGAAGAGACCAGAGTGCGTCATATGGACTATGCATTCCAGTTAAACAAACTAATGTATGAAAGATTATTATCTGGTGGTAATATTACTTTCTTTGATCCAAATGATGTACCAGGCTTATATGAATCATTTTATAATGACCAAGATAAGTTCCAAGAACTATATGAAAAGTATGAACGTGCATATAGCATTAGAAAGAAAACATTACCAGCGCTGGAAGTATTTCAGCAACTACTACAAGAGAGAAAAGACACAGGAAGAATATATATTATGAACGTGGATCACGCAAACGACCACGGTTCATTTAACGCAAAAGAAGCTCCTATTCATATGAGTAATTTGTGTTGTGAAATAGATTTACCAACAAAGCCATTAGATTACGCTAGCGATCCAAATGGTGAAATATCTTTATGTACTTTATCAGCTATTAACTGGGGATTAATTAATCACCCTGGAGAATTTAAAAAGTATTGTAATTTAGCAGTTCGTGGATTAGATGAACTATTAGATTACCAAAATTATCCTATTATAGCTGCAGAAAATGGTACAATGGGAAGACGACCACTTGGAATAGGTATTATTAATTTAGCTTATTTCTTAGCTAAGCGTGGTCTAAAATATGACGAATCTGCATTTAAGGTTATAGATGAATATGCAGAAGCATGGAGTTATCATTTAATTAAAACTTCAGTTAAATTAGCTAAACAAAAAGGTGCTTGTTTACTAAATAATCAGACAAAATATGCGTCTGGAGACTTGCCGATTGATACATATAAGAGAGCGATAGATAATCTTATAGAGCATAAAGAACGTATGCCGTGGAGCGAGCTCAGAACTGATCTCCAAAAACACGGGATTCGAAACTCAACTCTCATGGCATTAATGCCAGCAGAAACAAGCGCTCAAATTAGTAACAGTACTAATGGGATAGAGCCGCCGCGTGCTTTAGTTAGTTATAAACAATCTAAAGACGGCGTAATGGCACAGGTAGTTCCTGGCTATCATCATCTAAGAAATAAATACGATTTACTCTGGGATCAGAAAAGTCCAGATGGATATTTAAAAATATGTGCTATATTACAAAAATATATAGACCAAGGAATATCTGTCAACACATCTTATAACCCAGAACACTTTGAAGACAATAAAGTTCCAATGTCAGAAATGATTAAAGATTTAGTCACTGCATATAAATTTGGAATTAAACAATTATATTATTTTAACACGCATGATGGTTCAGGGGAAATGAAAGTAGAATATCATCCAAGAGACGAATTACCTTCAGCGGTAGATGACGCTGCAGATGTTATGTCAGGATACGAAGAAGAAGAATGCGAGGCATGCGTAATATGAGCGTACTTAAAAAGAACAAACAATCACATTTAAAGAAAACAATGTTTTTTGATGAAGGTGTAGATATACAAAGATTTGACATTTTAAAATATCCAGCATTAGATAAAATGACGGATAAACAACTAAGCTTTTTTTGGAGACCGGAGGAGGTAGATGTATCGAAAGATAAAAAAGATTTCGATAACCTAACAGAACATGAAAAACATATTTTTACTAGTAATCTCAAGAGGCAAATATTATTGGACTCGGTTCAGGGCAGAGCTCCCAATCTGGCGTTCTTACCTATCGCTAGTTTACCAGAAGTTGAGAACTGGATCGAAACTTGGTCATTCTCTGAGACTATTCATAGCCGATCTTATACTCATATCATTAGGAATATTTACCCTAATCCTTCTACTGTATTTGATTCTATGCTAGATATAAAAGAAATACTAGAATGTGGAAATGACATTGGAAAATATTACGATGCACTTATAGAAAAACCAAATAAAGAAAATTTATGGATGTGTATGTTATCTGCAAATGCTTTAGAAGGTATAAGATTTTATGTATCCTTCGCGTGCTCGTGGGCGTTCGCGGAACTAAAAAAGATGGAAGGTAATGCAAAGATAATTAAATTTATTGCAAGAGATGAAAACGTACATCTTGCCGGTACAACAACAATAATTAAAAATCTTTTAAAAGAAGATAATGATTATGTAAAGATTTCTAAGAAAAAAGAAAAAGAAGCTACAGACTTATTTGTAAAGGTTATAGAGCAAGAAAAAGAATGGGCTAAATACTTATTTAAAGATGGTTCAATGATTGGATTAAACGAACAAATATTAAGCCAATATATAGAATGGATTGGTGCAAGAAGAATGAGAGCTATAGGTTTAGTCTCTCCATATTCTGTACCAAAATTAAATCCGCTACCATGGACAGAGAAATGGATCGGCGGTGGTAATGTACAGGTCGCACCACAAGAAACAGAAATTACTTCTTATGTTGTTGGTGGTGTTAAACAAGATGTTGACCAAAATACGCTATCAGGATTATCACTATAAAACAAAATGAAAGAATTGGGATTAGTTTTATTTGGATGCTTGGCATTCAGTGGGTTCTTTGCGACTGTAATATACCCAGAATTAGAATATAAAGGCTACCCAAGAAATAGTAGTTGTACAGGAGAATGTTATGAAGAATATATCAAAGAACACGGCACAGTCGTTGAACAACTCAAGGCCAAACAAGCGGAAGCGGCTGGAGACCCATTTAGTTCAGTGCGTGGGTTATGGAGTGGATGTGCAGCTTGCCATGGACAAGATGGCGGAGGGATTGGTGCCTTTCCAAAGCTTTCAGGACAGTCTGCCGGGTATATCACGGACAGACTTAATTCCTACAAGAACAAAGAAACGATCGGACCGATGAGTTCAACAATGTGGGCGCAGGCTGGCATGTTAACGGAAGAACAAATTAAAACATTATCAGAATTCATAGAGGTAGAATTATGAAACAAGACGTTTGGAAAAGACCAATAGAAGATAAACCTATTGATAGATACCCGGAACAATTAAGAATACAATTTAAATTTCCGGATGCTAGTCCAGAGACTATAAAAAAATGGAATGACACGGAAGGAAAATGGTGGGCTGAAAAGTCTTTAGCAATCGTAGCCATTGCTTCTTGCATTCAGGTGTTTATGTTAGGAATGATGCTAATGACATTTAAAATAATACAAATGGGGGTTGGATCGTGATTATAGAAATATATAGTAAACCACAATGTCCTTATTGTGACATGGCAGAAAGAATTGCACAACAATTCGTCCAGGAATCGCATCACAAATATACAAAGTTTATGTTAGATGTAGATTTTAACCGAGAAGAAATGTTAGAGAAATTTCCAGGAGCAAGAACCTTTCCCCAAATTATCGTCGATGGCGAAAAGATAGGTGGATATACGGAATTTAAGGCTCTAATAGAAAATGCCTGAGTTTACATTCGATTGTGGATATTGCTTCAAAATATCCGATATAATAGTTTCAGAAGAAGATGGTCCACCCCGATATTGCCCACATTGTGGAGAAATGGCTGAAGAAGTAGTAGAAGATGAGCTTGATTTCGATGTATAAATACTATTATGGATTGGATATATCAAGGCGTCAAATACGAGCCACCCGAAAATTTTAGCACAGATGATTACTATGGATTTGTTTATATGATAACAAATCGGGTTACTGGTCGCAAATATATAGGAAAGAAATTCTTCTGGAGTAAGAAAACTCTTCCACCTTTGAAAGGCAAAAAGAGAAAAAGAAGATCTATTGTAGAATCTAATTGGAAAGAATATTACGGTTCAAACAAGCACCTCGTCGAAGAACTAGAAACCTCCGGGGATGTATTTTATAGAGAAATACTACATTTATGTAAAACAAAAGGAGAGTGTGCTTACATGGAGGCAAAAGAACAATTTGCCCGTGATGTATTATTATCTGATGATTACTATAATGGTATAGTTAATTGTCGAATAGGGAGTAACGCTGTTAAAAATTTAAAATGCGAGTAAACGTACTGGCAAACGGCCCATCAAAAAAAATCTTTAAAGAAACCAACCCAAAAGGAGAACTGCTTTTATGCAACATTCCCGCTTACGATATATCCCCAAACAAAGTACATGGTCTTTGTATGACCGATGGAAGATTTCTAAAGTTCCTATGTACTGGTGTTTTGGATTATGGCAACGGCGGTGACTTCTATCAAGAAGAAAAAGAACCACCAAAATTAGATCAATATACTTGGATTTTAGGCCAAAGAGCTACTAAGTATGCTAGGAAACATCCAGAACAATTAAAACAATTTTCTAATAAAAGAATTTTTATGCATCGTATATCTTCGAGTACTGGATTATTAGCTATGAAATATGCACACGATGTAATTCTAAACAAGTATCAAGATGTAGGGCAAATACATATATATGGAATGGATGCTATGTTCCAAGATAATGTATCAAGCTCGACACATAAAATTGTTGGAAGATCCAACCAAGAACATGGTGTAGAACTAACTTTAGAAGGATGGAGAACTAGTATGTATAAATGGCTAACAGAAAGACATCAGGAATCTAAAGTAAAATTCTACTTTTACACTAATAAAGAACAAATGATATTACCTAAAGCAGATTTTAGACAACCTAGAAATGTACAAATTAGGGGTTTACAAGCAGTGTAATATATGGTATAATATGCATTATGAATAAAAAATACAAAGATAACGTTATTCCCTTTCCAAATGTAAAGGATGATCTAACAGAAAAATTAAAAGAATCCAGAGAAGCAGTAGAATATCTTACAAATGAATCTGTAGATACAGCAGTCTATATGCTTGAATTAATGGAAGGTGAGTTACAAGCTATGGAAGGTTCCGTATTTCATAATATGGATTTTAGAGATGCGGAAAGAGTAGAAGCTAGGGATATGCACGCTATAGTTAATTTAATAAATGCAATGTTTATGAGATTTGCAGGTATACCACACGACCTTCAACAGCAATTAGATACTGCTTATGTAAAATCTAAAGCAATAGAACAAGAACCTCAAAGGGATTTTGAAATAACGTTCGAACCTGATTTTGAATTTCCCCCGGAGGATGATGAATGATTATAGTAGATTATAGCCAAATAGCTTTGGCAAGTATTATTGTACAAAGAATAGACGATCCAGAACTAATACGCCATATTTGTTTAAATACTTTAAGAATGTATAACAAAAAATATAGAGATGAATATGGGCAAATGGTATTAGCATGCGATGGATTTAACTCTTGGAGAAAACAATTCTTTCCAGAGTATAAAGGTAATCGTAAAAAGAATAGATCGGCGTCAGAGTTAGATTGGAATCTTATTTTTACAACCCTAAATGATTTAAGGGAAGAAATAAAAGATAACTTTCCGTGGAAGGTGTTACATTTAGATGAATGTGAAGCAGATGATATTATTGCTACGCTTACAATGCAAACACAAGAATTTGGTTTACATGAACCAGTTATGATTATATCTTCTGATAAAGATTTTATACAATTACAAAAATTTAGTAACGTAAAACAATTTAGTCCAGCAACTAAAAAACTAGTTAGTGATTCTAATCCTAGATTATATAAATGGAATCACGTATGTCGTGGGGATTCGGGTGATGGTGTTCCAAATGTATTATCTCCAGATGATACCTTTATTACAGAACAACATCAAAACCAATTACGTCAAGCTAAGATAGATTGTTGGGCAGAGAATGTAGATAACCTAAGAGAAGAAATGGGCGATGAAATATATCGTAATTTTCAAAGAAACCAAACACTAATAGATTTCGATTATATTCCAGAAGAG
>Ga0160423_10003393_pt1 | contig 13257 bp, 5 predicted proteins | sample CRUFie14St8metaG_FD_108191 | JGI IMG/M metagenome (GOLD analysis project Ga0160423, IMG submission 108191) | Marine microbial communities from the Costa Rica Dome - CRUD Field 142mm St8 metaG | ecosystem: Environmental > Aquatic > Marine > Oceanic > Photic zone | place: Costa Rica: the Eastern...
TGGTTGTTGTTAGTAACATTAGTTGCACTAGCAGCAATACCATCTAATTTATTCTTAAGAGCAGTAGTAAAGTTGTTGTCAGTTTGAGATGCTACTGAAAAGTCTATTGTTCCGTCACCGTCTTGGTAAGTTACTGTAATACCTGATTCAGTATTACCAGTTACCATAGCTCCTACTATATCTTGTACCTGCTCATCAGATAATTGAGTATTCGAAGTCACATATCCTGCACCGTTAGTTAACTGATTGTTATTAGTTACATTAGTTGCACTTGCAGCAATACCATCTAATTTAGTCTTTAATGCATCTGTAAATACGTTAGAGTCAGAAGCCCCATCTACTAATGTTCTAATTTCAGCTGCTGTCTGATCTGCTGTTGCACTAGCTTCAATACCGTTTAACTTAGATAATAAAGTATCGGTTAAGTTATTTGTATCTGATTCATTAAATAATGCAGTTTTAATTTCAGCACCTGTTTGGTCTGCTGTTGCACTAGATTCAATGCCATCTAATTTTGAACCATCTGAAGCTACATCTCTACCATCTACATTTCCTGATACTGTAATATTACCTACTATATGTAAGTCATCTGAGAAGTTAAATCTTGAGTTACCATGATCCCAAGTTAATGATTCATTAGCACCTGCAATAGTTAAACCAGCTCCATCAGCTGCTGCTGAATCTGCTGAACCAGATGCTACTGTAATATTCAAGTCTTCTACGTTTAATGTAGCTACTTGTAATTCTGTTCTTGTACCTTGTACTGTTAAATCACCAGTTACTAATAAATCTGCAAATGTTACATCTGAAGTTGTTGTTAGTCCTTGGTTAAGAGCTTTTACAGCTGCTATGTTAGTAAGCTCACTGTCCATTAATGCACCTGCTGCTGTTACATTAGTAGCGTCAGTTACATCTGCACTAGCTTCAATACCATTTAATTTAGTATGATCTGCATCTGTAAATACATTTGAATCAGAAGCAGCTTCTACTGCTGCTCTAATTTCAGCATTTGATTGATCTGCTGTTGCTCCTGCTTCTATAGCATCTAATTTTGTTTTATCTCCATTTTCAAAAGCTCCTTCAGAAGGTTTAACCTGTAGTGTAGATATTGTTACTGCTTTAATACCAGCTAAATCTGTTACTTCTGAATCCATTAATGCTCCTGCTGCTGCTACGTTAGTAGCATCTGTTACATCTGCTGAAGCTTCTATTGCATTAAGTTTAGAATGATCTGCATCTGTAAATACGTTAGAGTCTGAAGCTGCCTCAACGGCTGCTCTAATTTCTGCATTTGACTGATCTGCTGTTGCACCAGATTCAATACCTGATAATTTAACTGCATTATCATTAATAGTAGCTCCTACTGAAGAGGATAATAATTGCAGAGCATGTAATTCATTTCTTCTAGTATGTGCTGAAGCAGATAGTGCCGAGTCTCCAGCTACGTATTCCGTTCTTAATGCTGCTGCTGTTGATGATGATAATGAGTTATTAGCTGTAGTAGCTAATCCTTTGATAGCCTCTCTTTGAGTATGTGCTGAAGCTGAAAGTGCGCCTCTTTCAGTATCTGTTGATATACCTAATGAATCAAGTGCATCTATTGTAGCATCTAATGATGCTGATATTTGCTCTCTTCTAGTATGTGCTGATGCAGATAAAGAGCTTACTGATGCGTCGGTAGCATAAGTTGAATCTAATGCTGCGACTTTAGCGTCTATAGCTGCTCTTTGAGTATGTGCTGAAGCACTTAAAGCTGCATCGCCAGCTGCATACTCTGTTCTTAATGCAGAAGCGTTTGAACTACTAAAAGCTGTATGTGTAGCTGTAGGTAATTTAGTACCTAATGTAGTAGCAAATGATGCTGACATATTGGCGTCATCACCTAAAGCTGCTGCTAATTCGTTTAATGTATTTAACGTCCCAGGTGCCGAATCAACTAATCCGGCTACTTTTGCATCGGTATAAGTTTGGATCGAGCTACTGAAAGTAGAATACCCTGTTGTTTGGGCTATATTTACTTGAACCGAACCTGATACGATTGGGTTCTCACTTGAGGCTGTAATTATAGCGTTTGTAAGTATTGCACTATCTATTCTCATCGTTTAATTTTTTAAGTTTTTGCGTTTATTATAAATATGTTGTTTTGTCAATAAAATATTTTCATTGATATTATTTTTTAACTGATACTCGCCCCGTAAAAGCTGAATCGAAAGTTAGTACCACTCTATTAGAAGTTGTTGCAGTTACTGTTGCTGGAAGCATTTGAGCTTTATTATTATCATAAACCTGAACAATAGGATATTCCTCATCCAGATTATGATCAACATTAACTGATGTTACATTTGAAATAGCTTGACTGTAAAAATTTCCTGTCAGTGCAGAACCATCACCTCTAAAGAATGAAGCGGTTACTGCGTTAGCAACGTTTAAGTTAGACAGGCTAGCGTCTGATCCGCTAACGATAAGTTTTTTCCAATTTGGCATGTTACTTCTATTTACGGTTGGTTACTCTTTCGAGCCCACTTCCCTTTCGGGCCAATAATTAGTTTAATATAAATAGGCTATATAATATAATAAAAAAAGGCCCGAAGGCCAAATTTTATTTACCTTTTTTTGGTAACTCGTTTTGAAGTTTTTGGATAACTTTATAAAATAGTTCAAATTCACTGCCTTGATAAGTAGCTTGTCTCATCTTTGCAATAATAAAACCTATTTCATTATTCTCTAAAAACCTCTTTTTAGGCTGTGCAACGTTTGGGGTCTTTTTATCGACCCCTTTTATGTTGCTATTTCCTTTTCTAATAATTCCCATTTTTTTTAAAACCTCTTTTATCATTATTTATTTTATGAATATATGTAAATGTCATCTCCATCTACTCTAATGTTTCCAGTTTTCTGATAGTTAGCATCGTCTGATGTTACTACTGCTGCAACGAATGCATCTGAAGATATTGTTGATTGATCAAAAGTAGCACCTGCAAAGTCTAATGCAAATCTATTTTCACTTTCATCCCATCCAAATGCTGCACCTTGACCGGCTATAACAATACCTGAATCAGAAGCAGATGAACCTGAATTTAATAAGATAAACTTATCTTCAACGTTCAAGTTAGTTACTTGCTGTTCGATTGTATCACCAGTTACTGTTAAGTCTCCTGTTACAGTAACATTACCTGTTAATGTTGGATTAGTTACAATTCCTACCTGGATTTGATTATTAGATACTGTAGTTTCTATTTCGTTAGCTGTTCCAGCAAATGTTAATGTCTCACCTGTATTAAATGTATCACTAGATCCAATTCCTGCTGCTATAGTAAATGAAGATTCAATAGTTCCCCTTGCTGTATGAGCCGAAGCTGATAAAGCAGCTATATTAGCATCTAAATGAGTATCTGCTGAAGCACTTAAAGCGGCTATCATTTCTCCTCTTCTAGTATGAGCAGCTCCACTTAAAGCACTATCTCCAGCAACGTACTCAGCTCTTAATGCTGTAGCCGATGAACTTGATAATGCATTGTCTCCTGCTACTCTTTCAGCTCTTAACGCCGTAGCAATTGAACTACTTAAACTATTGTTAGCAGAAGTTGCTAATCCTTTAATAGCTTCTCTCTGTGTATGAGCACTAGCAGATAATGCTGCAGTTGTTCCTGCACCTTCTAATGTTTCTAATCTTGTATTTAATGCTCCACTTAAAGCAGTATCAGCTGCAACGTATTCAGTTCTTAAAGCTCCAGCTGCTGATCCTGAATAAGTATTGAATGTTGCTGTAGCTACTTTTAAACCTATAGATGTTGCAATACTTGCAGAGAAGTTAGCATCGTCATTTAAAGCTGCAGCTAACTCGTCTAATGTATTTAGAGTTTCAGGAGCAGAGTTAACTATACCTGCTACTTTAGCATCTATATAAGTTTTTTGTGAGCTACTTAAAGCTGTATCTGCTGCTACATATTCTGCCCTTAATGCCGTAGCCTTAGATGAACTTAATGTATTGTTAGCAGTAGTTTGAGCAGTATTCAATGCTACTCTTTGAGTATGAGCAGCTCCTGATAAGGCATTATCTCCAGCTACAATCTCTGCTCTTAATGCAGTAGCAGTAGAAGATGATAATGAGTTATTAGCAGAAGTTGCTAAACCTTTTATAGCTTCTCTCTGTGTATGAGCTGAAGCTGATAATGCTGCTGTAGTACCGGCACTTTCTAATGTTACTATCCTAGTGTTTAAGGATGAACTTAATGCCGTATCTCCTGCTACATATTCTGTTCTTAAAGCTGATGCATTAGAACTAGAGAATGCAGTATGAGTTGCAGTTGGTAATTTTAATCCTATACTTGTAGCAATTGATGCCGAGAAGTTCGGATCATCATTTAATGCTGCTGCAAGTTCGTCTAACGTATCTAATGTTTCTGGTGCTGAATTAACAATTCCAGCTACTTTAGCGTCAATATATGTTTTCTGTGAAGAACTTAATGCTGTATCAGCTGCTACGTATTCAGCTCTTAATGCTGTTGCTGCAGAAGATGATAAGTTATTTACTACTGCTATCCTTTGAGTGTGTGCTGATGCAGATGTTGCACCACCAGCTCTTGCTGCATGAGCAGAAGCACTTAATGAACTAATATTAGCATCTAAGTGAGTATCTACTGATGAACTCAAAGCACTAATTAGAGCTACTCTCTGACTATGTGAAGATCCAGAAGCTGCATAGAAAGATGCAGGTTGACCTCCTAAAGTACTTACAGATCCTGATACAATATGTAAACCTTTTGCAATTACAATTGTACCTGAAGTACTAGTATCAAAAGTAATTGTAGTTCTATTAGCAGTTGTTGAAGTAACAGATGCAGGTATAATTTGCTGATCACTACTATTATATACTTGTACAATTACGTTTTTAGTTCCAAAGTTGTGATCTGTTGCTACACTCGTTTGATTAGTAAATGTAGCTGCTACTGTTGCATTCTGTGATACATCTATATTAGTTAATCCAGAACCATCTCCTTTGAATCTTGAAGCAGTTACTTCTCCTGTTCCAAAGTCTACAGTTTGGTTATTTAAATTTCTTACTGTTATAGCTGAGCTGTTATTTGCAGTTGCAGCTGATGCACTTAATGCATTAACTAATGCTGCTCTCTGTGTATGTGCAGCTCCTGATAATGCGCTATCACCAGCAACATATTCAGCTCTTAAGGCTGTTGCAATAGAAGAAGATAAAGAGTTATTAGCTGTAGTGGCTAAACCTTTGATTGCTTCTCTTTGCGTATGTGCTGAAGCACTTAATGCTGCATCTCCTGCTACATATTCCGTTCTTAAAGCTCCTGCAGCTGATCCAGAGTATGTATTAAACGTAGAAGTTAATATTCTATTTCCTATACTAGTCGCTATAGAAGCTGAGAAGTTAGGATCGTCATTTAAAGCTGCTGCTAATTCATCTAATGTATCTAATGTCTCAGGGGCTGAACTTACTATTCCAGCTACCTTTGCATCTACATAAGTCTTCGTTGAACTACTTAATGCAGTATCTGCTGCTACATACTCAGCTCTTAAAGCCGTAGCTATAGAAGAACTTAAAGTATTATTAGCTGTAGTTTGAGCTGTATTTAGTGCATCTCTTTGAGTATGTGCTGAACCAGATAAAGTGTTAATCATTGCAACTCTCTGTGAGTGAGCCGATGCCGAAGTCGCTCCTCCTGCTCTAGCTGCATGTGCTGAAGCACTTAATGCTGATATATTAGCGTCTAAATGTGCATCTACTGATGCTGATAGGGCTGAATCTCCTGCAACATATTCTGCTCTTAAAGCTGTAGCAATAGAAGAACTTAAACTATTGTTAGCAGTTGTAGCTAAACCTTTGATTGCTTCCCTTTGTGTATGAGCACTTGCTGATAAGGCACTATCGCCAGCAACATATTCTGCTCTTAAAGCTGTTGCTTTAGATGAACTTAATGAATTGTTTGCTGATGTTGCTAATCCTTTTATAGCCTCTCTTTGCGTATGTGCACTTGCTGATAGAGCACTGTCTCCTGCTACATATTCACTTCTTAATGCTGTAGCTATTGATGATGATAATGTGTTGTTAGCCGTTGTCTGTGCTGTATTTAGAGCAGTTCTCTGGGTATGAGCTGAAGCTGATAAAGCGGCTGTTCCTCCTCCTGCTTCAACGGCATCAAGCCTTGAATCTACAGAAGCTGAAAATGTCCCACCGGCTGCTAAATAATTTGCGTCATTGGCTAGCTGGCTAATAGCTGATCCAGAGACGACTACTTTTTTCCATGTTGGCATCGTTATAAATTTTTAAGTTTGTTCTTTTTAATAAATATGTTAAGATTGTTATTCCTGACCAATATAGAGGTCATAATTTGAATCTAAATATAATGTTCCTGCAACTGCGGTTGGTGTTGATGATTGACTGACTAACCTAAGTAAGCCATCACCTGTTATTCCAAATGTCTTTACCGAACCGCTATATACGGATAAAGCATCGTCAGATCCATCCCTTCTTAAAGTTAATGAACCTGTAATTCCTATTGCGTTAGTTGTATTGTAAACTGAACCAGTTTGTTGAAATACGTTTAAATCTACTACTCCATTAATAAAATGACTAGAACCAGTATTTACGTTTACATTACCTCCTGTTAAGTTTATACCATCTCCTGCAGCAACATCTAAAGAAACTGATCCTGCTGTTCCACCTCCTGATAAACCATCACCAGCAAATACTGCTGATATATCTCCAGTTCCGGAAACACTAGAAGGTTCCCATTGATTATTAGAACTGTTATATTGTAGTACTTGACCATTAGAAGGAGAAGCATTACTAACGTCAGTTAGTCCACCTAATGTAGATGAACCTCCTCCTGAACCAGAAGATGGTAAGAAAAACTCTGCAAAAGATCTTGAGTTTACAAATCCATTATATCCTGGAGTAACAAATGCTTCAAACTTAGATACTACGAAAGTCTTGTCCGTTTCTTGAACATAGATAACCTGTCCTTCAGCCACCCTTGATTCGTCAAGGTTATGCATATCGCTACCTGAAGTAACGGTAATCCATCCTCCTTGTACGTATTTGGCCTCGGTAAAGGCGCCGGTATTACCCGACCTTACATAAATATCACCAGCTGTAGTTGGCATAAGTTACTTTATTATGGCGCTGAAGCCGAATCCGGCATCAAGTACGCTCTTGAGTTATTAGTATTTTTTCCTTCTGAATATATCATTCCCCATCTTGTATTACCTTGTACGGCATTTTCAGTATTGAAATAATATACTCCTGATCCTAGTGTTCCTGGTATAGAAGCATCTTTTGCATATAAATAGAATTCATCATCTGTACCTGTACTATCAGGTGGAACTCCATCATACATTGAAGCAGGTTTACCTGCTAGTGCTGATGATGAAGGGAATACAATTAATACGTGTTGTGATCCTCCACTAAAGTTGAAGTACCCTAGGCTTGATACTCCATTACCTCCATTATTATCATCTAAAGTAGTCATTGTTGAACTTGAATGATATAATGTAACAGTTGCAGTTGCACCATAAGAAGTATTAAATGTACCTCCTAATGATCCAGACTGTAAATGTGCTATAATAGAACCAGATTCAATTCCTACTTCATCTGCTCCAATGTCTCCTGCCGTACCAATAAACTGTGCTTCTGAAGCTGGATTAGCTGCCCAACTAATTCCGTACCCATATACGTTAAATGGTTGAGAGGCTACTGTAATAGTTCTACCTGTATAATCTGTTGTTTTTCCAAATGCATCTGTAATTCTAACATTATAATTAATAGTTCCAGCTACTAAACTAGAAGCTGCTTCTATTGCTATAGATGATGAATCTGCATTTAAATAATTCACCTGTAATTGAGATGCTCCAGTTCCTGATAATGAAGCACTAAAAGGTGTATTTGATTCTGTATCTGAAATAGTAAATGTTACTAAGTCAGTACCTTGAGCGTTAGATGCTGTCCAATTAGCTGGTATATCAGTAAATGATGCTACCGTTGGTGCCTGGTTAGCAGTAACGTTTATATTGATTGCTGAACTGTCAGAATTACCATATTGGTCAGTCCAGTGTATTGTTGTTGATATTGTATCACCAGAAGAATATGAACCACTTGCTATATTAATTGATGATTCTAAATTACCACTTCCATCTACTACTATTTGATGATTAGAAGAAGATATAGTTGAATATGCTTGTGAACCATAATTAGGTGAATAAGTAACTCCTACTTGAGCTTGAGTACCTGTTCTACCATTTGAATTGGTTACTACATCTGATTGACTTACTGCACTCTCAATAATATAGAATGTACCATTTGTACTTATAGTTCCATCATCAGCTGCTGCTATTGTAAAAGTATGTGATTCAGTATTAGTACTAAATCCATGATTATCTGTTATTGATCCAGATATGGTATAGGAACCTGCTGCTAAACTTCCTGTCGGCTGCACTAGGAAAGTATTGCCCGATCTCTTAAAGTTTAACCCAGCAGATTCAGCTCCTACGAAATTATCATACAATATAGTATCACTTTCAGTATCCGAGAATGATATTGTAGTTAATGTCGACCCTGAACGAGCTAAATTGGTATTTAAATTTCCAGACGTATTACTAAATATAATGTCAGGAGCAGTATTTTCAGTTACATTAACTGATATACTACCAGAACCTACATTACCATAATTGTCTGTAAATGTAATGTTTGAATTAATAGTTGAACCATCTGTATTACCAGAACCAGAAATATTAGTTCCTACAGTTAAGTTACCGCTATTATTCACTGCTATTAAAGCATTTGATGATGTAAATGATTGTACTGAAGGACTGCCTTCATAACTATCATAAGTTACTGATAAGTCACCTTGAGTTCCAGTTCTACCATTTGAATTTGTTACAATATTGTTTCCTCCTGTTGCACTTTCTATTACATAGAACGTACCATTAGTTGACATAGTTCCTGTATCTGCAGCTGCTATAGTAAATGATCTTCCATTATAATCACTCTGTTTACCAAAGTTATCTCTAATTGCTACATTATAACTATATGATTGAGTTACTAATTGTTCTACTGCTTGGATAGCCCAAGATGAAGAAGCTATATTTTGAGGTATTAGATTTAATTTAGCTGCATCAGTACCACTTAAACTTGCTGTGAAAGGAGTATCTGTTTCTGTATCACTTATAGTAAATGTTACCATATTACTTTGTGATATTGCTTCGTTAGTATTATAATTACCAGTTACATTAGTAAATGATGCACTTGGTGAATTATTAATTGCTACGTTTACTGTTATTGAATCACTATCTGTATTTCCATATTGATCAGACCAATTGATAGTTGAAGTTAAAGTATCTCCTGATACAAATGATCCACTCATTGGAACTGCTATAGTTAAATCACCAGAACTATCTACTACTATTCTATGGTTAGAAGAAGAGATAGAACTTAATGAAGGTGAATTATAAGCTGGTGACCATCCTATACTTACTGATCCTTGAGTTCCTGATCTACCATTGCTATTAGTAACAATATTAGACCCACTGTCAGCAGATTCAATGATATAAAATGTTCCATTAGTTGATAAAGTTCCGTCATCTGCTTGTGATATTGTAAATGATTCTGAAATAGGATTAACTTCAAACCCATGCTCATCAGCAACTGATGCAGTAAAGTCATACACCCCGGCTGATAAAGAAGCATTAGTTCTAATTGATACTTCAGATCCTACTACTGTAGTTACTAAGTTACCAGAAGAAGGATTAAAATCTAAAGTTGTTAAATCTACAGCATTACTTTCAGGATCAGTATATGATAATGTATATAATACACTACCAGATCTAGCTCCATTTGTATTTAAGTTTGCTGTAGTTGGTGTTGCAGTTAATGTTGGTCCTGCATTATTAGTTATATTAACAGTAAATGCAGAAGAGTTTCTTGTTCCGAAAGCATTTGAAGCAGTAACTGAACCGCTTATTGTTCCTCCTCCTATATCTGTAGATCCTGATACATTATAATTTAAAGATAATCTACCTGAACCATTTATTGCAAACTTAGATGTTGGATTAACATTCCAAGTTACAGATTGATTAGCATTGAAATCTGCTATTGTACCAGCTATACCATTAGTATTAGTAGTAATATTATCACCACTCCTAGCACTTTCTATTATATAGAATGTACCGTTATTAGATATTGTAGCAGGAGTATCATCTGCCACAGGTATTGTAACAGTTGCTGATGCTGCTGCGTTATAAGCATCTTTTACTGAAGCAGAATAAATGTATGAGTTCACTAAGTCACTATTCAAGTATACTCCTGCTTTCCTTGTAACAGCTCCAGCAGTTGACATTTGGAATGCATCTTCATGTGGATCTGTTGCTTGCGAAGTACCGCCATATGATCCTGTTGCTACAGGACTTCCATCTAACTCTAGACCTGCTAAAGTAAATGAAGTAAAAGTTAAAGCATTACCTTCTGAATCTGTTGCAGTTATTGATCCTGCTGCAGTACCATCAGAAGAATTTTCATTAACACCAGATATAGATTGATTATTTATTGTTGGTGTTGCATTATCTTGTACCGTTATTGTTATAGGTAATGTTACTATTGAATCTACATCTCCATTTTGATAGTGTTCATCAGAAGCACTAATACTAAAAGCATAAGATGCAGTAGTTTCATAATCTAATGATCCAGTAGCTTGTCTTAAACTAACATAACTTCCTGTTCTTGCTACTGTGAAATGATTCCCAGGTATAGAAGAAGAGTGAATAGTAATAGCATCACTTTCAGCATCTGAGAAATATATTTTTGTTATCTCACCAGCTGCAGCACTTTCATCTCTAGTAGTCGAAAAAGATGTTATTATATTACCTGCTACAGAAGTTTCTCTAAATACTGGTGTTTCATTAGGAGTTACTCTAATGTATATTGTTTTGTTTGTAGCACCATTAAATGAATCAGTTGCTCTAACGATAACAGGGTGAGCTAATGTACCATCACCTCTATTTTCTGTATTCATTGATGCTGTTGCTAAAGTATTCCAAGACATTACACCTGCTGGTGTTACTCTTACATAATCATCTGTATAAGCTGAAGCTACTGACCAAGATATTGGTTGAGATTCTGCATCTGTACCAGATAAAGTAACAATAGCTGATCCAGAAGGAGTAAATTCTGCTTGAACTTGATTTCCTGTTGAAATACTTGGTGCTGAGTTAGGGAAAAATACTGCATCTAAAAAGTCTTGTATTGATCCACTAGTACCGAAGTTATTATTGAATATTCCTGACGGCATATCAGTATTAGATACTGTTCTATTACCATCAAATGTTGTATTACCGCCACTTCCTGATATAGTCCCTCTAGCTGTATGAGCAGAAGCACTTAATCCACTAATTAAAGCGTCTAAATGTGTATCTGTTGAAGCAGAAAGAGCAGATATGTTAGCATCTAAGTGAGTATCTACTGAAGAACTTAGAGACGCTATTAAAGCATCTAAATGAGCATCAGCAGAAGCTGAATATGATGCTGTATATGAATTAAAGCTTGATGTAGTTACTAAACTACCAGTATCTACTGCAGAAGCTGTTATATTTAGTCTTGCTGTATGGGCTGAAGCACTTAAACTACTTAATTCTGCATCAGTAGCAAAGCCAGATGCATCTAAACCAGCAATAGTTGTTGCAAATGAAGCAGATATTTGTTCTCTTCTTGTATGAGCAGCACCAGATATAGAATTACTACTATCTAGTAAGTTATACCAAGCACTTCCTGAATAAACTACTAATTGATTCGAAGAAGAGTTATACATTATATCACCATCTTGAGAAGATAATGAAGCTGTTGCACTATTTCCAAATCTTCCTGGTCTTAATAATGCATTTTGTACTATAACAGCATCAGATGCACTTAAAATTAAGTTACTATTAGAAGATAAAGTTGGTACTCCTGTACCATCTGTTGAAATAAATGAATTAGCTGCTACTGAACCGCTTACTCTCATTGATCCAGTTACTTGGATATCATTAGTAGTAGCATAAAATGATCCAGTTTGAATAAATACCCCTATTTCATCACCTGTTTGAAATCCTAAAGCTGAGATTTGTGCTGAACTACTTATAGTTCCATCAGGTGAACCTGTTAAAAAACCTAAATCTAAGATTTGCTGTGATGAAGATACGGTACCAGCAGGTACAGTAACACTAGCCGATGTTATAAATCCGAATGATGCAATTTGAGCAGATGAAGATACAATAGAAGAGTTTGACGAGGATAAAAATCCTTGATCTGTTAACTGCGCCGAAGATGAAAAATACGAACTAGTGCTAGACTGTAACGCTGAAATAGCTGAGCTATTAGTTGAGTTTGTAGATTCTACGCTATCAATTCGGGAATCAAAGCTAGCTGAGTCTACATAATAAGATTGAGTAAAGGTATTTATTGAGCCTGAGTGAGCATTAAGAGGACCTAATGAGCCACTACCAACTGACCCGGCTTCCAGATTAACTATACGTTGTATAACATCTGAACCGTTGAAAGTTAAGTTTGATCCAGTAATATTTAATGATCCGGTTAAACCTAAAGCGCTTGCATTAGGAACTAATGACGCTTGACTAGTGCTTCCCGATCTAAATATCAGCGAACCTGATAATTCACTTACAAATCTTGACATAGGCCTATATTACTCTTCTATATTGCTCTTGAAACCTTTAGAAAACTGTATCTTAGTATAAATATCGAGTTATACTGTTACTTGGTTGTTGTTTCACTAGTAAATCTCATATTTGTTTTACTAGAATACTTTCTTGTATTGAAAGGTAAGGCATTTACAGTATCAGTAACTATGTGGCCTAGTAAATTTATATTAAATTCTGTCTTTACTATACGATCATTCCCTTGTACTAACTCTGTAGCTGTCGTATATGTATCAATCATTGCTCTAAATCTAAATTTAGAAGGGTTTCCCCAATAAGAATCTGATGCAAAGTTTACTCCTTCAATGATTTTATTATTTTGTTCCATATAATCTGTAAATATTACACAATTATATACAACATTTACATAGTCTGGTATTGCTACAGCATAATATTCCTTCTCTCCTGTTCTATTAGTTAATACACCAAACTTATCGTATATATTTTTCTTAGAAAACTTCTTTTCAAACACTCCAAAGTTATGAGGATTGTTTCCATCCATCTTATTTCTTAAGTTTCTATTCTTTTCTAAGGACTCTCTTCCAAATGTAA
>Ga0160423_10003394_pt1 | contig 13256 bp, 14 predicted proteins | sample CRUFie14St8metaG_FD_108191 | JGI IMG/M metagenome (GOLD analysis project Ga0160423, IMG submission 108191) | Marine microbial communities from the Costa Rica Dome - CRUD Field 142mm St8 metaG | ecosystem: Environmental > Aquatic > Marine > Oceanic > Photic zone | place: Costa Rica: the Eastern...
ATAAGCTTCTTGTTCTCTGCCTGGAGCTTCCTCTCGATGCCGCCCACCGCGGCCTGCAGGGCCTGCTGGAAGGCCGCCTTGCGCCTCTCCGATTCCTTATGGAGCTGCTCCTGCTGGCCCTCCACCTGCTCCCTGCTCCCCCTCTCTATCTCGAGCTGGGCGTGGGACTCCTCCGCCCTCTTGGCGGCCTCCACAGCCCCGCCCTCTTGATACCTCAAGTGCCGGCCTGCGAGCGTCGACCCTCGTGGAACTCGTGCACGCTCTCGATTGCGGCCGAGGCAAACTCCTCCATCACGTCCTCGCCGCCATGGCAAGCGCCAAAGACCTCGGCCAGAAGCGCCTCCATGGCCCTCAAGCTCAGCGTCTCGTTCTTAAGCTTGCAGACGTCGAGCGCCATCGTCACGATCGGAACTGTGGAGAGCATGGCCTCGCGAACGACCCCAAGGCGCTCGCTCAGCCTGCTCCACTCCTCCTCGAAGCGGAGCTCGAGGTCTTCCTCCGGGCCCGCTGGTTGGCTTCCCCGCGCAAGACTCCACCCCTCGTGCTCGACCTCCGCGTCTTCGCCGCTGGAGTCCGCCATGCCCGCGATGAAGCTGTTTTGATCTGATCTGGCGATCGGGCGGCAAAACAAGAAAAGATCGAGGCGAGCGTTACATTACTCGATCGGAACTTGCGCTTGCGATCAGTGCGCCTGGGCCAACACTGCGCTTAGCACAGGGACAGACGCGACGACGCGGGACACGAGCGCGAAGGCTCGCGAAAAGGACGGACGGCGGGAGAGTCGCACATGGAGCTCAAGTTCGAGGAGCGGGTGGAGGAGCTCGAGGTGAGAGGCCTTCGCCGGTTTTTGGCCCAGCGACCCTTCTCGTTCCACTGTGCGCGCTGACAACGAGCACGTCGCGTCCACTCGCGGCGCCCTTTCTCGCGCAGGGCTTGCTTCAGCAGCGCCAGGAGGACCTGCTAGCCCTCCGGAGCGAGAAGGAGTGCCTCGGAAGGGAGGCCAAAGCGGTTTTGAAGAACAAGGTAACGCCACGCCGGCGTCGATGAAGGGATGGATCGCTCTGCCGAATCCTCCCGACTTGGTTTCTGACGCCGCCCTCCGTCCAACCTCCCCCTGTCACGCGCAGAGGCAACTGGCGATCAAGCTGAACGCCTTGTCACGCGATCACGCTGACTTGATTCTCGACATATCGCGCCAGGAAGAGTATCTCTCCGAGCAGCAGGAAAGCTTGCTGTCGCTCCAGAGGTCCCTAGAGGTCGAGGACGCCGTATCTTTCAAGCACCAGCGCAGCCTGCTGGAAGTCTCAGGAAGGATTGCCCTGGAGGAGGAAAGGATGACCGCAGTGAGCGCGAGCATTTTCAGCTGCCTCCTCCCCGTGCGGGAGAGCGCCCGCGAGAAAGAGAGAGCCCTGGACGAGGCAAGAGAGCGCCTGACACGCGCAAAGGAAAGGTGCGAGGCCGAGAACGCGGATGCGTTCGACTCGGATAGGTGAGTACGATGCAAGACCCTCGAAGTGACCCACAGTGTTTGCCTGACAAGATCGAACGTAACGTTGTAACTGGCGGTCACCAGGGCGCTAAAAAAAAGCCAGATCGAGCTGGACGCAATGAAGTCTGAATACGACAAGGAGAGGACAGCTTTCAGGGCGAGGCGAGACGCCTTCAAGGAGTCGGTTTTCGCCATTAGCCTGGAGAACGAAAGGGCCAGGTCTGACCTGCAGGCGCTGAGGCTGGAGTGTGCCGAGCTCGAACAAGTGGAGATGGAGCAGTGCGAGCGGTACGCCTGTCGGTGCTGTAGCACGAATCCTTCTGAGGTGTCACCGCGTCCCGCGTCCTGACTCACGCCCCTCCCCCCTCTCCCACTCGTTCACTCTGCACGCGTGCACGCGTGAAAAAAGCTTGAGAAATCTTATAACATACAAAGAGTCCCTGCAAACTCGGAGGCGGTAGAGCGGAGCGCCTACAGGGATTTCTCCTCGACCACGACCTCCTTGTTTGCAAGCGACGCCTCGAACTTTTCGTGAATTTCATCCTCCTCCTTCTTGTTCTCGTCATTCTCCTCCTCGCCGTCGCTCTCGATCTTCAGCCGCGACTGCAGCTTGCTCCAGTAGTCGTTGGTCAATTTCCCAGAGGAGTCCTGCCGTGAGGCAACGAGGGAGAGGGGTGAGAAAGGCGTCAGCATCCGATGGGGCCGCGTGGAAGCCCGCCAACCGAGAGCCCTACCTTGCACATGTCAGACAAGCTCTTCCTCCTGTTCTTCTTCGCTTTCACCTTCTGCTCCTCCACGTTGTCGCCGCTGTCCACTTGAACAACCGGCCCCGAAGACGACAGCGTCGGGTTCAGCTTCAGAATCGCGTCGATGGTGATACTCGCCCTCCGGAGGTTTTTCTGCGGGAAATAGAGGTTCGGTTCAGTACGGTGTATAGATCCAAGCTCCAAGCTCCAAGCTTGCTTGCTTTGGAAGGGTCGGGAGTACCCAGAGGGACGCGATGCTCCAACGCTCACCTTGGTCTTGTCTGAAATCTTCTGCTCTTCGTCGATCTACTCGTGTGCGAGTTGGTGGCGGGATTATTGGAGGGGCAAAGTCAGGTTCCGGTTCGCGGGGGTTGTGGGAGACTTGGGGGGCCACCCCGGAAACCAAGGCCGAAAATTTGCCTCACCGACTCCTGCAGGGATTTCCCTTGGTGCTTGTCCTTCACCTCGGATATGCTCTTCCTCGCCTTACGCCAGCTATCCGTCATGGTGCCTTTGGAACGCTCGCCGGACTCGTGTCAAGCCAGGTTCCAGGTGTGGGCTCCGGCAGCTGTCAGCCCGGCTTGCTCAAGATTGATATAGCTTCAACCCCAAATCGCACACCCTGGCGGGAACGAACGTAAAATCCCGTGGTGTTGATCCTTGCTCAATTTGGTGTTGGGTGGGTGTGGGGAAAGGGGGAGGAGATAGGGAGATAGGGGGCAGCATACCCGGGCCATGGGGATCAATCATCACAAAATAGATGTATGGTAATCGACGGATTGTAAAGAATTTTTAGAGGTTGAAGGATCTGCCGAACTCCTGGCCCTTTTTGATGTTGCCGGCCAGGGCGCCCTTCATGGAGTCGAAGAGCTGCGCCTCGTAAGGGGAAAGGGCTGCGAGCGGGGCAAAGCCGCTGACCCCGGACTTGTTCAGCCTCACTGGAAGGGCGAAGAAGGGCAGGCCCTGCGAGAGGGGCTCCTTGTTCTCCACGTATGCGCACTCCACCACCCCGGACTCCCCGTTCATCGCTCTCAGGCAGCTCTCGGCGAACCTGTGGGCGGCGGCGGCCATGCTGAGCGTCGCGGACCCGGTGCCTGCCTTGGCCTCCACCACCTCCGTCCCGGCGTTCTGGATCCTGTTGGTAAGGGCCCTGACCTTGTCCTCCGGGAGGGAGTTCCTCGGCGTGGTCTGGCTCAGCAGCGGCAAGATCGTGTTTCCGGAGTGGCCCCCGATCACCGGGACGTTCATCCTCTCGGGGCTGGTTCCGCTGGCCTCCCCAACAAAGGTGTTTGCCCTCACCACGTCGAGGGAGGTCACGCCGAAGAGCCTGGCGGGGTTGTAGCATCCCTTCCTCTTGAGGACCTCCGCGGCGATGGGGACGGTGGAGTTGACGGGGTTTGAAATGATGGCCACGAAGGCCTCGGGGCAGCTGTCCGCCACGCCGGCCGCGAGGGAGGCCACGATGCTAGCGTTGATCTTGAAGAGGTCGTCCCTGGTCATGCCGGGCTTCCTGGGAACTCCGGCGGGGATGACCACCAAGTCACAGCCCTGCCACCGCGACGGAGGGAGAAATCGAGGTGAGAAGGGAGAAGGGCGGCGTCAGGGGTCGTCCAGGGAAAAAAAAAAGCGCCGGGGTCGCCGCGCCGTACGGCGGATTCTCACGTACCTTGAGGCAAGCCCCGAGCTCGGCGTTTCCCTCGAAGGACCTCACGGTGGTGAGCGTGTTGATGTGGGACAGGTCTGCCATGACCCCCTTCGTCCCCTTTACGTCGTACAGGTGGAGCTCGCGAACCAGGCTCGTCTTCTTCAGCAACAAAGACAGGGGCTGACCGATCCCCCCGGACGCCCCGAGGACCGCGACTCGGAACCCGGCCTTCGAGCCCCTCCCCGTGAGGTGCGCCGCAAGCTTCGCAAGACGACTCTCCGCCATTTTAAAACCACCTTACTTCCCTCTTCGCTCGTGTTGGTCTCGCTTCAGCGCTGTCGGTCCAGAGTGCTAGACCGGCCCCAGTTGTTCACTTTCTCTTCCAAAGCTTGAAAGCGGCGCTTTTCAGTCCGAGTTGGCAAAAATATCCTGCGGAGATATTTTGTGTAAGACGTTCATTTTCCACTAGCATTCTGCCTTTTTTTCCTTTCTCCAAAAATCCTCAATCCCAGCGACGACGGATGAGGCAGAGGGAGTTGTTCAAAATCGGCGAGCGTCGACAGGATCGAGGGCGCCGTCGCAGCGGGAGGGAGGGTGCCATTGCCCTTCGGGAAGGGCGGTAGAGAGAGAGAGAGCATAGCGAGTGCTTGGAAGACGGACTGACGGTATGAGCGGCGAGGGCGAGGAGGGGCCCAGCAGCCCGGGGAAGGAGCAACAGGACGTGACGCACCCCATGAAGGCCTTCTCGAGCGAGCTGTCGAAGCTTCAGAGTCAGGTGCAGGCGTTGCAGTCCACGAAGCTGCAGGAGCAGGTCTCCAAGCTCAGAGAGTCCGTGAAGTCCATCAATGAGAGGGTCCAGGCCGCGGCGGAGGACCTGAGGAAGGACGCTCCCGTGTCCGTCGCCGACTCCAAGGGCGTCGCCACCGCGTCCAAGTACTCCCGCGCCGTGAAGCGGGAGAAGATCGCGAAGATGAGCGCCGAGGTGAAGGACGACAACCCGTACAGCCGCCTCATGGCCCTGCAGCGCATGGGGATTGTCAAGGACTACGAGAAGATCAGGGACAAGACCGTGGCGGTGGTCGGCATCGGGGGCGTCGGCAGCGTGGCTTGCGAGATGCTGACGAGGTGCGGGGTGGGCGGCCTGCTCATGTACGACTACGACACTGTGGAACTGGCGAACATGAACAGGCTCTTCTTCAGGCCGGAGCACGCCGGGATGACCAAGACGGATGCCGCGGTGAAGACGCTGAGGGAGATCAACCCGGACGTGAACTTCGAGAGCTACCACATGAACATTACCACCGTGGACGGCTTTGAGAAGTTTGTGGCGAGCATCACGAGGGACGGGGACGGGAAGACGCCCAGGGTGGACCTCGTGCTGAGCTGCGTGGACAACTACGAGGCGAGGATGGTGATCAACCAGGCGTGCCTGGAGCTGGAGCAGACCTGGATGGAGTCCGGCGTGAGCGAGGACGCGGTGAGCGGCCACATTCAGATGATCGAGCCTGGGGTGACGGCGTGCTTCGAGTGCGTACCCCCCCTCGTGGTGGCCTCAGGGATTGACGAGAAAACGCTGAAGAGGGAGGGGGTCTGCGCGGCATCCCTGCCGACCACGATGGGAATGGTGGCCGGGTTTTTGGTGCAGAACACCCTCAAGTACCTGCTGAATTTTGGCGAGGTCAGCATGTACCTGGGTTACAACGCCATGAAGGACTTCTTCCCCACGATGGACATCCAGCCCAACCCAGGCTGCACCAACGCGGCGTGCTGCAAGCTCCAGACCAAGTACGCGGGCGAGAGGGACCGGAGGAAGAAGGCCAAAGAGGCCAAGGACGTTGAGGTGGAGGAGGATGCTGGCGCGCTGCACGAGGACAACGAGTGGAGCATCTCCGTGGTGGAGGAGGAGGCCCCCGCGGGCGCGGGCGGGCAGGGGGGGGAGTCCGAGGCCCAGGGAGCGGAGCTGGCCGAGGGGATCGAGTTCTCCATGCCAAAGGCGGATGCGATCGACGAGAAGACGTTAGAGGAGAATGCGGTGGAGACGAACGATGACGATGACGTCGACGATCTGAGAGCGCAGCTCGAGGCTCTGAAGTCTAAGTGAGCGTCGCGGCGTCGTCCCCCGCCGGGCTCGTTCTAAAAGAAATAGATACTTTTTGCGGGGGAAACTAGAAAATGTAGTATAGACGAGGGGTACTCGGGCTTAATGGAGCTTCATTGATATTCTCCACTCCATACGGGCGCGGAGAGGGCAGAGCTGGAGGGGCGAGTGCAGAGCTAGGACCACATCGCCATGGCGCAGGGAAGTCCCTTTCAGGCCGTGAGAGGGCCGGGGCAGCGCGCAAGATTGAGAACTGGTAACGAAAGAGTATGTCAAAACTTTTATCTCAAGAGCCCGCCAATGTGGTCACGCACCCGCACTACCGTGATGTTGCCCGCCATCACCTTTAGGACTCTTCGCAAATTTTCTCTGCGCGGTTACTCGTCGAGCCACTCCAACACCTTCCTCGCACGCTCCCCTCCATTCGCAGCAAACATACGGCACCAGCTCTTATTGTAGGGGCATCCCTCCTTGATCAGCCACTTCAAGACCTTGAGGTGACCATTACGGGCTGCAGCACGGGGCACTTCATCATCCCAAGGACAGCCCTGGCTCCTCGCCCAGCGCAGGACGTCAAGGTGACCTTTTTGAGCAGCGAAATGACAAACATACTTGTCCCACGGGCAGGGCGGGTCCTGAGCCCGCATCCACTGGAGCACTTCAAGGTGACCATTCCTGGCTGCAGCACGGGGCACTTCTCTATCCCAAGGACAGCCCTGGCTCCTCGCCCAGCGCAGGACCTCCAGGTGACCATTACGGGCTGCAGCACAGGGCGTGTCTTCATCCCAAGGACAGCCCTGGCTCCTCGCCCAGCGCAGGACCTCCAGGTGACCTTTTTGAGCAGCGAAATGACAAACATACTTGTCCCACGGGCAGGGTGGGTCCTGAGCCCGCATCCACTGGAGCACCTCAAGGTGACCATTCCTGGCTGCAACACGGGTCACTCTTCCATCCCAAGGACAGCCCTGGCTCCTCGCCCAGCGCAGGACCTCCAGGTGACCATTACGAGCAGCCTCAAAACAAACAACCGAGTCCCACAGGCAGGGTGGGTCCTGAGCCCGCATCCACTGGAGCACCTCAAGGTGACCTTTACGAGCAGCGTAATTACTCGCCGATGTACCCCATGGACAGCCCTTCGCCCGCAGCCACTTGATCACCTCAAGGTGACCGCTATAAGCAGCCCAACGACAAGTCTTCTTGTCCCACAGCTTCCTGAGCTTTTCCTGTGGCCCCTGGCTCCAGTACTTTTCAAACACTTCGAGGTAGCCCCGGCGAGCCGCGACGTAGAGAACGTGATGGACGATTTCAGAATCGGTGTGGTTCTCATTGAACTTCTTGCTCCAGTACGCGCACCAATCCTCCGTGAAGTAGGCCGTTGAGTTACCACGATTCCATACAGGTCTCGTCACGAGCTCCCTGCCCGCCAGCACCTGCGCCTCTCGCAGTTGCTTCGACACCAAAGCAAAGGAGCACACGTCGTTCTTACTGATCTTCCCCGCGATGATCGCCCACACCTCCGTCGGAAGCTTGACCTCTTTCTCCCTTCTCCTATTCTTCTGGCGGACCATGTTGCGCGGTCCCCTCGCTCTCCGTCGCCTCGTCTCGGTCGGTCTCTCAGTCCCGACCCTCCTCGTTGGTTCCCCTCCTCGAAACCGACATCGTAACGCAGATTGAGCCAAAAACGGTCGCCCAGGAATCTCTTACAAGAGCAATCGCCGCTGTCGTTCACGAACGAACTGAGACTGAGGGGGGCGAGAGATAGCGCGCAACATGAGCGACGACACGCCCGTCACGCTATCACGCGTGGTGAGGGAGGGAGGACGCCAGCTCACCCCGGAGATGTGGGCTGCGGTTCAAGAAGAACTGCACGACTTCTGGAGGAAGGAAAGGTCACCATCACACCTGGGGGGGGCCTGCCGAAGGAGAACCCGGGACCTTTTTCCAGGAAGCGTAAGAAGCGGCCGAAGAATAATCCGCCGGGCACGCATATGCTCGTTGAAGGCACTGCGGATGTGCTCGTCCAAGTGGAACAGACACTCCAACGGGCAAACATCCCCGGGTTGCGTGTGGGAAGGGCAAAGTACCGACAGAGCGACTTTGTGGCCCAGCGCATTATGTGAGTTATCCGTGACGACTCTCTGTTGGCACGCAAACTGATGCACCCTCTCCCCTCTTCTCGTTCTCATGCAGGTCCCTAGCCGTAGCTGACACGGCCAGCGAGACAGCGCACAAGATGAGCCCGTACATCGGGCTGTCACAGATAGTTGATGGTAATCAAGGATGCCAGCTCAGCCCGGAGACGTGGGCTGCGGTTCAAGAAGAACTGCGCGACCTTCTAGAGGCAGGGCAGATCATTATCGAACCTGGGGGGCCGAGGCAAAAGACAAGCCCCCCGGGGCCTTTTTCCAGGAAGCGTAAGAAGCGGCCGGAGAATCACCTGCCGGGCACGCATATGCGCGTTTTTGGCACTGCGGATGTGCACGACCAAGTCGAACAGAAGCTCCAACGGGCAAACATCCCCGAGTTGCGTGTGAGAAAGTCAAAGCACCGGCCGAGCGAAATTGTGGCCCTTCCCCTGCCGGGCTCGTTCTAAAAGAAATAGATACTTTTTGCGCTGTTATTTTTCTCTCACGTCATCACCAAGTCGACTTTTGCCTTTTGGAGCTGGAACGCAGGCGTCACCCACTGCGTGCAGCTGCACTGCATGCCGCTCCACGAGAAGTGGCCGACCCGAGCCTTGCACTTGTAACAGCTGAGCTTGCCCTCGTTGGCCCCTCCCTCCACCTCCTCCATCCACTTGAGGGGCTCCACGTACAGAGAGCTGCACTGACCCTGGGGCTGCGCCCCGCCGGAGGCCTGCCACTTCCTCGGGACCCTAGCCTTCGGCCCGTGGGGCGGGTCGTGAGGGATGACCTGGGAGGACACGGCCAGGATGCTCCGACATTTCCTGCACGTGATTGAGTACTCCTCGGAGGGTCTGCTTGCCTCCGCCTCGGCCCCGGCCTCGGTCTTGGGCTGGCCGATCCCCCTCACCGCATTCTTGCCCTGTTGCTTGAGGAGGTGGTGCCTGTACAGCGGGTTGTTCACGTCGATCCTGCAACCCATCCGCAGGTAGAGCTCCAGCTGCTCCCGGAAGCCCTCGTTCGGGTCCGCGTTGGGACTGACCCTCCTGATGTCCCTTAGGGCCTGCTCCAGATCAAGTCCCTCCGATCGCATGAGGTGCGCCGCAACCACAGCGACGCTGCGCGACTGCCCCGCGTGGCAGTGAACCAGAACCTTGGCCTTCTCGCCTCCGCCTCCCAAGGCCCTCGTGATGAAGCCCAGGCACCGCGTCAGGTGCTTTCGCGTCGCGATCGAAAAAGGAGACCAGGGGTTGAGGGCGAGAGAGAGAGAGGGGCGCGTCAGGATGATGCTCGCCGGACGTGAGGGGGCAGAGTCGCGACGATCGCTCTCGCCCGTTCAGTTGCCTGCAGCAGGTTCTCGGTGGGCAAGTCCAACAAGTTCACTGCCATGCGCTTGACATCCCGCCCGAGCTCGTCCGGCCGGCCGACGTGCCCTCCGTCCAGGCTGAGGACGTGCGTCCATGCCTCCCTGCCCAAGTCCTCCCATCCCCCGACGTGAAGACCTGGCCGCACTTCCATCACTGCTGCCCCTGTCCGCCCCAAGCAAGCCAAAAACCAGCAGCGGATTCCTGCCGATCGCGATCACGAAAACTTTCCTTGAGCCGTTTCGCGAGCCGAGGCGAGGCGTTCAGGACCCCGGCTGGACATGTCCGCGAGCTCGGAGCCGGCACACGGCGCGTTCGAGACCCCTGGACCCATCGGCGAGGTTGCCGTGGGGCCCTCCCGCGGATCGAGGCCGCTCCGAACGAGAGACAGCGCGAGCACGCTGGACATGGGAAAGCACGGGACGAAAACGGCACGTTACCTCACCGAGGAGGAGCGAAAAAGGGCAACGGAGCTCTTGCTGGCCGGGGTCAAGGTCAGGGCCGTCGCACATGTCCTCGGCAGGGCTGTCTCGACCATTCAGAAGGTCAAGGACGACGTCAGGAGGGGCGTGTCGTGGAAAACAAAGAGGACGAAGACGAGGAAGTCCAAGCTGGACGACCCGCAGTACAGGCTTCTCGTCTTGGAGGAAATGCAAAGAAGCGGCGGCAGGGTCACTTCCGCTCGAGTGGCGGGGATCCTGGGTTGCGCCCGGAGCACCGCCCACGCGTGGCAGAAGAGGCACAACTTCCCCAAGGTCGTCAAGAAAGGAGGGTAAGGGCTCGCGAACGACATGTGTGTGACACCGCGGAGCACACAATGTAAGATAGGAATCACCATGACTTCTGGAGACGGCTCCCGCGCAGGTGAGGCTCGGGTGCGGTCCCACCGCCCTGGACGTCCGCGCGGGGCGACACGCTCTTCTCCACCTCAGGTTTGGCCCTGGCAGAAAGCCAGAAGATCATCTTCAAATCATCTTCTAAAATGATCAAGATCTCCGGCTTGGCCGGCAAGATTGGGGGCGGGAGAAGTGAAGGGCCTTTGGCGACTTGGGAGAGCGCTCGGGGAAGAGCGTCCGGTTTCCGAGAGCGAGAGGTAGAGCAAGGGCGAGATGTTAGGAGCGCTGAGGCACCTGAATCAGCTGGGCGCCTCGACGGCCGCGGTGAGCGCGAGCTTGTGCAAGCAGGCCCGAACCAAGGCCACGGCGAGCTTCGGCCTGGGCAGCGTGTGCGGAACCAGCGCGCGGGCTCCCTGTCGGGCCGGGTCCGCGAGGACCTCCCCGCCCTGCGGTGGCGGGCAGGCGAGATCGGCCACGACCTCCTCGGCGGAGTCGAAGGCTGGGGCCAAGGCAGGAGGCGAGGGCGCCAAGTCCGCTTTCGACGGGGTGGACCTGAACAAGGCGGCGGGTGCGGCCGAGGCCGCGGCGGAGGGCACGGAGAAGGCCGGCGGGGGCACCTCGATATTCGCAATGGCGCTTCTCGGTCTCTGCGGCACCGCAGGCGTCGTCGGGTACGCCTTCGAGGGCAAGGACGTGCACAAGATGGCAGATAAGGCGGAGGGCCAGGCCCCCGAGCCCCTCGTGTCGCTCGCGCGGTCCTACGCCACCTGGAGGGAGGGTATGGAGGACAACGTAAGGCAGTTCTCGGAGCCCTCGAGCGAGAAGCTCCTGCCCGACCTCCCGCCCCCCGCCGCCCAGTACATGCGCACCCTCGTCCTCGACCTTGACGAGACCCTCGTGCACTCGGACTGGAGGCGAGAGCGCGGCTGGAGGACCTTCAAGAGGCCAGGGGTGGAGGAGTTCCTCAGGCACATGTCCCAGTTCTACGAGATCGTGGTGTACACAGGCCAGCTCTCGACGTACGGCGAGCCCATCATGGAGAGGCTCGACCCGGACAGGTACGTCCCGTACCGCCTGTACAGGGACGCCACCTTGTACGAGGACGGCAAGCACTTGAGGGACTTGAAGCGGCTGAACAGGGATTTGAAGAGGGTGCTTTACGTCACCAGCGACGCAAAGAACTGCACGAGCGCCCCGAACGCCATCGAGATCAAGCCGTGGAGGATGGAGGCAGACGACACCACCCTGCTGGACCTGATGCCCTTTTTGGAGATGATCGTGAGGTCCCAGCTCCCCGACGTGAGGCAGGTTGTAGAGTCCTACAGGGGGACGGACATCCCCTCCGAGTTCAGGGCGAGGACTGCTGAGATGAAAAAGAACCTGAGGCAGAAGTCGGGCGGAAACAGGTTCTTCGGGTCGGGCCCGCGCTAATGTACTAAACGCGTGCTACACGCACAACCACAGGACTCCACACGATATGCGAAGAGGAAAACGTTTTTCACTAGAATCGCTCCTTGCCGCTGGCCCTCACGTGGACAGGATCCCGTCCACAAAGGCCTCCGCGTCAAAGGGCTGCAGGTCCTCCACCTTCTCCCCGACGCCGATGAACTTGATCGGGATGCCGAGCTCCTGGACGACCCCGACCACCGCCCCTCCCCTCGCCGTGCCGTCAAGTTTTGTCAGCACCAGCCCCGTGATCCCGATGTAGTCGTTGAACTCCCTGGCCTGGTTGAGCATGTTCAGGCCGGTGGTGCTGTCCAAAACCAGGAGGGTCTCGCTGGGTGCGCCCTGCTTGGCGTCCGACAGCACCTTCTTGCACCTCTCGATCTCGTCCATCAACTTGAAGTTGTTGTGGATCCGGCCGCTCGTGTCGCAGATCAGAATGTCCGAGTCCCGCTCGTCCCGCAGGCCGAGCTCCGCTGCGTGGGCCAGGACCTTCACGGGGTCGGGCTTCTCCATGTCCTCGGGGTACTCGGCCACCCTAGCGCCCGTCCTCTCGGCCCAGACCTCGAGCTGCTCCTTGGCGGCGGCCCTGAAGGTGTCGCCGGCCGCGAGGGTCACGGTGTAGCCCTCCTTGGCGAACCGGCTGGACAGCTTTCCAACGGTCGTGGTCTTTCCCCCGCCGTTCACGCCGACGACGAGGATGATCGACAGTCCGGAGTCGCTCACGGCGAGCTCGCCGCTCCCAGAGTTCACCGCCGCGGACTCCAAGATGCCCACCATGCTCTTCTTCAGCTCCTGCTTCAGAGACCCTTGGTCCTTGATCTCCCCCAACCTGATCTTCTCCCGCAGGCCCTCCACCAAGGCCAGAGCCGCCCCCGGGCCAAAGTCCGACGCAATCAGGGCGTCCTCAAGCTCCTCAAGGGTGTCCTCCGAGTCGTCCAGGTTCCAGTACGCCAGGAGCTCGTCGACGACGCCGAGGCGCTCCCTCGTCTTCTCCGTGCCCTGGAACACCCTGTTCCAGTCGGCCTTGGCCTTCTCCTCCAGGATCCTGCCGAACTTCTTGAAGCTGAGGCCAGCGGGCACCCTGACCGAGCGGCGCGGTCTCGGGGACACACCACTTCTGCCATGGACCCGCCTCCTCGTGGACCCTCGGGGCCCCGCGCGCCTGCAGCAAGAGCCCTGCTGACCGTTCATGTGTCGGGGTGTCGGTGTCGGCTTTCGGTCGTCTCACCGGAGCTCCTCGGAGCGCGTCTTCCCGTTCCCTCTGTCACGCGAGCAACAATCTTGCAGGGTTATCCGTCAGGGGCCAATCCGCAAATCCTCCTTCTCCAGCAGAGCAGAGGGGAACCAGAGCAGGCAATGTCTGAACTTTGAACGGAATCGGTGAGAGGCGGGGCGGGCGCTGAAGGGAAAGAGAGGTACAACAAGTGGCGTTTTTGGGCAACGAGCTCTGCAACTGGCGAAGATCTCTAATTATTTTGGCCAAGGACGAAAAGGTCTTGTCAACCTTGC
>Ga0160423_10003395_pt1 | contig 13249 bp, 11 predicted proteins | sample CRUFie14St8metaG_FD_108191 | JGI IMG/M metagenome (GOLD analysis project Ga0160423, IMG submission 108191) | Marine microbial communities from the Costa Rica Dome - CRUD Field 142mm St8 metaG | ecosystem: Environmental > Aquatic > Marine > Oceanic > Photic zone | place: Costa Rica: the Eastern...
CGCATGACGCTCATCCCCATAACCGAGTGCTTTAGAACAGCAAGCCCGACCTCATGGCATGGTCTTGACGCGAACGGCGGCACCCCTGGTTCGTCCAGAGCAGAAGGTTCGCCATCTTGCGCTTGATGAATCGGGCGACACTGTGGCTTGGGTAGAGGGCGGAAAGACCGTGTTTTTGGCCAGACTTGACGGTACGGGTCGGGCATCAACCGTTTCAACATTTGAAACCGAACACGCCGTTTCCTGTCTCGTTTTTCACCGGTCCCGGCTGGTTGTTGGCGACGACTTGGCCTCGCTATCGTTTTACGACCTCGAGGGAAACATGCTCGAGAAGCAAGACATCGACGGGGGCGTTCAAGCCTGCCAGGTGATGGGTCTGCGTCTTGCTGTTCTCTCGGGCATGGGGGAGGTGTTCCTGGCCCAATTCGAACGTGATCCTCAAAACCTCTCTCGACACCACGACCTCGGCGACGTCGTCCACCTAACGGTTCATGCCGACCGAGTGTTCGTTGCGGAGCAGGGAGGCCAAGTGCTGTCAATGACGGCTTCTGAAGTGCTTTGGCGTCGTCAGGCTCGGGGGGAGCACGGTGAACGAATCACGGGAATCGGCTCCACAAGAAACGGTCGTCTCTTCCTGACTCGTGAGGGACACGCTCTGGTCGCCGGCGAGGAGGAGGCGATAGAGTTTGAATTGTGGAATCACGATGCGCTCGTTTGCAGGATTGATATGAGTAAGCGACTTCTTACTTCTTCGCCAGCAAGCGAAGGTGCTGTGCTCGGCTTTGACGACGGTTCTGTATGTCGCCTGAGCGAGGATGGGGTCATGGAAACCGCTTTCGAAACGACATATCCAGTGTTTTCGTGCCTTGAACACGGTGCGCACCTTGTCGCCAGTTCGTGGTTTTACATACACGGCGAGGCCAACGGTGGTGTTTGGAAAATCGAGCATCAGGGGATGCCCCAGATGTTGTGCCTTCACGCTGAAAAGAGCCTGCTGGTGTTTGCAGGTGATGACCAAAACGACTACACCAGCCCGGAACCCATCGGTATCGTTGACCTGAAAGAAATGGCCTACACCGTTGACGATGCCGATCTTTCAGCCTGGTTTCAGATGCAAAATTCCAAACCTCCACCCACAGCAGAAGAGCTCTACGGAAAAAGCGACGATGTGTACAACCTCTTGTCGGATGACGAAAGAGCCTCTATGGCGAACCCCGAAGGTATCGAAGTGTCCTCCGATGTCCTGTTGGCGGCTTTGGAAGTGGAACCGATGCCCTCAGAAGTTCCCGCTGCCATCATTGATGAGGATGACCTGCTCTTGGCGCTGGAAAACGACGAGTCCCTTCCCGACGAGGAGAGTGAGCAACTGATGGATGCGTTGAACGCCTCGGTGAGCGAGGTCATCCCGCCTCGTGCGATTGCGGGTGATGACCAGCGGCACACGGCGGAAGATGATGGGACGTGCCTCGTCCTGCTGGACGGTCGAGGCTCGTTTGATCCGCAAGGGCGAATCGTTGGATGGTCTTGGCACGACGCACGCGGCCAGGAACTTTCAGCATCGGCCCAATTGCGGTTAAAACTGCCCGTTGGCAATCACCGTTTCGAGTTGCGAGTCGTTGACAGTGAAGGCTCGTGGACCACAGATTCCCTTTCCGTTCGCATCCTTGATGGCCTAACCTCATGAAGGAGTCCTTGTTGGGATGAGCATGGCCATGCGCGAACCTTGGATTGACCACTTCGTTGTTGGACCGCTTCAAATGCGATGTTCTGTTCTGACCGATCCAGCGACGGGCGACACGGTCATCATCGACGGTGGCGATGAAACTGGACGCATCATTGACTGGATTGACGCCTTTGAAGGGCCCGGGCCAGACTGGACCACCGGTCCGAAAAACAAGGCTTCTGCCGACTCCATGCCGAACAGAAAGGTTGTGGCGCTTGTCAACACGCATGCCCATTTTGACCACAGCGGTTTCATCCCGGACTTGAAAGCCCGTTATGGAGTGGATTGGTACCTTCACCCGGACGATTTCTACCTGCAAACACTTGTTCAGGCCTCAGCACGAAAGTACGGTTTGCGGTTACCTGAACCGGCCGTCGCCGACCAAGAACTGTTGCCTGACAGGACCTATGAATTCGGTAGCATCAACCTGGAGGTGTTTCACACACCTGGCCATTCCTTGGGCAGTTGCAGCTTGTTGTTGAGGGTTGAAAACGGCGCCGACCATGTGTTTGTTGGCGACGTTCTTTTCGCCGGATCGGTGGGGAGAACCGATATTCCAAACTCCGGAGGAGATTTTGAAATGCTGGCCCGCTCCATACACACGCATCTCTGGCCGTTGGAGGATTCAACCGTGGTTCACACGGGTCACGGCCCGATTACCACCATCGGTTACGAGAAGCGAACCAACCCGTTTGTGGGGGAACCTGCACGTCGAGGCGGCATGGTTGGTTTCTAGAACCGGGTGTATCATCCCATCATGCCTTTGAGGCTCTCGTGGAGAACAGGCAGGGCTTCTTCCCAAGTAGCGACAATACCGTAGTCTGCGTGTTGGAAGATCGGAGCGTCAGCGTCTTTGTTGATGGCCACGATGTACTTCGATGACCTCATGCCCGCCAGGTGTTGAATGGCTCCTGAGATACCCACTGCGATGTAGAGGTTGGGGTTGACCGTCTTGCCGGTTTGCCCCACCTGCATGGCGTGAGGTATGGCTTCCCAAGTGTCGACGGCAGCTCGCGAAGCCCCGACGGCAGCGCCAATGGTATCGGCCACGGCTTCAAGATGAGCGAAGTTTTCAGGTGAACCCATGCCCCGGCCACCCGAAATGACGATGTTTGCTTCAGCAACATCGAGGCGTTCGGAGGCTCTAGCCATGAATTCCTGGACGGAGGTAGCGACATCACCATCGGTATCAATGACCGTTGCATCACTGGCGCCGCCGGTGGCGGCTGCAAACACGTTTGAACGGACCGATATGACGACCGGACCTGTTGCGGCGACCGTCTGCATGGCTTTGCCGCTGTAGACAGGTGACGTGATGTTGTTGCCTTCAATACTCACAGCGTCTTGAACCACGGCGATGTTGCGACGAGCGGCAAGTCTTGCCGCCATGTCCTTTGACTGGGGGCTGGCGCTGGTGATGATCGTACCCTGAGGCACCACGGCGTCGAGGGCCGTTGCCCAAGCGCTGGCGTCGTAATGGGTGAAGGCGGCTGATTTGGCGGCGATGATGCTGCCTGCTCCCATGCCTTCTGCGCCACTGGCTTGAGAGGCGTCGGTGCAAGGGACAACCAGTGTTGGTTCCCCTCCAAACGTTTTCGCAGCGCTGACGAGTTCAGCGGTGCTTGGGTGTACGGCATTGTTGTTCATTTCTGCAATTACTATTGTTTGTGTCATGTGTTCACCTCAAATGATGTTGGCTTCGTTTCGAAGCAAAGTAGCGACTTCAGCGGCTGCTGCGCCTCCTTCGTAGCTCTTTCCGGCAGGTTTTGCCGGAGGAAGAGCGTGACTGACGATGGATACGGAGGAGGAAGGAACGTCTATAGAATGGACATCTACTTTGGCACGCTTTGCTTGCATGATGCCCTTGACATTGGGTTTGCGGACTTTGAGATCGCCTTTGTCGCAAGAGACGACAGCAGGCAACGGGACGCTCACTTTGGCGTTCCCTCCGCCGATGGGCATGACGACGTTCAGCCCACCATCATGGGTGGCTCCGATGATGTTTGATACCGAGGCCCAACCCATTCGTTCTGCCAAGCCAGGTCCAGTGGAACCAGCGCCAGTGTCGGCGGCGGATTTTCCACAGTACACGACCTCGCCGCCCAAGTTGTTCACGGCTTGAGCCAGGACGGTTTGAAGGGCGTTGGAATCCATCTCACCATCAGCGTCAATGCGAACGATGTGGTCGACACCGATGGCTTTGGCGTCCTTCAGGATTTTCTCGGCGCTGGCGCCACCTACGGTAAGAGCGGTGACTTCGCCACCCGCAGCCTCTTTGTGTTGAAGGGCCGTCTCGACAGCAAATTCGTCGTAAGGGCTCATCACCATTTTAACACTTGAAAGGTCAACACGGTCGCCGTTAACGACGATTTTGGCATTGGTATCGGGGACTTGCTTTACGAGGACAATTATGTTTGGCATGGACATCAACTACAATTTTCATTTCGCCCACGGAGAGTTGCTTCATGAACCTTGCCACCTGACCTCTTGCTATGTCACGTCCGGTTCCTCTGCATTGCCCTTTGGATAGCATTATGAACCGTCCAGCCCAGCGATGAGTTCCATGTTGCCCTCAAAGAATGTAGACCTTGACCCAGAAGAACAAGCCGCTCTACGAGAGTGGCGAGAACTCGTTGTTGAACACTACACCGAAGACATTGAGCATCTCGAAGGCATGGAGGAAAGCGTCCATGGATTTCATATCGAACACCGCCTTATCGATGAAAAACCGGCGTTGCGTCGCATCTTCCACGAACGCCCTACACGTGCCTTGGAGCTTGGCTTTCGCATCATGCGTGAGCAATTCGATGCCCACAAGATACCCACGCGCCCTGTGCTGAGGGTGGTGGGGCTTTCGGACAACTACCTCAACAGCGTTGATGAATTGCGAATGCGGGATAGGAACCAACTCGTCGCTCTCGATGTCAAAATTAACGACGTCTCTCAGCCGTATGGCTGGTTAAAGCAGGCTGTTTACGAATGCTTGGATTGCGGGGCGACCGTGAGCGTCAAACAGCGTCGTGCTCGACAACGAGAGAGCCCACGCACGTGCCGCACTTGCCTCCATAAAGCGTTTGAGGGCATCAAAACCGACAACATCCCCATCGGTTTGTTCAACCCGCTCCCACATTTCACCCTTCGACAGGAGGATTGTGTTTACGAGGACGCTGTGGACCTCAGCATGAGCCAAATAACCTACAACCAAGATTACAACCTCATCAATTGTTCAACGCACAACCAGATCATCGGTACGGTCAGTGACGACCTCATTGACCAGCTTGTCGTGAAAAGCTATGCTCGCGTCAATGCAATCGTGCGTGTCGAACCCATTCCCGATCGGACTTTTGCCAAAGACACGCGGCGGCTTCTCGCTCTTGATATCCTCAGCGTCGAAGAACTCCCTATTCGCTCCTGACTCAGGACCGCATCAAACGCGAAACTTTCTCGAGCGTCTCGGGATTTTCTTCAAAGTAAGCGGCCAACGATTCCAACCCCTTTGCTAGGCCGTCGGCAACACCAAACTTGGCGTCAAGTGGATGGAGGGTGCCGTCCATAACGGCTCCTCGGAACGACTCAAGCGACGTCCACCTGCTTGGCTCACCGAATTTTGGATTTGGCGTGACGTCAACGGCGCCAAATTCGGGGAGCAGGATGTGTTCTACGAGTTCGTAAACCGGTGAATTAGGGTCGTCGGGGGAAATGTAGGCTTTGCGCATTTTTTTCCGAATTTGTTCGGGTGTATCGTGTAGAAGCAAAGCTCCAGCAGGATCGGATTTTGACATTTTGTGGTCGAACGATTCCATGCGAGCGCCCGAGGTTTTCAGGGAAGAGATGATGGGTGTGTGGAGGCAAGTCGCTTTGAGCCAACCGTACTTGGAAGCAACGTCCCTCATGAACATGTGCGCCTTGCGCTGGTCCATGCCGCCAATGGCGATGTCAATTTCCATCTCGAAAATGTCAGCGGCTTGCATGGCTGGATAGTAGAACTTTGAGAGGTCATGATCTGAGGAAGCCTCGTCCCTGCCCATAATGGTGAAGGTTTTTCGCACCATAGCGAGCGTGGCGCCTTTGGAACAGCGAAGCACCCTGGCCCAGTAATCTCCAGATTCCATGAGTTCAGAGGCCCATCTGAATTGAAGCTCTCCAGCTCCCGTCCCCTCCGGTGGGTGGTTAAGCAGTGCACGGAAGGTGTCTTTCATGTACATCCCTGTCGTGCGGATGGCTTCCATGTCGCCGTTGAATTTGTCGTTAACCCATGCGTGCCAATCGGCCAGGAAGACCATAACGTTGGCGTTGGCGTCAAGCATTCGTCGGAGTTGAAGCGCAAGCACTTTCCATCCGATGTGGGCCTTTCCACTCGGTTCAAAACCAACGTAGCAACGAACAACATCGTCGCCGCTGTGGGAGGTGCCGTTTCCGAGAGCATGTATCAGGTGGTCAACACCCACCGCTTCCTCGACGTGGTCGACCATCAGGTGCAGCCGTTTTTTTGCCTCTTTGGAGAGGCTTTCGTAGTGTTCTTGAGAGGCCAGCAAGGCAGGTATGTCTTGCGTCTTGGCCATGCTATCGCCTCAAAACAAGTCGTTGAGCTTCTTGACTTGAGTTTCGGAAGGTGGGTTGCCAGATGCGACTTTCTCTTCCAGCAAAGCGATGAGCTCATGCGCCTTGTCAATGGTGCTCTGGTCTAGGTTCTTCATGAGTTCCATGGACTTGTGCGCCATCTTGATGGCGGATTTTGCCTTCGAGAACTTCTTTGCGTCTTCTTTGGCCTTATCGCCACGCTGTTTAGCGTTGTACCCAGTGGCTTCGTCGAGGAAACCTGACCAGCGCCTACGCGATTCCATGGCTTTTTGCGGTCCTTCATCGCTTTCGAGAAAAGCTCCCAATTCCGCTCCTTTGAGCTGAACAACGTCCACCGCAAGTTTCCCCGCATCGTCGTAAGACCCCTCAACCTTCACGAGCAAGCCGTAACTGCCGGTGAACACACCTTCAGCGTTCACATTGATGTTGTCGAAATAGGCCGTGGCCAGTTTAGCCAAACCGGCGTTTCCACCCATGGATTTTATCAGACCTCGCTTGACGGCAAATCGCTCCATGAAACACGCAACCACCAGCGTCTCATAAGGCCACCGTCCCGACATCTTGTGCAAATACGCCGAATGGGAGATGTTTTGATGACCCTATGGGTGGGATTGTCATGCGAGGGAAGGCATGGTTTGCATCAGGCCTCGTCGCTTTGTTGCTGACATCGCTTGCCTCTGCAGAACTCGTCAGCAGGGTTCAACTCGAGGATGCAGGGTCGTTGGGGGACAGTGACATCGGTCTCAAAACAGGGGCCGTTTCTCCAAACGGCGAGGACATCCTTGTCGCCGGAATGAACGGGTACGCTCGGCTTTTGTCGGCTGAAGACGCCGGAAACCGTGCGCTGGACATTGAACTCGCGACAGGCCGGAGTTCGACGATTCAAGACATCGCTTGGCATCCCCGTGGCAACACGGCCATCATGGTGGGCGATGGCGGTTTTGCCATGCGTTACGATACCTATGACCACAGCGTCACCTACGTCAACGGTTCTTTTTCTGTCTCGGGCTACGACCTCACTTCCGTGGTTTGGAGACCTGGCGGCGATTTTGCTTACGTCGCCTCGACCACAGGCCAAATTTGGAAGTTTGCAGAACATACCGGATTCGAGCTTTTGGACAACCTGGGCGAATCCCATGTTGCCGACATAGCGTGCCACAGGAACTACAACGTCTGTGTTTTGGGGACCTACGGCGAAGGCATGGCCATCATTGACGAAGGCCATGCTGTGACGTGGCTCGGTCAAACGGCAGCCCAAACTTGGGTGGGCGTGGACTGTGCGAGCCCCGTCCTAAACGAATGCGTAGGTTTTGCAAGCGGCCTCGTCAGCAAAGTTGTGAGCATCGATCGCAACAATACCAAGCAATCCACGGTGGAACCTGCTGTCCAAATTGGCCTCCCCTCTGGCGATTACGTCAAGGTCTCCCGGGGGCATGACGGCACGAATTTGGCGCATATTGCCCCGCTCGGGCTGGTTCGCTACATGCCGATGAGCGGCGAGGCGTTTGCCGTGTTGCTGTCGAAGGACGCTGCCGAATGGGATGAAGTCATCGCTGGTCGCGGTTTGGCCGTGGTTTGGGAGAACAGCCTTCACAACGGCTACATCATCACCGATTACGGCAACATCATCGCTTTTTCACCGGCGGTGGAAGAGGTTGAGATGAACATCATGGACGTCCTCGTGCTGGGCGCTGTGGCTGTTTCCGTCCCCGGTGTCATCTTGGGATTGATTTACATGAACAGTCCATGGCTTCAACGAAAGTACCGAGAATTGAGATTTGGAAAGAAATGAGTCACTGCTTTCTATCAACCCGAGGGACATGTTGATGAAGCACCCGCGTTCCAGACCAAATGAGGGTGGCGAATGGAGCCGTTTGAGGGATTGGATTTTTACAACGTTGAAAGCCTCTTGACAGAAGAAGAAATCATGATTCGGGACATGGTCCGGGAATGGGTCGACGAAGCCGTCATTCCGAAAATTGAGCACGCCTGCGAGGAAGGTATCTTCCCGGATGAATGGCGGGTTGCTCTGGGTGAAATGGGCGTCCTTGGCGCACCACTGAAAGGCTACGGCTGCCCGGGTCTTTCCTACGTTGCTTACGGCCTCATCTGCCAAGAACTTGAGCGCGGCGATAGCGGGCTTCGGTCCTTCGCCTCTGTCCAGGGCTCTCTTGCGATGTACCCAATTTGGGACTTTGGAAGCGAGGAACAGAAAGAGAAATACCTTCCAAAAATGGCCTCCGGCGAGTGGATAGGTTGCTTTGGACTGACCGAGCCAGATTACGGCTCAAACCCCGGCGACATGGTCACGAAAGCCGAAGACAAAGGCGACCATTACTTGCTGAACGGTGCGAAAATGTGGATCACCAACGGCACCATCGCTGACATCGCCATCGTGTGGGCTAAACTCGACGGCGTGATTCGTGGTTTTATCGTTGAGAAAGACGATGAGGGCTACAGCGCGCCAGAAATGAAAGGCAAGCATTCCTTGAAAGCCAGTGTCACCAGTGAACTCGTCTTCCAAGATTGCAAGATACCCAAGGACCGAATGCTCCCCAATGTGAAGGGGCTCCGAGGGCCGTTCTCTTGCCTCAACAACGCTCGCTACGGCATCTCATGGGGGGCGCTTGGTTCGGCCATGGCCTGCTTCCACAGTGCCAAAACCTACGCACTCTCGCGAATTCAGTTTGACCATCCCATTGCGTCTTACCAACTGATACAAAACAAACTGGCGTGGATGCTTCGTGAAATCACCAAAGGGCAGCTCCTTGCTTACCATCTCGGAAAGAAGAAAGACGACGGCACGTGGTTCCCCGAACAAATCTCCCTCGCGAAGATGAACAACGTTGACATTGCCCTCGAGATCGCCCGCGTGTCTCGAGACATTCACGGTGCCAACGGCATCCTTGACGAATATCCCGTCATGCGCCACATGGCAAATCTTGAGTCAGTGAAAACTTACGAAGGCACTCACGACATCCATAACCTGATTTTGGGTCGATACATCACGGGCATTCAGGCCTTTACTCGAAGTGTCTGATCCCTTTCAGATGTACCGAACAAGCGCCGAACTCAGACGTGGTTCGCCACCTCGAGTTTGAATCGTTGGTCTTTCAAGTCAGACAGCTGGTAGAATGCCGACCCGTGCCAAGGCACCCCAAACAGGGTCAAGGAAAGCCGGGAGGAAGCGATGGCGCAAGTAGACCGCCGCAGCGAGAGAAATTTTCTGAATCTTGTTTAATTTGACGCGTTTGGTAAACACGTCGCCCTGTTGTTTCTCGATCTGCCGGAGAATCTTGTCGTAGAAAGCGATCATGGCCGCTGGTGAATAACGGGTTCGTCGGGGCAACAGCGGCAACAAGGCCCTCGCCTCCTCCAGATAGGTTCTGGCTCGCGCCGCATACTGGCGGCAGTACGGTTCCCAGTGCTTGTTGAGGACAATTTTACCATCGAGCTCGGCTTCGGTCATGCCGTTGTTTTCAAGTTCGTTGAGCGGGAGGTAAACTCGGTCGCGTTGGATATCCTCGCCCACATCTCGCAAGACGTTGGTAAGTTGCATGAAGATGCCCCACGATTCAGCATACTTGCGAGCCATGGGGTTGTCATAGCCGTAGACTTCGATGCACATCAGGCCGACAACAGAGGCGACACGATAGCAGTAAACGTACAATTCGTCAAAGGTCCTGTAGCGGTTGTTGTAGAGGTCGTCCTCCATGCCAGAGATGAGGTCGTCAAACACTTCTCGTGGGATGTTGTAGCGCTTCACCGTGTCTTTGAGGGCGAGGAAAACGGGGTCTGTGGAGTGAACGTCCCCGTAGCATGTGGAGAGTTTTTTTCGGAAAAAGAAGAGTTGGGTGATCTTGTTTAGGTAGGCCTCTTCGTCAAGTATCGTGCCTCTGTCTTGGAGCGATTCAAGTTGGTTTCGGTAGGCTGTTGCTTCCGGGTCCAGTTCGCCTTTGCCGCCAGGAAACCGGTCAGCCCAATCACCGTCGGCGATGTCGTCTGCGCGCCGGCAGAATGCGTAAATGGCGCACATGGCCAGGCGCTGCTCTTCTGGAAGATACTTGAACGAGTGATAGAAATTCCCGGCTTCTCGAATGGTCAATTCCTCGCAATAACGGTAGGCGAGCTTATGAAGTTCTGCAGGCGGCATTTCCGACCAGATGGGGGCGTCAAGATGAGCGAAGGGGTCGACGAGTTGGTTCTTTTCGCCCACGATGCCGATGAACGAGGCACCTTCTCGAAGGGCTTCCATGGCCGTGACGCTAACCGCTTTAACGGCGTCTCGGGCCAACATAACACCGGCTCTGAGACGGTCAAGGGTTGTTAGAGGTCGAACACCGTTTTCGTCAGACCTGCTCGAAGCGTTGCCCTTGAGGGGGAACAGCAAATCAAGCGGCTTCCGGCGTTCAAGCATCCTAACCGGTCACCCCCTCGCATCTCTTGTTTAAGATACCTCGCCTCGGGAGTGTCCTAAAAAGCGCTTATCTCTGTTTTTGTAATTTATTACTTACAAACATATTTTATTCTATAGATTGGAAGATGCATCTTTGTTCTTTTCGAGCAAACGCTTGACGCCACCGGGTATCAACAGGGCGCGTAGCAATTTCCGTCCGTAGGTCTTCATCTCATCCCGAGTCACTTTTATCCGTTCATCCGAATTCAGAATGTTGCCGTCACGAAGCAAGGTGACGGTGCGCTGTCCGACCAACACGGGCAGCATGCAAGATGCCTTGAGTCGGAATTGCGTTTCCGGTATCATGCCGATGTAGGCCGTTGCCGCTTCGAGGTGTTCGTTGGTTAGGTCGAGATAGCGATTGTAGAGAGGTCGAAAGGTGTCCAGATTGCTGTCGTCCACCATCATGTCGGGCGTCATACCGATTTCGCGCAGGGCTTCTTCTGGTATGTAGCAGCGACCAAATCGCAGGTCCTCGGGTATGTCTCTGAGAATGTTGATCATCTGCAGGGCTTTTCCGAATCGGACGCCACGTTCCATGAACAACGCCTCCTCATCTGGCGGCAGCTTCATCAAATGGGCAAGCGACATCTTCGTCCAAAACACGCCCACGCAACCAGCAACTCGAAACGTGTAATCATCAAGTTCCTCATCGTTCTTGAGCGCAGATATTCCTCCGCCCTCGTTGGCCGGTCCAAACCGTTCAAGATCCAGTATTTGCCCGCCAACGATGATGTCCAAGCATTCCAGCATTCTGGTTTGGTCTTCGGTGCTGTACACCGACAACCCCTCCACGACAGCAGGGACATTGCGGAGAAGTTCCGCTTCGTGCTCGTTGGCCTGCACTTCAGCGAGAGCCTGCAGATCTGGCAAGGTGTCGCTTCGTCCCTGAACGGCCTCGTTGTACGCTTTGAGGTGTTGGAGGAGAATTTCCGTCTCTCCAACCTTCGAGTCGGCAATGGTGTCAGCCACCCTCGCTAGGAGGTAGAGGAGACCTATTTGCCCGCGAGTTTTCTTTGGTAAATACTTGAGCGTTGGGTAGAAGGATCTTGAAGTCGTTTCGAGCAGCTTGTCGATTTTTTCATTGACGAGCACCGGCAACAACATTCCCTCCAAATCACGCCAACGGCCCCTTTGCCATGAACATTCGGTTGGCCCGTGGCTTGAGCGAGCTTCAAGACGCCGAGGACACAGTTGTGGATGGGAATCTCGTCGCAACCCTTTAGGGAGGGTGGCTTAAGCAACCATTGGAAGGGAGAGGTCATGAACTGCAACTCGTGTGCCGCGCAAATTCCAGCCGACAGCATGTTCTGTCCAGAATGCGGCGCAAGACAAGACATGTCCGTCTCGAGCGGGTTCGCCCCCGGACCGCAACAAAGCATCCCGCCGTTCCCACCCCAGCAACGGTCATTTGACCCTGTTTCCGGTCATGAACAACGCATGCAGCAAGAAAACAACATGCAACAAATGGGCCAAATTCAACCTGACATGCTTCAAGGCATGGCGCAGGGCTTGCAGCAACAACAGAATCTCCCCCCCGGAGCTTATCCGCAACAGCCTCTTCCCAGAGGATTCCCCCAAGGCCAATTGCCGCCTCACCAACAGGGCAACTTCATGCCAGGAAACTCTCAACCACCGCTCAGCGATATGCCCAACGTTCAGCGCGGTCCATCCATCGCCAGCGGTGCCCTGCCAAATGCGAGCAATGTTTCACCGCTCGCACCCGGAGGTACGAAAATTGCTCACAACCCGTCAAATTCGCCCACCGATGCCATGGTCAATCGGCTGGCGGAAGCGGAGAGGGCGGTCAAAGACGAGCGGAGAAGCCAGTGGCTCTCCATGAACCAATCCCCCGCTTCATCGGTTTTGGCCAACCTTGGTGGCGGTGAACTACCGCCGCACATTCGAGGGGAGAATCAGGGGGGCAACGCCGCAGCGGAAATCATGGCCGGTGCCATGGGAAAACCTTCCTCAGAAGCCCCCAGCGAGCCGTTGCTCCGACGCATCTCTGAAGTGGCTGTAAGACGGGTGGCTCGGAAGCGAGGTGTGGCCGTCGAAGCACCTCAAACCAAATTGGAAGACGACCAGTTCTTGGTGAACGTCACCTACATTGATGACGGTCGTGTTTTGGACACGCCTGAAGACCTCACGCAGGCGTTTGAACACGCCATACAGACTGAACTTGCCCTGAAAGGCTACGATCTTTCGTGCGCCATCACCATGTTCAGGTCAAAAGACGGGGTCACGCAAAAGATAGGCGAAGAGGACAGCGACGAGGAGTTGTTTGCTTGCGAGATTTGCGGAGGTTTGGTCAAGGAGAGTGATAACGAATGCGCACATTGCGGTGCTGTCTTCGAAGACGATGACGCTGAGGATGAGCCCGCTCCACCAAGCCGGTCGGGTCCACCAGGTCCAAGAAAAGGTGGCCCACCTGGGCCCAAGAAAGGCGGTCCACCCGGCCCGAAGAAAGGTGGTCCTCCCGGCGGTCC
>Ga0160423_10003396_pt1 | contig 13240 bp, 14 predicted proteins | sample CRUFie14St8metaG_FD_108191 | JGI IMG/M metagenome (GOLD analysis project Ga0160423, IMG submission 108191) | Marine microbial communities from the Costa Rica Dome - CRUD Field 142mm St8 metaG | ecosystem: Environmental > Aquatic > Marine > Oceanic > Photic zone | place: Costa Rica: the Eastern...
AAGGCTCGTTCAACAAGGCCTGGCTACTGAACGCAGTAAGCTTGGGTGAGAAGCTGCGCGCGATTTCTTGAATCTCGCTATTGGTTTCCGCACTGTTCAAATTGAAAAAGCAGCTGCTGATCATATTCAACTCGTTCGTCGAAAACTCCAGTGCCTCTATCGTATTGGCGAATGTAGGAGCGTCCGGATTTGCCACAACGGCTTCTTGACGCTGCTCAGCCACCGCAATCCAATGATCGAGGGCGGGCATAAAATGTGCTGGGGCTATGGCGGCAAAGTCCAAACTGCCGTGTGCAGTCTGAGGAAAATCAATCAGTGGGTTCATAAGGGCAGTGCTAATTTCTCTTTCAAAGATAACGTGTAGCGCGCGCAATACCTACCTTTGAGGGATGGTAAAAGAGCGAGTAAATTGGGCCTTGAGCGGAATGACCTGCGCAGGTTGTGCATACAGCGCGCACACCATTGCAGAAGGGATGCCCGGCATTTCTGAGGTCCAAGTCCGCTACGCAAGCGGCGCCTTCAAAGCGACCATTGACCGTGCCACATTCGACCTACATAGCCTCAAGGAAAATTTGGCCAAAGCTGGATATGGACTTACCACAGAATACCGCACACCACAAGAACGCATCGCAAGCCAGCATGCCGCCTTACTAAGTAAACGCAATGAATTAATCCTCGCCACCACCCTTGCCCTACCGCTGCTGGTCATCGGAATGATGCACCTCATGGCACCATGGGTGATGTGGATCCAATTCTTTCTTGCCCTCGCCCTCACCGCATACTTTGGTCGTCACATCCATAAAAAGGCCTTTCAACTCGCCCTCAACCTCGCCACGAATATGGACACCCTCGTGTCCCTCGGCTCTTTGGTCGCCTTCACCTTCTCTATCGTAGGCTGGATCAACCATCAGCACCAACAGATTTATTTTGAAAGTGCGGGACTGATCATTTATTTCATCCTCATCGGCAAGTACCTCGAAGACCGCGGCAAAGCTTCCAACAGCAAAGCGTTGGCGGAGCTCATTGCCCTTCAGCCACAGCAGGCATTGCGCGTGGAAAATGGCAAGGAGGAGCGTGTACCTGTGGAGGTATTAGAATTAGACCAATTCATTCGCATCCAACCCGCCGAGCGCGTCCCCGTGGACGGCATTGTGGTCGAAGGACTTTCCACTATCGACGAAAGCACCTTCACCGGCGAACCCCTACCCGTCGATAAAAAACAAGGCGCCAAGGTTTGGGCCGGCACCCTGAATGGATCCGGAGGATTGCTTGTCCAAGTGACCCACACCGGCCGCACCAGCGCACTCGGAAATATTATCGATGCCGTAGTCGAAGCTCAAGGGACGGCCGCACCCATAGAAGCATTGACCGACCGCATATCTAAAATCTTTGTGCCTACCATCCTAGCCCTGAGCTTGGCAACCGGGGTATTTTGGCACTTCTACCTGGACAGCCCAAAGGCCTTGATCTACGCCATCGATGTGCTCGTCATTGCTTGCCCGTGTGCCTTGGGACTCGCCACTCCGTTGGCCATGGTTGCCGCCACGGGAATAGGCAGTAAAAACGGTTTATTGATTAAAAATGCGGCGGCCCTACAAACGGCACAAGATTTGAACTTTGCGCTGCTGGATAAAACTGGCACATTGACCCTGGGGGCACCGACGGTCTTAGAACTGAATTGGCCCCAAGAACATTCCGACCTCAATCTTAAGGCATTGACCGCGCTGAACTCTAAGGGCACACACCCCTTGAACCATGCGCTTGCAACACACCTCGCCGCCAACAATTCCGGCGCTCTGCCTACCATCAAACGTTTTAAAGCGCTCCCTGGAAAAGGCATTCAAGGAAAGATTGACGGCCTCACCTACTACCTCGGCTCGGCCAATTTCTTCCGCGAAATCTGCAACACCGAACCCCCGACACTCACACAAACGCACAGCCTCTTCTTCACCGACGAAGGCCTATTGGCCACGGCAAGTTTCGAGGATGCCCTTCACCCGGACGCGCCCGCCCTCATCCAACGCCTCCACGACCTCGGCATTGTGCCTATCGTTGCCTCGGGCGATACACCTATAGCTGTCGCCCAATGCGCCGCGGCCCTCGGCCTCAAATTCCACCACGGCGGCCTGCTCCCGCAGGATAAACTCGCCCTCGTGCAAGAATACCAACAACGTGGCCGCACACTAATGCTCGGGGACGGCATCAACGACGCCATCGCCCTAAATGCCGCAGATATAGGCGTATCTATGGCCCACGGCACCTCCGTAGCTCAAGAGAGCGCAGATATTGTGTTGACCCGCGAAGGCCTACCCCAAATACCCCAATTCTTCGTCCTTAGCCGACTCACCATGCAAACCATCAAAGGCAATCTCTGGTGGGCGTTCGGCTACAACATCATCGCCATTCCTATAGCTACCGGAGCCTTCTCTGTAGCTTACAGCCTAGAATTAACCCCAATAATGGCAAGTATTGCCATGAGTTTTAGTAGTTTAGGCGTAGTGGCCAATTCACTACGCATGCACAATAAATCCCTATCATAATGACCATACATTCAAAAATCAATTGTGGCGGATGCATTGCCAAAGTGAAAACCGACCTGAACGAAATTCTTGGAGAAGGAAATTGGTCCGTGGATACTTCCTTGCCCAATAAACCCCTAACCTTCTCGGACGATACCGATGTCGATGATGTCCTTGACGTACTTGAGAAGCATAACATGATCGCCGACTAATGCATATTGCCTTTGTGGCACGAAAAACCCTGTATAGCCAACCCGGCGGAGATACAGTGCAGGTGGAGCAAAGTGCGGCAGCACTGCGCCGCCAAGGCCACAATGTGAGCATCACCACCTCCGGCACACCATTGCCGGACAACATCGACGTCCTGCACGGCTTCAACCTAGGCCGACCTGCCGACCTGCTGCCCTACTTCACCTCCTTTCCAGGAAAGAAAGTCCTGAGCAGCATCTATGTAGATTACGCTTTGGCCGATTGTATTCGCTTCCCCTTCCTCTACAAAGTCTTGGGCAAGTACGGACTCGAGCATATAAAAACGTTGGCCCGAGCCGTAAACGGCTCGGACCGATGGCCGGGCCTCGCCTATGCGCTACGCGGACAGCGCCGAAGCGTACAAGCCCTGCTCAAACACACCCACACGGTGCTCACCTCCTCCGATAGCGAGGCCCGTCGCCTCGAACAAGATTTTGGCGCCTTACCGAAGACCATTACCGTGCCCTTGGGCGTGGCGGAAAAATTCCTTTCACCGCCAAAAGAAGGCCCGAAGGAAGGCGTTTTGATGCTCGGCAGGTTGGAATGGCTGAAGAACCAAAAGACAGTCATTCAATGGGCCACCAAGCACCAATGGCCACTGACGGTCGTGGGAGACCCCAACAAAAATCAACCCGGGTATTACCGTGAATGCAAAGCCGCGGCCGGCCAGAACATTACCTTCTTACCACACACAGTCGGTGAAGAGTTGCTTGCCTTACTGAATTCTCATAAACTGCTTGTGGTCCCCTCCCATTTTGAATCCTTCTCGTTGGTCGGCTGGGAAGCGGCTGCCAGGGGTATGAAGGTGCTGTTCAATAATGTAGCGGATATGAAAGAAACCCTCGCACCTATTGGTGAAGGGATGGATTTTTCGGACGAAGCCGCCTGTACATTGCGTATTCAACAAAAACTGTCTGAACCGGTGGACATAAAAAAATCCCAAGCCCTACTCGAAAGCAGATCTTGGGATCAAATTGTGATGCAGATGCTAGTAGCGTACGTTTAACTAGCGCATTTTCTCCATTTCTTTTTCGTAGGTCTCTTTGAACTTCTCATAGTTGTAATCCACCATGATCTTGTCGTTCTTACTCAAGGCCTTGTAGTAATTTTTGACGATTTTTTCGCCGTCCAATTCAATGGCAATGTAGTACTTGAATTTTCCGCTTGACGCTACTTGAGTTACTCGGTCACAAACTACAACAGCACCGCTGATACGCTCGTCGATTACTGTGCGTGAGTTTTCTTCGAAGCGCTCCAACACCTCTTCGATGTTGTTTACCTCTATACTCTTCACGTAGTTATCTGCTACGACTTTCATCGTGCTGTTCACCATTCCTGCAAGCTCGGTACGTGCGTTACTCAGTGCTTTTTTCTTGGCCACATTCATGTCCGCACTCTCGCCGAAACTATATACACGGAATGTTTTGTTGTCGCTCTTGAATTCAGAACAAGGCAATACTTGCTCAATTTCTCCCTTAGGCACTTTAGTTTTTGAACCACAGCTCGCCAGTAATATACTCGCGCTAACCACTGCAATAAATAGTACTCTCGCTCTCATAATAAACGGTATTAATTGGTAAAAGTTAGGTTAAGGTACGGAGTCCTTGCCAATATGATTCCAAAAGGCGTGCCAAAATTACTTTCGGCCCCTAGAGCGCTGATTCTCCTGCTCTGCGGCGAAAAATTCGAGGGCGCGCTCTACTTGGAGATCGACGTTCTTTAAGCGTTTGGTGGAATGGCAAATGGTGCGCTTCCGACCATCGGTCATGCGCCCCCAAACCTCCGCCACAATGGGGTCTTGGTCCAACAGAGCGAGCAGCACTTCAGGGATTTCCACCCCGAGCGGATTAGGGTCTTCATAGATTTCAATAGCGACCTTTTCTCCTGCCATCAAGCCGAGGCTTTTCATATGCGCCTTGCTCACCATCATGCATCGAATGCCGGGGGAATGACTATTCAAGCCACATTGAATATCGCCCAGTCCGTTTATGCGCAGGACCACGCGGGTGCGGGCGCCTTTGGGAAAATTGGCCACCACCTCATTAGAAATACAAACCACGTGATGCGGCATGTTGGGAAACATTCGGTCGATGAAGGAAGTATCGCTGTGCAACAACTTCATTACCACGGAGAAGTGAAGGCCGTATCGGTCAAAAACTCCGTATCGGTAAAAGTATTCAGGAAGTCGAGCAGGCCTTGTTTTTGCGCGTCGGACCAATTTCGTCCTACACCCGCCGCTTTCATATTTGGATCGATAGTAGCACTTGGATGCCCTCCCATATTGTAGAATTCCACCACCTCAGCGAGTGTCTGGAACCTGCCGTCGTGCATGTACGGGAAGCTATATTCCACATTGCGCAAACTCGGAATCTTGAACAATCCTCTGTCGTCGGGATCACTTGTTACCGACTCACGTCCGTCGCCGACATCGTAGGTGCTGTCTAAACCGTTGTTCGTGAATTGCAACAAACCAAAGGCTCCCATTTGGTAGCCCGTAGCGGCCAACCCGTGGCAATGGAAACAATCGCCCTGCTCGTTGTTATACATGTCAAAGCCAAGCTGCTCGCTGGCGGTAAAGTTGTAGGTGCCTTCGAGGTATTGATCAAATTTGCTGTTGCCGGTGATGAGGGTTCGAAGGAATTGGGCTAGGGCTTTCGCGGCATTGTCCTGGTTGATGGCGTTCTCGCCAAAAGCCTCCTCAAAGAGCTTAACATATTTAGCATCTTGTTCCAATTTCTCTATGACGTCCGGCCAAGTTTCGTGCATCTCAATAGGATTAATGACCGGTTCCAAAACCTGCTCCTCTAAGGTTACCGCTCGACCGTTCCAAAAGAAGAATTTCTGCCACGCGAGATTTGAAAGGATCATGGCATTAATCTCTCCCGTGATCCCATCGATACCCGTACTGTATGAGGTGGGCTCTGCGAAGTTGCTCTCTTGCAAGTGGCAGCCCGAACAACTCTGACTATTATCCCCGGATAAACGCTCGTCAAAGAACAGGTGGCGTCCTAGTCGGGCGCCTTCCACAGTCATCGGGTTATCCGCCGGAATTTGTGGAGTGGGAAAGTGATTTGGGTAATCTAGAGCTAAGGGAGTAGGTTCAAAAGTAGGCTCCGGTCCCCCACAGCTCGCTGCAAGCAACCAAGGCAATACCAACACTATGATCTTACTTTTCTTCATCCTTTTTTATACCATCTCCATTGAATTGCGTGTAGTTCTCGAAACGTTCGATGACCTCACGCATATCTTCAGGTATAACGCTTTCGAAGAATTGGAGTTCACCGGTGGCCGGATGAGTAAATCCTAAACTCTTCGCGTGCAGCGCATGTCGGGGACATGCCTTGAAGCAATTCGCAATGAACTGCTTGTACTTTGTAAAGGTAGTACCCTTTAAAATCTTATCGCCGCCGTAGCGCTCGTCATTAAAGAGCGGGTGACCGAGGTACTTCATGTGCACGCGGATTTGGTGCGTACGGCCGGTCTCTAATCGGCAACTCACCACGGTAACATAACCGAAACGCTGCAAGACCTTGTAATGCGTCACGGCATGCTTGCCTTCCGAGCCATCTTCGAAGACGGCCATTTGCAATCTATCGCGCAAGCTACGGCCGATATGACCCGTAATGGTCCCTTCATCTTGCTTAACATTCCCCCAAACGATGGCCACATATTCGCGGCGTGTCGTACGGTCGAAAAACTGCTTGGCCAAATGGCTCATCGCATGTTCTGCGGCAGCCACCACCATCACCCCTGAGGTATTCTTGTCGAGGCGGTGTACCAAACCGGGACGCTCCTCACCACTCTTGCCTACCGGCAAATTCTCCGCGAGGTAGGCCAGGCCGTGTACTAAGGTGCCCGAGAAGTTTCCGTGTCCGGGATGACATACTAGCCCGGGTTGCTTGTTGATGACAATAACGTGCTCGTCGCGGTGCAAGATATCGAGCGGAATTTCTTCCGGGATGAGTTCGTATTCGCGTGGCGGCTCTGCCATCACGATAGCCACTTCATCTCCAGGCTTGACCTTGTAATTGGATTTTACCGGCTGACCGTTGACATGAATGGCACCCGCATCGGCCGCTTTTTGAATGCGACTGCGCGAGGTATCCTCCAAAAAGTTGAAGAGAAACTTGTCGACACGCAAAGGGTTTTGCCCCTTCTCTGCCCTGAAGCTGTGGTGGACGTACAAGTCGTCTCTTTCCTCTTCGTCGTGCTGATCCGCAGGGTCTACCATCAGTGCTTCATCCATTTTGTGCGCCAGAATTGGTCGCCTTGAATAATCTCCATAACGTACGCCCCAGCCGCTAAGGTGGAAATATCCACAGATGTACCTGGGGTGCTGCGTTGTTCTATCAAAACTCTGCCGTCCATTCCTACGATGCGAACGATTATATCGCCTTCTCCGTAAGATTCAACATTTAGCTGCGTTGTCGCCGGGTTAGGATAGAATCTAAACTCGCGTCTGTCCGTACAAATAGGCAGTTTCATGTTCGCCGGATCGTATCGGAAATACGGCCGCATGATGAGTGTTCCTGTTTCGAGTGAGGGGTACCAATTAAATCCATCACCGTAATACCTAGGCATGTTATTCGGCAATGCGCGGTGGCGGTCTAAACCCACATATACTGTACTCTGCGTGCTCATATCCACGTAACCGATCCATACTGCACTGTAGGCGCCGATGTCCACGGCAGAATCTAAAGAATAAGGAATGACATCACCAATGTTCCAGCCCCGCGTTCCTTCATAGGTGGAGTCGGAAATATAGAGGAGTTGCCCCGGAGCGTCGCCGCTGTCCGCAGGCGCCCATACGGCAATCTTAAAGTCGTTATTGTCGTCCTCGAAGGTGATGAAGTTGAACGCTACGCCCTTCAACGAATCAGAATTTCCCAAACCGCCCGTGATGAATTTCTGGGCCACACGTGAACCGATCACGTTCTCAACACCATAAGCCCTTTCAGCCGTGCCGTCATCAAGTGCAAGGTAATTGTCCAATTCTAATCTACCGCGCACGGTATCGTTCGAACGAAGCCCCGCAGCAGAACCGTCGAACCATACTTTGGTCTCCACCACGGTCGGGCCGGTAAGGGTGCCCAAGGCTGCGCTAGGCACGGCAACATCAAAGGTTTGATCCTGGTCGTGTTGGGTATTGGTGATCACAGGAACTGCTGTCAATTGCTGAACCAATGTACCATTCTCAAACCAGCGGTATTGTCCTAGATTCAAACTCCAACCTCCGGAAGGCACAGTACCCATGCGTCTGTAGGTAAAGGTTAGAGAAGAAGGTCGGTTGGCCAACGAGTTGCTCATGTCCAACCACCAAGGCCAAGAGGTGTAGTTCTTATTTCCAACAATGAGTGGGTGAGCGCGGGCAAAGGAAGGCTCGGTAATCGTTGAATCCCCCGCGTTTCGATCCTTATCCAGCTGAACGTAATCTACATTCCAAATATCAAATGCACCACCGCGAGAGCCATAGGCAGCGATGCGGAAGCGAAAGCCCTTTTGGAGATAATTGGCACCTTGAATTGGAATCATCGCTATACGAAAAGCATCGGCACTTCCCGTTCCCTTGGCTCCCCAAACGTAAGTCCATTGGCTGTCGACGGGAGAATAAAATTGGACCACCAAACTATCAGTAGGACTAGGCGCCTCGCCCAAACCAGCGCGTTGGTACTGAAACGACAACCACACGTTACTCATTCCTTGTAAATTCAAATAGTTCGATGTCAATACATCAGCTAACGTATCGCTATTGGTACTGCCGGCCACATACGGTTTACCAAATTCATTGCAACCGTCGAAAGTGGCTACTCCCACCGAATTCTGATATAACGGCATGGCATCATTAATCCAAACACGCGCATCGCTCCACAAGGCTGGATTTGGCGCACCAACACTGCGTGAAAAATCATCGACAAAGGGAGGGAGTATTGTATCGGTAGTCTCTATACCATCAGCGGTCATAGAAGCACTACTGGCCCACGGAAGGGTTACTTCCTGCACTTGGGCAAAAGCGGGGCTTATCACCCAAAGGGACAGCAATAATTTGAGATACTTCATGAATTATACGTTAGTCGTATCTGAAGTTTCTTGGACGGGCGCGGGAGCTTCCGAGGTCAACCATAGGTCGACAGAACTACCCGCAGGCACCATCATATCGGCTTCAAATACTGGATACTGTCGGTTAACGAACACCTCCGCAGAATCTTGTACTTCGTCGGTATAAGTGACCGCACCTAAATTCAAACTAAAGGTCATCAAGGCTTGCTTGGCTTGGTCTAAACGCAATCCCATTAGATCTGGCAGATACATCTCCGCATTGCCTTGGCCACCACTAACGTATAATGTGAAATGCGACCCAGTAGGATATAAGGCTTGCTCTTCGGCAATTATACCTTTGTCATCTATTACCTTCAACACCAAATCATGGCTCAAATCCGGGACGAGAACGAGGGAGTCGACAATCATGCCCTTCTGTTTGAACTTCGAGGTTACGTACCCCACTAATTGGTCCTTATAATTTGGAAGTGGATACCTTGGAAGGTTTGAAGGATTGGTACTCAACATTAATTTTCGGCCCAATTTTACTTGCGCAAACGCCTCCGGAAATAGCTCCACCACGGCCCCTTCCGCAACGCCAGGCACATAATGCGTGCTGTCTATTACCTCAAAAGTAAGTCCCAGCGAATCAATGATCTGGGCAGCCTCTTCCAAGGCCATCAAACGAACATCCGGTACTTGCAGCGTCTTGCCGTACTGCGTCGTTCTATTCATCCAGAACAACACACTTCCACCCACAATAATCACAAACAAGCCGCTAAAGAACACAGTCTTCAAGAAGAGCTTAGTAAAAAGGAATCTGATCCACTGCTTCATGAGGTAAAGATACTTTTTTGGACCCTACCGAAGAAGCCTCCAAAGCATTACATTTACACCAACACAAATCCCAATGAAAACAGTAGTTGTTCTTGCCGGTGGATATTCCACAGAACACCAAATCAGCCTCGCATCAGGGCGCACCGCTGAGTCCGCTTTTATTGAAGCGGGTTACAAAGTGCTCTTAGTTGTTTTGAAGAAAGACGGATTTTGGTTGAAGGACCAATTAATCAAGCTTACCGACCTCGGCGCCGACTTCGTTTTCAACGTCATCCACGGCACTCCCGGCGAAGATGGACTCATCTCTGGAATGCTCGAAGTATTCGGAATCCCTCACAGCACCTGCTCAACCTTCCAAAGTTCAATGACCTTCAACAAAGCCCGCTGCAACCAAATCTTACGCGCCGCCGGCTACGACGTTCCCAAAGGACAGCTCTTTACTGAACTGCCGGACCTCAGGCTTTTCAGCAGTTGGAATTTTCCATTATTCGTTAAGCCTAACCGCGCCGGATCTAGTTTTGGAGTAACACGTGTGGAAGCCACTGAAGAACTCAAAGCTGCCTTTAATTATGCCTTCTCTGAAGACGATGAAGTGCTAGTGGAAGAAGGTATTATAGGCACAGAGGTAGGATGTGGCGTGCTGCGCTACAATGGCGAAGAGCCAGAGGCCATCGCCATCACCGAAATCGTCCCCACCGAAGCCAAATTCTTCGACTACAAAGCCAAATATGAAGGCAAGAGCCAGGAAATTACTCCTGCCCGAATCTCCAATGAGGCGGCTGATAAAATCAGTGAAATTTCTACAGCAGTATACGACCACCTCAAACTCGAGGGCATCGTTCGCATAGACTTCATCATCAAAGCGGCGCAGCAGGCGGTATTGATTGAAATCAATAGCATACCAGGCCTCAGCCCGGCGAGCATCATTCCGCAGCAAATTGCACACAGGGGTTGGAAATTAAGTGAGGTCTTAGCCCAATTGGCCGAAGAATCCATCGCCAGAAACCAAGCCAAAAAGAATGGCTAACTTCGTACCATGTCAAGAATTGCACTATTTCCCGGATCTTTCGACCCCATTACCCTGGGGCATGTAGACATTATCGAACGCGCCGTCCCACTCTTCGACGAGATTAAAATCGCCGTGGGCACCAACAGTGCGAAAAACTACCTCTTCCTACTTAAGCAACGCGTCCAATGGATCGAGCAAACCTTCGCACACGAACCCAAAGTCAGCGTTATTACCTACGAAGGCTTGACGGTTGATTTTGCAAGGGAGCAAGGAGTCCAATTCTTGTTGCGCGGCCTTCGCAATCCTGCAGATTTTGAGTTTGAAAAAGCAATCGCTCAAGCCAACCGCGAGATGGTACCAGATTTAGAAACTGTATTTCTTCTTACGAGTGCACGTTACGCCTACATCAGCTCGAGCATCGTCAGAGAAGTCTACAACCACGGCGGCGATTTCCAGAAATTCGTCCCTGTGACTGTACAACCTTAAACCTCCTGGGTAAATTTTTCGAAGGTCTCAGTCAGACTATTGTAGGTGGGTAACTCCGCCATGCGCTCCTTTAACAATGCAGGCGACACCCAATAGACGGCCGTAATGCCCTCCTCAATCTGAGGCTTGAGCTTCTTAATGTAATCAGTCACCATGGGGAACCAATAAGTCGTCTTGAGCATGTAGTCACCTTTATTTGGATAGCAATGGTAGGTGCGAACGGCTGGACCGATAATCTTACATCGCTTCACACGACATTCCTCTTGCACCTCACGAACGGCACATAATTCCACGGTTTCCTTGGACTCTAATTTGCCTTTAGGCATGTCCAATTTTCCGTTGCGCTCAATGACGAGCAACTCACCTGCCTCATTGCGTACCCAACCACCAGCAGCAATAATGCGCTGATGTAAGGTTATGAAGTAGGCCCAGAATACATGATCTTGCCCTATCTCGAAAGTCCGGGTCTCCGACCCGTTATAGCACTCTTTCAACCAGCGTTTTACACTTTTTAGTGTAACCAAGGTGTTGATAAAATCAGGGGCTTCCTGTCCCGGAACCGGCATTAAAACGGCGCTCCTAATGAAAACTTTCACGTAATTTTGCAGCATGATACAAAACAAACAAGTGGCACTCAAAATAGCTGAGAGCCTATTGCAAATTAAAGCAATCAAATTACAACCGGAAAACCCATTTACATGGGCTAGTGGATGGAAAAGTCCAATTTATTGTGATAACCGCCTCACCTTAAGTTTTCCCACCATTCGCAACTTTCTCAAAATTGAGTTCGCCAAGCAAATTGAGGAGATCTACGGAAAACCAGATTACATAGCAGGTGTAGCCACTGGAGCCATCGCCATCGGCGTGCTTGTTGCCGAATACATGGGCGTTCCCTTCATCTATGTTCGCGACAAAGCGAAAGGCCACGGCCGCCAAAATCAGGTTGAAGGATTTTTCGAGGCAGGTAGTAATGTCGTTGTCATTGAAGACCTAGTATCTACTGGCGGTTCTTCCCTTAAAGCCATTGCCGCACTCAAAGAAGCTGGTGCCCGAGTTTTGGGTATGTTAGCCATCTTTACCTATGATTTTCAAGTCGCTCGAGACAATTTCGAAGAATCAGGCGTTCGCTTGAACACACTAAGTGATTACCACCACCTCTTGGAGCTCGCCGAAGAACAAGGTTCTATTCTACCTAACCAGCTAGATTTGCTAAAAAAATGGCGAGTGAACCCATCCAGTTGGGGCCAATAATTACTCCGAATATGGATTAACCCACCTGACGGTATCTAGGTCATAATGCACCACGGTACCGTTTTTTAGTTCTAGGCCCAAGTAGCCTGAGGGCCGAACATAGGCCACTCGAGCCTCAAACTGCGCCCCATCAACTATATAATTTTGCCACTGATTACGACCCCACAATAATTGGTCGTAGTCCTTTCTCAAAGCAGGAATATTGGCAAATTCGAGGGCCTGCGGTCGCAAAGCCGCCATAATCTCCTGAACCCAATGCATCACTTCTCCTTCCGCGCCAAGGGTTTCCATGGAAATGCTACGGGCCAAATCTGTTTGCGATGCACGTACATTAATACCTAAACCCAACACCGAGCTTTTAATTCCCGAAGAACTCCAATGATTCTCAATGAGCATACCGCCTAATTTTTGATCGCCCACCATCAAATCATTGGGCCATTTGAAAGCTACCGAAGCGGGGAGGACAGAAGATAATCGGCTACAAACCCATCTATTTATATCGAAACTCTCCTTCACCGGCAAGGGCCAACGCAACAAAACCGACAAAAGCACCGAATTTCCTGGGGCATCGTGCCACTTTGACACACCGCGTCCCCTACCTTTATCTTGAGAAGCCGCGACCACAGCGCTAAGGTGGGCCATATCAGGGTTTTCTTGTAATTTACGCTTTAATTCCAGCTGTGTGCTGTCGACGCGTTCGAGCCAAAAAATAGTCTCAATATCCGGCATTAGGGCCTGTTTTATTGCTTGTGCCGAAGATGGCATATGTTTTGGTAATTTAAGCACAAATAGAACACTCATTCATGCATCAAAAACCCGAAGCCTCTTCGGAGCTCATTAAAAAATTTGTGGT
>Ga0160423_10003398_pt1 | contig 13236 bp, 9 predicted proteins | sample CRUFie14St8metaG_FD_108191 | JGI IMG/M metagenome (GOLD analysis project Ga0160423, IMG submission 108191) | Marine microbial communities from the Costa Rica Dome - CRUD Field 142mm St8 metaG | ecosystem: Environmental > Aquatic > Marine > Oceanic > Photic zone | place: Costa Rica: the Eastern...
AAAAAGATTGTCTCTTGACCAGAGACAGCAGGACAGAGTGGGAGCAAGACTTCATCTTGTGAGGGGAGACCGCGCGAGGTCGACAGGCATTATGGGGAAGAAAAACAAGCAGCACAAGGAGTCCGACAACACCGTCGTGAACCCTCTGGCGCCGAGGAAGAAGAACTCGCTCAACCCTTTGGACATCGAACAGGGGGGAGGTCCCGCAAAGTCCCCGCTGGCTTCGCTGAAGGGCGGGGGGAGCAAGTGGAAGGTCGTGCAGAAGAAGTTCGAGGACTACAAGGAGGCCAAGGACCAGCAATCGCTGGGCGGAAAGCGCCTCATCTCGAGTCTGCGGGACCAGCTCCTGGATGAGACGGGAAATCCGAACCCGAAGAAAATCCTGCTGCTGCGGGCACTGCAGAAGAAGGAGCAGCACAACTACGACGGCTTCATCGACCAGATCGCGAACGAGGCCTTTATCTGGATGTCAGAGCTCTTTGCTCTGCTCACCCCCGGGGCCACGGGCCACTACCACCGCATCTGTACCTATATCTTCACCCTGTCCTGCATCTTTGTGTACCTGTTTATGGTCGGGGACTACGGAAACACGGAAGAGCACCCGCTGCCAAGTAAGTACGACAACTCTACCGCGGCGGAGAGGTTCAAGTGGATCGTCACCGACAGGGGTGACAGTGCACTGGCCTTCAAGGCCGACTACCTGATTAAGTGGGGCGCGAGGTATTTGCCCTACATCAAGGAAAGGAACGAGCACTGGAGGTGGTTTTCAAACATGCTCCTCCATGAGGGTGCCAGCCACTGCTTCACGAACATGCTCATGTTCTTCACCCTCTCGTATCACCTCGAGAGGAAGTACGGGTGGTGGCGGGTCGGGTTCGTCATCGTGCTTGCGGGGGTCGGCGGCAACTTTGTCTCCGCAATGTTTGAGGACCAGTGCAACGTCTATGTTGGCTTTTCTGGAGTCTGCTTCGGCCTCTTCGGCCTCTTCGTCGCGGACATCGTGCTGAACTACGAGACTGTGCGGAAGCCCAAGACCAAGATCATTCTGGTCGGCCTGTTCATGCTCATCATGGTGGCCCAGATTATCATGGAGGGCCAGACCTCTCACCTTTCACACGTGGGTGGACTCCTTTGTGGCCTCCTTCCCTCGTTCGCCTTTTTGCCCAACTTCTCGTCGGAGAGGTGGGAGGTCATGCTGCCTCCGCTCGGGATTTTGACCATACTGGTGACAGGTGGGCTCTTCCCGCCATACGTATACTACGAGACGATGGAGAATCTCAAGTGCTCATGACCCCAGCGCAAGGCCATTTTTTGTGTACCTAAGTTGAAAATTAATATACGAATCAAAACTGAAGAAATGATAAGGGCCGAAGCAAAGTCCCGCCTTTGCCCCTCCTCGGCCTCCCCCCCAAACTACCTCCCGCTCCTCTCGCGGTGGTCCGGCTCGAAAAACAAAAAGGAAATAGGCCGCGGTCACGGCCTCACGACTCTCATAAGTGAGGTTTACCCCACTTCCTGCTCTTGGAGATCGACCAGGACGGCACAGTGATGTCGCAGCTCCTCAGGCACCTCGTGTAGGCATCGTCTCCGATCTCCAGCTCGTTCCTCAGGTTAATCAGTATTTGGAGCACGCTAGTCATCTTGAAGGCCCTCTTTGGCAGCAACGAGATCAGCCTGTGAAAGTCCCGCCGGTCGTACTCGTAGCCTCCCTCAATGACGTACTTCACTTGGGAGATGATGACCTTCTCCGCCGGACTGTGCCTCGTCATCGAGTCGAAGAACTGGATGAAGCTGAAGTACCACTTGTGCATATTCAGCGAGTTCAGCCTCGCCTCGATCTTCACCCTCTCCGCCTCAAGCTTCCACCTCTCCGTGCTGAAGGTGTGGTAGTCCGTCTTGAAAGACTGCAGCTTCCGCTTGTAGGTCTCAAACCTCTCCTCAGACAAGGACTTCAGCTTGGTCGCCAAGTTCTCATTCATCTTCGTCTTGACCTGCCTGAACTCGTCCAGCCGGTTGCTCATCGAGGTGGAAGGGTCCAGCGTTAGGGGCTGAGTGGTCAGGCTAGAGACCTTGAGCTCCGCTGGAACACCTGGGAGCTTTGGGGACAGCGCGGGATTACCGTCCTTCCTCCGGTCGTCCGCCTTGGCGGGGGAGGATCTCGGGGAGGGAACGGCTGGCAGGCTCGTCCTGCCGCTGGGGGAGGCCTGGGGGCTGCCAAAGGCTGCGCCCTCGGAGGCGGTCCCTGCGATCCTTGGAAGCGACTCTGGGGTGCCCTTGGGGCTCTGCTTTGAAGGACTCTGCTTGAAGAGGACGTCCTTGAAGCTCGCCCCCGAGCGGCAGCCGATGCGGCGAATGTTCGAGTTCTTGATCTCCGTCTTCAGGTCGAAGGACGTGGAGTCCTCCTCGAGGAGGTCGTCAAAGACGTCGTCCAGCGCTCCGTTCGTGTTCAACACCTTGGACGCCTTGTTGCCCTTCGACGGCGTGGCGAGAGCCGCGGGGTTCATCCTCGCGAAGTTCTGCTTCAGGAGGTTGATCTTTCTCTTGTCCAGGACGTCCGGCGTGCCGAGGGGCCTGTAAGGCTTGTGGCTGGAGCTCGCCCAACCACAGTTCACCCGCCTCTGAGCGCGGTTCGCCGTGATCTTGTCCTTCTCCTTCTCCAGGCTGTTGGACTGGTACGAGAAGAGACCCCTCGTCTTCGCGAGCACGTGCTCATAATTGTAGTGCTTCCCGCCCAGCATCGCGACCTTCGCCTTGCCGGAAGGTGAAAGACTACCCTGTCTTGGTTTCAAGCCCTCTCACACTCCAATTGGGATTCGCAATGCGCACGTCCTCATGGGCCGCCCAAGGCTTGCCGCCGCCGTGACCGGTGCGACCGCCATGCTTGGGGTTCCTGCTGCCCCAAAACACGAGGCCAGACGAGGAGAGGGAGACGTCCGTTCCGCTGGTACCGATCCCTCCGCAGAGGTATCACAGCGACCTTTGACCTTCTTGATTTTCCCCGCGAAACAGGCAGAAGAGGGTTTTTTTCGTATCGAATTATTCGGGGGAACGAAATGTAAAGTGCAGGCCGATCGGTCGATACAATGGAAAGTTACAGACTCCTCACACGCCGAAGATCTTCACCTTCGGGTTCTCGCTGAAGGTCGCGATCACGTTCTGCAGCGGGTGGTGGCAAAGCCCTATGGGCTCCCCCTCCGCGACCTCGACAGTCTCCTCCAGCCGGCCCGTCTCCATCTGGAAGGCGTGCAGCTTTCCGTCTGCGGCCAGCCCGTACACGTACTCCCCCCTCGTGCTGACGCAGGCCGCCACGAAGTCCTTTGCGTCCTCCCCCTCACACTCGAAGCTCCTAACCACCTGGCCCTCCTGAGTCATCAGGTACATCGATGGGGACCGGTTGCACACCACAAAGTAGTCCACGTTCTTCGGGTACGGGTGGACAGAGAGCACAGTGGCCTCGTCCCCGGCGTGCCTCCTCGGCGGGCTCATCCTCTTCGCCATCTCGGTCGTCTTAGCCTCCCAGATCGCTACTGTGCCGTCGCTGGAGGCGGTCAGCACCCTCGCACCATCGGCGTAGTACAAGGCGTGGTTCACGTACGACGTGTGGCCCCTGAACTCCTTCAGGACGCGGCCCGACTTAAGGCCGTGGACCCTCACGACCCCGTCGAAGGAACCGCTCAGGACCTGCCCCCCGCACCGTGAGAACCTCACGGTGGTCACCCCCTCCGAGTGGGCCCCCTGGATCGTCCTGATGCACTGTCCGCTCCGGTACCTCCACACCTTGATGGCGCCCTGCTGGTCCCCGGAGCAGATGAGCTCGCCGTCCCTGCTGAAGGCGACGCACAGGATCGGGCACGAGTGGAGCATGAACTTGTCCTGGGCCTGGTAACTCAGATCCCTCTTCAGTTTGTAGGTCGCGGCGTCCCAGATCTCGAGAAAGCCGTCCACCGACCCAGTGGCCAGCACAAGGCCGTCTGGCGAGAAGGAGGCGCACTCCACGTGGCAGTCCTTGCCGAACTTGATGGTGCTCCTCAAGGTGGTGGGGCACCTCTCCTCCTCGTCCAGCTTTCCCACCGCGACGCCCCTCAGCAAGTCGATCTCCGCGCCGTCCGGCAGCGCACCCTGCAGCCTCTGCCACTTGAGGGCCTGGCCCACTATTGTCATGAGGCGCGAGGGGGGGATGACCGAGACCTCCTGGGCGAGGTCGGACGCGATCTTCGACCGCCTCTTGTCCCTCGTGGTTTCGGGGTAGAGGTCAGAGGCGTCCACGAAAACTCTGCCCATCAGGTTCTCCAGCCTCAGATATCGCCGCTCGTCCTCCTTCCGCAGGACGGACATCACCTGCGTCTGTCGCAGAAGCGTGCGCGCCACATCGAGCTCTTTCGCCTCGGTCATCTCCAGCACGACGTGCTCGTACAGGTCCTGAAGCTTCTTTTGAGGCACCTGTAAATTTCCAACCTGAGACAAAACCTTATCCCACCTCCCGTTGTTTACATTGGACACAAAGGAGTCAATACTGTCTACTGTGTTTAAGCTGGTCTGGCACTCGTTCTGGATTGCCTCGAAGGACCTCGACAGGTTGTTCTCCTTGCAGAACTGCAGGATGATTTTGATCACGTCGCCGGCCTCGATCTGGAGGGTCATGGCCGACCTGTTGGGACCTCCCTGCGCCCCCCTGCCAAAGCTCCCTACAGCCCCCGCCCCCTCTGCCCGCTTCGGCTCGTCTGGAAAACGCCCGGAAAGTTCTGAAAATGGGATCGGATCGGGGGGTGGGCCGGCGGGCGATCACAAGCTGCCAGGGGGAGGGAGCGGAGCGAGGGCTAGGCGAGGCGAGGATGGACGACCTAGACATCAGCTTCGACTTTGAGAACAACTTGAATGCGGGGGGGACGGACGTGGCCGCCCTGCCGAGCGCGGGCAGGCCGGTCGGAGTCGCCGGCCCTGGCCCGGGGGCGGGGGCGGCGATCGGTCCGACTGGCGACGGGGGCAGGCCCGGCTCGGGGGCCCTCGTGCACCAGGCGGGCAGGCCCCAGTTCACCCAATACGTGAGCAAGAAGAACTTCAGGCAGACCGTGTGCAGGCACTGGCTCAGGGGGCTTTGTATGAAGGGAGAGCAGTGTGGGTTTTTGCACCAGTTCGACCAGAGCCGGATGCCAGTGTGTCGGTTCTTCGCCAAGTACGGAGTGTGCCGGGAGCCCGAGTGCGTGTTCAAGCACTCCACGGAGGAAGTGAAGGAGTGCAACATGTACAACCTCGGGTTCTGCATCCATGGTCCCCTTTGCCGTTACAAGCACACCCAAAGGGCGGGCCCACCGCCACCTCCGGAGACGGTGGAGGAGGCAAAACCAAGGCAGTTCAGGAACGCCGGGGGCGGGGCAGCGAAGGCGAGGCAGGCCAGCCAGGCGTACAGGAACCAGTTCCCGCAACTCCAGGGGCCGCCGAGGCAGCAGCGGCCCATGATGCTCCCGTCGTCGGGGGCCGGCGGGGGGGTCTACGGTAGCGGTGGCAGCAACAACAACTACAACAACACGGGGAGAGGGGGCGACGCGAACCCCCCCGGGCCGCGGTGCCCTCCCGTGCCGCCGCAGCAGGACGCCCAAAGGCCGCCGCCGAGGCAGATGCAGCCGCAGCCCCCCGCCGGCTCGGCCTCGAGGCCTCCACCCCGCCCATCCCAGCCGGCGCCCTCCCAACCAGATCCAACGCCAGCGCCCCCCCCTCGGGAAGACAGGGCCGCCTTCCTGCGCGACGGCAAGTGCCGGTTCTTCGTCGTCCACGTCAGGAATAGGAGGGACCTGAACCAGGCCTTCTCCACGTGCCAGTGGCCCACCAACGTGAGCTCCAGGATGAAGCTCAACGAGGCCTTCTCAACGGTGAAGAACGTGCTTCTCGTCTTTGTGGACATCTCGAATCAGGCGCTGGCGGGGGTGGCGAGGATGGAGGGCGCCATCAGCAAGCAGAGGGCGATGATCGCCAGGAGGCCGGGGGCGGCGTCGGGGTCCACGATACCCCTCAAGTGGATCTCCAAGGACTCTTTGCCCTCGTCCGAGTCCGGCAAGCTGGTGAACAAGTGGAACAACAACAAGCCCCTGTGCCAGTCCAGGGACGGGCAGGAGGTGGACACGGAGAGCGGTGAGGCCGCGGTGAGGTCCCTTCTGTGATCAGAGCCGGGAAAAGGGTGGGGGTTGTACACACGTTTCTAAGTCATTTTTTTTCTTCAAAAACAAGCAATATAGCCTTGCCGGGCTCTCTCCACCTTGTTCTTTTTTCATCTTTCGTCTTCCAGGAAACTCCTCGACGGGCCTCCCGCCGCTCCAAAATAGCCGGAAACCAGCTCCCGCGGGCCTCGCGAAGAAAGGACCAAAGAGAGGTCTTTCTCCTAGTGCACCAGAGAGGCCAGCTCCTCGTTGATACGGATCTTGGCCATCTGTCTCTCGCGCTTGTGGTGCATCTGTTTGGTGAACTTGTCCACCTTCTCCCTCGGCTGCGTGGCCTCCTTCTGGGCGGCCTTTTTCCGCAACGCTTTCACCACCCTCGAACCACGCTTCTCCTCGCGGAGCGTAACCCTCCCCACGTCCCACGCCGAGGCAATGAAGTCGCTTTGTTTTTGTGTGGCCCTGCTCGCCACGCGCTCCAGCAAGCGCACCAAGGAAGCCCTGCTCGACATGATGATGATGCCCTTGTCTTCGTCCCTCACTCGCGGTCTTCGTGCACACCACGCCCCTCGTCGGTCGTTGTCGTTGTCGTTTGCGTCTCTTCGCTCAGCACGTGAACGTTTTGTCTCTATCTTGTTTTTGTGGCAACACCAAAACACAACACGAAACGAACGGAACTTATCTCCGAAGGAAGCCACCTCAGCATGTGGATTCCAAATCCAAAGGTAGAATTTGGCGCGAGGTTGGTGTGGCGAGGAGAGAGACGGGAAAGACACTGGTTTCACTTTTTTTGGGTTCTGAATTGTTTTGATACATTGCAGCACAACGGGGACGACGGTTGATCACATTGGCAGGAGGTCGTCCCCAAGCTCGTCGTTCCCCCAGTCGTCCTCCTCCTGAGCGAGCTTGCTCGGGGTGTTCCTGCCGCTCCTCACCGCGGACACGGAGGACCTTGGCCGCTCCAGGCCGCCCGCCGCGTAGGGGTCCCCGCCCCCGCCCCGGCTCACCGGCCTCTGCATCATCGGGGGCTGCATCCCGCCCCGCTGGCCGAGGTGGTGCGCGGCCGCGATGCTGTCCTGTTGCGGCGACCCCTGCCTCTGCCCCCCCTTGCCTCCCCCCTTCTCCTTCTCCAGCTTCTTCAGCTTCCTCGCGTACCCCAGCACCTCCTCCCTGCTTCCCAGCTCGTTGCACAGGTGCACGAGGTACCTCAGGCACTCCACGTTGTCCGGGGTCTCCTTGTGGATCTCCTTGTACTTCCTCAGGGCCAGCGGGAACGCGCCGATCCTGCGGTAGCAGCTCGCCACCATCAGCTTCCACTTGACCTCCAAGGGCTTGATGTTAGTGGCGAGCTCGAAGTAAGGGACTGCCTTCTCGTACATCTCGCTCTTGGCGTAGAAGGCGCCGATCCACGAGATGACGTTCATGCTCGCGGGGTAGATCCTGTGGGACTCCAGGTAGAAGTGAAGGGCCTTGGCCTCGTCCCCCAAGGTGCAGTGCAGGCTGCCCAGCATGTTCAGCACGCCAGGGTCGTTGGGCACCGCGGTGTTGAGCGCCTCGAACCACTTGACGGCCTCCTCGTGCCTCCCCATGACGTACAGAATGTCCCCGATCTGGAACATGACGTCCGTGGACTCTGGGATCATGGAATTCACCTTCCTGAAGGCGTCGTGGGCATACTGGAGGTTGCCCAGGCTCTTGTTGGCCAGCGCCAGGTTGTACAGGGCCTCCAGGCAGTCGGCCTCTACGTTCACGGCCTCGGCGTACATCCTCCTGGCCTCCTCGTAGTCCTCCTTTACGAAGGAGCAGTTCCCGGAGTTGACGAGGGCGAGGGCGTTGTAGCGGTCCACGTCCGTGGCCATCTTTCCGTACTTTTCCGCGTTCTTCACGTCGCTCTCCAAAAAGTACAAGAACGAGAGGTTGGTCGCGGCGCTGGCCTTGAGGTCCTCTTGCTTTTTCTCGAAGCCTTTGAGGCAGGACACCGCGGACTTGAAGTCCTTCTGGGAGAGGAACTCTAGGGCCTTGGCCATGTCCATCTGGCTTGCCAGCTCCATGAACCCGTGGCTGGTGAGGTGGGAAACCACCCAGTCGTACCCCTCGATCTCCCTGCCGGGAACGACCTTGGGCGCGATCAGCCTGGCCGCCGTCAGGATGTACCTCTGCAGCTCTTTCCTCCTCTTCCGGAACTCCCTCTTCAGGCCATCCTCCGCGAGGGCGATCTCGATGCTTCCGCCGTCCTCCTCCCCCTCCTCGACCTCCTCGACCTCCTCGACCTCTGACTTGGCCTTGATCCCTAGCAGCTTCAAGAACGCCGTCTGCATCCGCTCCGAGTCCCCGAGGGCGTGCATGCACACCAGTAGGTTGAACGCGGCGACTGGGTCGGGGATGTTCTCCACCACAGAGTCCAGGGCTTGCACCGCGTCCTGGTACTGGCCCATCCTGATGAAGCTCAAGCCGATGTTCCGCAAGATCTTGAACTTCATGAACTTGGAGGTCGTGGGGATCTGATCGAGGGACATCCTGTACATCTTGATGGCGTTCGGGAACTTGCCCTGCTCGAAGTACGTGTTTCCCATCTTCAGCCTGACTGTGCCGCTCTGGGAGAACTGCTTGTTCTTTGCAAGAGAGGTGTACACGTTGAGAGCGTCGCTGTACAGCTTGTTGTTGTGGTACTCCTGGCCGAGGTTGAGGCACACGGAGAAGGTGAGGTCCAGGTTGATCTGGTCGCCGCTCGAGTGCTCCTCCCTCTTCTTCGAGAGGGCGCGCTCTAGCTTTGCGGCCTCCTTGGCCCTCTCCAGCGCCATGGAGTTGTCGCCCTTGGCGCTCAGGGACGCGCTCTCCTCGAGGGCCCTGTGGACCTCCCGCTCGTCGGTTCTGCACTGCTGCTCGAAAGTCTGCTCGGGCTTCTTCAGCACCGAGGTGAAGGCCACCTGCCCAGTCACCGCCTGGAGCGGGTTGAGCTTCCCCCGAACCTGCGAGGAGTACCCCGCCGCACGGACGGAAGTCAGCGGCCGGGGACCGTCGTCTCCACCCCTCGCTGCGGTGGCCGGGTTCATGCCAGTTCCGAGCCTCGCCGTCGAGGGAGGAGCTGGCTTGGAGAAAGACCCCATACTCTGCGTCTGCAGCTCGTCTTCTATGCTTGGCGCAAAGTCATTTTCCTGGTTGTCGTACCCGGTGTAAAGGTCATCCTGCTGCGCGCCTCCGTCACCGCCGTACATCCTGGCGGAACCGCAAGGCGACGCCTTTCTGACGTCGCGGGCACACCCTCGTCGTCGACCGCTGCCGACTCCTCGGACGCGCCTCGAGGACTCCTTAGCTTCCTCCTGGCACGCTTGGATTTAAAATGAATAAATGCGATCCGATCTCCACAAATCCAGATTCGGTCTCCACAAAATACCAAGACAGGATCTTGCCGCTGTGGGAGAGGTTGGAGGAAGGGGTTGTGTATGGCCCTGTGAGATGGCGATCGAGGGGGATGAGGAGGGGTCTGCGGGGCCCCTCCAGTCCGAGGAGCAGAGGCTTAGGCGGTCGAGAAACGACGAGACCGTCAACGTCTCCAAGGCGAAGCTGTATTCGATGTACGGGGTCATCCTGATGCTCCTGGGGGCCCTCGCGGTGACGAACGGGAGTGACTGGTCCAGTTTTCGCGGCGAGGTGAAGGCGGAGAAGGAGGTCGTGAGCCTGGACAGAATGACGGAGGTCGAGCGCCCCCCCTCGCTCCCTGTCATGAATCTCAGAGGACGTGCCGCCGAAGGAGACTTTGGCGAGGAGGAGAGGGAGAGGCAAGTCCAGCAGCTCCTGGCGGACGCCAGGGCGGCTGTGGAGAAGAGGCGGGCAGAGAACGGCGAGGCGGGTGCCGAGGGATCGGGGAACGGCGACGATGCCGAAGCTTTGCCTCCGCCACCAGCGGAGGAGCAAGGGGTCGAGAGCGAAGAGGAGGAGAAGGAGACCACTCCCCCTCCCCCTCCACCTCCACCTCGACCTTCACCTGCTGCCAAGGAATCCAAACCTGAGGGGGACGCCAAGGTCACCAAGGCTATCAAGAAGGCCAAGCGTAAGGCAGAGAAGGAAAGGAACAGGTAGAATGAGAAGAAGAAGGAGTTGAGTGGAGAGGGCGATGAGAAGAGTGAAGCGGCGGTAAAAAGGGCTCAGAAGCGCAAGGAGAAGTACCTACAGAGCTACAGGGAGAAGATGGCCAGGCACAAGGCGATGATGGTGCCGCGGAACTACGTTCTCTCAGCGGCGAAGAAGAAGATCGTCGACGATTTCGCCGGGTCGCTGCAGCCTCCGCGCTATTGCTACACCTCCGTTTTCGGTTCCAGGGTCCTGCCAAGAGAGCCGGATGACGAGGACGCCAAGTACGCCAACTTGCCCCTGCCGGTGGCCAGGAAGGTCTTGAAGCTCCTCGCCGCGGACTATCCCTGCCTCGTGCTGAACCAGGCCTGCATGCGCAAGGAGACGATGGGCGAGGACGCTGATTTGATATTTGGGAGGTATGACTCGCTCTACTTCAACGGCTCTGCGCTAACGAGGGAGGAGAAGATTGCAAGAACCCCTGACTTTTCTGAGCTGAGGCTGGGCACCTGCGCTATCGTGGGCAACGCCGACAACGTTCTCACGGGAAAGTTCGGAGAGGAGATTGATGGCCACGACTTTGTGGCGAGATTCAACGTGGCCACACACGACTTCAAGGAGTTTGTAGGGGCCAAGACAGGTGGCATGTTCATCAAGGTTGGGTACCGGGCTTCTGAGTTTCACAGGGACTTCGCGCCAACAAAGTTCAACCTCTTCCCGAAGTTCATCCCGCACGAGCTCAGTCCGAGGAGCCTGCCGGGCAAGAGGCCGCCTCTGATCTACGGGCAGGAGGACGGGGAAATGCCTTGGCGGCGAGACCTTGAGCAGATGTTCTATGCTTTCCTCGAGGCGAAGAATCTGACGAACTTTGCGGGTGCTCCTTACGGCGTCCCAAAGCTCCCGCACCCGACAGGCGGCATAACTCGGTTTAGGGCGCTCGTTCAGATGCTATCCAGCGGGATTTGCGACAGGCTTGATGTTTACGGGTTCTCTGTGGGGGGAGGAAAGTACTTTGACAGAACCCACTTTGTGAGCCATGCCCACCCGATCTCGTCGGAGAACTACTTCATTCGGCTTCTGATGGCCACGGGGGTCCACGGGAAGCTGTGTGTCTACGGAAAGTGAGAAAGTGTGGGCGAAGGGCGCCCATCATCATTTGGGTGTAATTTTTTAATTTCCAATATTTTTGTGACGACCACCGCTTCCTGCGATCAGTTCTTGAGCAAAATCTCCCTGATTTTCTGCGCGTCCGAGGGTTTCTGGTCCTCTTCTTCCTCCCCGGCCTTGGCCAGCAGAGCCCTCGCCACGCTGCTCCCGTTCCTCCTCCCCAGCTCCTTTGAGATCCAGTCCCCCGTCTCCACCACGTTCTCCAGGGACACCCCCGTCTCGATGGACAGGTCCTGCAGCATGTACAGCACGTCCTCCGTGGCCACATTTCCAGTGGCCCCCTTGGCGTAGGGGCAGCCCCCGAGGCCCGCCACCGACGAGTCCACAATGGCCACACCCAGTTGGAGTGACGCCAGGATGTTTGCCAGGGCCTGGCCGTACGTGTCGTGGAAGTGCACTGCGATCTTGTCGGTGCTCACGTCCTGTTGCACGCGCCTCACCATCCTCGACACGGACCCGGGGGACCCGCAGCCGATGGTGTCCCCGAGCGAAATTTCGTAGCAGCCCATCTCGACCAGCTTGCGACTGAGCTCTGCCACGCTGTCAGGCTGAATTCTCCCCTCGAAAGGGCACCCAATGACGCAGGAGACGTAGCCCCTCACCCTGATGCCCTCCGACTCGGCGAGCTCCAAGACGGGCCTAAACCTCTCTAGGCTCTCCTCCACGGAGCAATTGATGTTCTTCTTGCTGAAGGACTCGGACGCGGACGCGAAGATCGCGACCTCCCGCGCGCCGGCCTCCACCGCGGCCTCCATTCCCTTGAGGTTGGGGACCAGGGCGGGGAAGGAGATGGCGGCGTTGCTGCCCTCGATGGCGGCCATCAGGTGCGACATGATCTCCTTGTGGTCGGACATCTGGGGAACCCACTTAGGGGACACAAAGGCCGTGGCCTCCACGGTGTTCAAGCCGCTCTCCACCAGCCTACGAACCAGCTCCAGCTTCTGCGCCGTCTCCACCCGCTTGGGCTCGTTCTGCAGTCCGTCCCTTGGGCCCACCTCCACGATGCGGACCTCTCTGGGTAGGTTGGCCCACGCGCCAGAATCTGCCGCCTTGGCGAAGCTCCTCGCGGATCCGAGGGCTGGCAGCGCGAGCCCTTGCCTCAACGCCAGCTGGGGCACAAGGCCAGACAGGGCAGCGATAGACGACAACAAATGCGACCTCATATCTCTTCCTACTTGCACAAATTGGATCTAGCCAGACCTGGTGAACGTTCCGATACCCTGGACGCTAGAGTCCTGCAGGACCTCGAGCTGCTTCTTTCCCTTCCGAAGGTAGTGCTCAATGAGGAGCACGTTCCTCTTTTCTATGCCTCGACGTTTGTCCAGCTCCTGGCGGGCGTGCCGCAGAATTTGATCCCTCAGGTCCTTATCCTTGGCGCGCGCAGTCCTTATGACACTCCTGTAGAAGGATAGAACCTGCGCCCGTGCTCTTGTTGTCAGTCTGGTCGGTTTAGGCGAGCGAAGTAAAACCTTTTGTTTCGGGACCACGGAGATCCGCGCGAGGGACGGAAGTCTGAGGTTGGCTATGGCGGTGGTGGTGCGCGCGCCGCCGCGCATTCTGCGGGAACTCCTCCCCCTTACCTGCTTCTGGATCCCCGAAAGCCGGGCTACCATCGACACACACTTCACGCTGGGCGCCTGAGAGCGATCGACTGACGTGGCCCCCCCGCTGGATCTCGCCGCTTTCCGGACTCCCGAACCGGCTTGCGAGCGAGCGAGCGAGATCTCGTGGGTGTGTGTGTGGGGGGGGGGGGGGGGGGGGTGTAGGGGGGGGGGGGGGGGGGTGGGTTGGGAGGGGGGGGGGGCGGTGAGTTAGGAGGGAGGGGTGGCGGTGAGTTAGGAGGGAGGGG
>Ga0160423_10003400_pt1 | contig 13231 bp, 13 predicted proteins | sample CRUFie14St8metaG_FD_108191 | JGI IMG/M metagenome (GOLD analysis project Ga0160423, IMG submission 108191) | Marine microbial communities from the Costa Rica Dome - CRUD Field 142mm St8 metaG | ecosystem: Environmental > Aquatic > Marine > Oceanic > Photic zone | place: Costa Rica: the Eastern...
CTCGTCCTATGACCTGAGCGAGGTCTCCGCCTCCCCCGGCGGGTTGCCGCTGCGCTGGTTGATCAAAGCGGCCCTGCCAGCGGGTTTCGCATTGTTATTGTTAAGCGTTATCAGTCGCTTGTTACGGGTTTGGCACTTTCTCTTCTTACGCGAATCCACGGCCGATACCACGCCCATAGAGCGAGGGCAGGAATAATGGCGGCCAATGAAATCCTTGCGGTACTCATGTTCCTCAGCTTTATTGCACTGGTGTTCTCAGGCTTTCCTGTAGCGTGGCTACTCGGCGGCTTGGCAGTGATTTTTAGTGCGTTGGCCATTGTGCTGCAGGTGGACTTTAATCTGCCCATCGCCCTGGACTGGTCCTATACCTCGCTGTCGGTAGAACGTATTTGGAACGTTATGGAAAACTGGGTGATGGTGGCATTGCCCATGTTTATTTTGATGGGGCTGCTGCTGGACAGGTCCGGTATCGCTAATCAGCTGATGACCAGTTTCGCGCGCCTATTCGGCCAGGTACGCGGAGGTTTGGCCGTGACCGTAGCGGTCATTGGTCTGTTACTGGCCGCTACTACCGGCATTATTGGCGCCTCAGTGGTACTGCTCGCCCTACTTGGCCTGCCCGCCATGCTGCAGCAGGGCTACGATAAAAGCCTAGCCAGCGGTACGGTTTGCGCTGTTGGCACATTGGGTATATTGATTCCGCCGAGCATTATGCTGGTGCTCATGGCCGATCGTATGGCCATGAGTGTGGGCGATCTTTTCCTCGGAGCGGTTTTTCCCGGCGCGCTTTTAGGTGGACTGTACATTGCCTACATTCTTTTGGTGGGCTGGCTACAACCGCATAAAGCCCCCGCGGCGGCTGTCGAGGCCTTTAACTGGCAGGCTGTCATCGACCTCTTTAAAGCCATTCTGCCCCCGGCATTTTTAATTCTTGCAGTGCTGGGAAGCATCTTCATGGGCTTAGCTACGCCCACCGAAGCAGCCGGGGTCGGCGCTGCCGGCGCGCTGCTGCTGGCTATTGTTAAACGCCAAATGAACCAATCTGTTATGCGCGAGGTGCTGCAAGAAACCACTCGCACTACGGCCTTTATTTTTGCTGTGTTGCTGGGCGCCACTGCGTTTTCTCTGGTACTACGTGGCCTCGGTGGCGATGAATTGATCGAAAGATTACTTTTAGGCCTGCCTTTTGGGCCCACTGGTATTATCATCTGCATCCTCGCCGCGACATTCATTCTTGGATTCTTCCTCGACTGGATTGAACTGACATTGATCGTCTTACCCTTGGTGGCCCCAGTTGTGGCTAACCTGGGCTTCGATCCAGTGTGGTTTACAATTTTGTTTGCGGTATGTCTGCAGACGAGTTTTCTAACGCCACCAGTAGGATTTGCTATTTTTTATCTGAAAGGCGTCGCACCTGAGGGTGTAGACGTAACCACTATTTACCGGGGCGTATTACCCTTTATTGCGCTGCAGGTTGTCGGCATGCTGATCATCTTTAACTGGCAGCAATTGGTCACTTGGCTGCCGACACAAGCTTATGGTTAGACTCGCGGTTCTTGCCTCCCATGAGGGTACAACGCTGCAAGCGTTAATCGATGCCTGCGCTGCAGGACATTTGCCTGCCGAGCTGGTCGCGGTCATCAGCAATAATAGCGGCTCTGGCGCCCTGCGGCGCGCTGCTGCCGCAAATATCCCAACCCACCACATCAGCGGCAAAACGCATGCCAATGAAGACCTCGCGGTACTGACAGCCTGCCAGCAAGCACGAGCAGACTGGGTACTGCTACTTGGTTATATGAAAAAGCTTGGCGAGCAGACTCTGGCGGCTTACAAGGGCAAAATTATTAACACCCATCCCGCATTGTTACCGAAGTTTGGTGGCAAGGGCTATTTTGGCTCGCGTGTGCACCAAGCGGTAATTGCAGCTGGGGAGACTGAAAGTGGTGCCACCGTACATTTAGTTGATTACGACTACGATACCGGCCCGATCTTGGCTCAAACCACTGTTCAAATACTGCCCGACGATACGCCGGAGACCTTAGAGGCGCGGGTCAAAGCAGCCGAACAAGCGCTGCTGGTAAAGACCGTCGGCGAGCTCGGCACTTAACTTCGCAGCTTCTCCAAGGCCTGCTGATGCAACACTGCGTTGGCTGAGGCCACAACATGCCCACCCATGCTCGGGTTACCGCCGTCCCAAGTGGTAATTACACCACCGGCTCCACGGATAATAGGGATAAGCGCCTGAATGTCGTAGGGATTGAGGGATCCGTCTAGACCAATGTGCATCTGGCCCATCGCTACCAGACCAAACAGATAACAATCGCCACCAGTGCAATTAAGTTGGGCCGCAGCGGCTAAGGCTGCGTATTGTGCGCGCTGCTCTGGAGCCAACCAATGGGTGCCCGTGGTACAGGTGGTCGCCGCAGACAGCTCATCCAGCGGTGCGGTTTTGAGCGGTCGCTCTTGCCCTCGGTGCTGGATACCCGCCATCACTCCGTCACCGAAAAAAAGCTCATCCGTATAAGGCTGGTACAGCACACCCACGATCGGGTTTTCGCCATCAAATAACGCGAGCAAAACGCCCCAATGCAGCATGCCACTCATAAAAGCGCGGGTGCCATCTATGGGATCAATAACCCACGTCAGTCCGTTACCTGCCTGCAAGCCGAACTCTTCACCGTATATCCCATGATCCGGATAGGTTTCGCTAATACGCTGTCTGATCACTTGTTCGGCCTCGCGATCTGCGCGGGTTACTGGATCAAAACCGTCTTGGGCTTTATTTTCCAGCTTCATGCCATCGGCATTAGTCCGAAAATACGGCAAAATCACCGCGCCTGCGTCTCGCGCCACGACTTTAGCAAACTCCAGGTATTCAGATCGGGCAGCTGTCGTTACGACGACTGCTGGGGTGTAATCGAACATAGGTAAAATTCCCGAGCGGCTGGTCGTGACATCATACAAGACTTAGCGGGCCATAGGATCGGCACAGCTCAAACGCACCGTTCTCGCGCGGATGAGGCACGTGGCGATCTGATCGTCAAATCGCCAAAAACAGCCGCTCGCAGAAGGTTTTCAAAGGTACAAAGAAAAAAATCCCATTAACGGGGATTTTCACCTCCTCATGATGTTCAGTCGTGAGATACTTGCGCAATGCCCCAAACCGACCTTACCCAAGGCCACGTTCCGCTGTCGCTGGCCCGTCTGACTGCGCCTATGATGATGGGGGTGTCGTCGAGCATCTTAGTGCAGGTTCTGGAAATGGGCTTTATAGGCCAACTAAGCACCGCCCACGTTGCGGCCATCACTTTCACCTTTCCGTTGACCATGGTGCTGACCAGCATCGCCCTGGGAATAAGCATCGGCACATCATCAGTGATCGCTCGCAGTGTGGGCCAACAGGCCCACAGCCGCAGCGACAGCGATGACGTGCAACGCCTAGGCACCCACAGTTTGATATTAGTGACCGTAGCTATGTCTATTCTGGCGGCGCTGTGCTGGCTGACTTTGGACCCAATATTTCTTGCACTGGGCGCCAGTGCTGAGATGCTGCCGCTGATTCACAGTTACCTAGATATCTATTTCCCCGGCAGCGTCTTTTTCACTACTAGCATGATTCTCGGCAGCATTATGCGCGCTAATGGCAGCGCAACCGCCCCGGGGATTATCATGACCGTGGGGTCGCTCGTGCACTTACTGCTCGATCCTATTCTCATCTTCGGGTGGTTCGGCCTCCCTGCTATGGAGCTGAGCGGCGCTGCCATAGCCATGACTGTCACCCGTTTCGCGACCCTGATTGTTACTCTGGTTTTTGTCTTCAAGGGTAATATGGTACTTAACAGCGACCACTTCCGGGCTTTTTTCGCTTCAACCAAGCGCATTCTGCATGTCGGTATTCCTGCGATCGCGACCAACCTTATAGGCCCAGTGACCGCCGCCTATATCACTCGATTGATGGCGAATTATGGCGAAACTGCTGTAGCCGGATTTGGCGTCGCTGGCCGTATAGAATCAGTCGCAGCAATGCTTTTATTCGCGCTCTCTGGATCCATCGGCCCTTTCGTCGGCCAAAACTTAGGGGCTAAACGCCTAGATCGGGTACGTCAGGGGGTGAGGGCGAGCTACCAGTTCTCGTTACTCTGGGGGTTCGCCGTGGCTTTACCAATGTTCATTTTCGGTGAGGCCATCTCAAGTCTGATTGACAGTTCACCCGAGGTCATCGCCATTGCTGCACTGTACCTAGCTCTGGTGCCTTGGAGCTATGGCTGTTGGGGCATGCTGATGATGGCCACAGCATCTTTCAACGCCGTTGGCAAACCTTTGCCAAGCACCGCCTTAGCTTTTGCCAGGATGGTTGTTGTTTATGTTCCACTGGCATCGCTCCTCGACCACTATTTCGGCTATCAGGGGATTTTCATTGCTACGCTGATCAGTAATTCACTGCTCGGTATCGCTGCCTACTACTGGTTTCGCTCACAACTCTCAAATATGTCCGGAGCTTATGCATGATCAAACGTCGCTGCTTTACTATTGGTGCTCTGATCGTGATTACTCCGCTTCTAGTGGTGCTAGCACCGCTGTTCATATCGGTAGCGCTAATTGCCAGCCTTCTTCCCGCCTTTCGGACCGCGCCGCATAGTTTGATTTTCGTGTACTGGTTTGTAATTTGTGAATGGACGGGACTGGCACGCTTCGCTTGGGTATGGACCTTGTATCGCCACGATCCGAGTTTTATGCGGCGCTTGCGCGACATTCAATTTTGGTGGGGCCAGGCACTTTTTGATCTTGGAAAGTGGGTCTTCCAGCTGGATATCGAGGTGCGCGGCAACGATGCGCTGGAAGGACCTTGTGCCATTCTGCTATCGCGCCACACCAGTATGGCGGATACGGTTTTACCACTTTTGTATTTTGGCAAAAACCGCATGGAGAGCCTCCGCTATGTGCTGAAACAAGAACTGCAACTACTTCCCTGCTTAGACATAGGCGGTAACTTGCTGCCTAATGTTTTTGTTGATCGATCAGGGGCAGATAGCGACGCTGCGGTGCGCGATGTCAGCGATCTTGTGGCCAGTGCTGGGAAAGATGAATCGGTCTTAATCTACCCGGAGGGCACCCGCTTCACCCAGAAAAAGCACGACGACTTAGCAACACGCCGCCCACAACTGCAAGAGCAGTTGTCGCGTTGGCCAGGCCTCCTACCACTGCGATTAGGCGGCGTATCTGCCATGTTAGAAAAAAATCCTGGTAAAGATCTGGTTTTCCTTGCCCACGTGGGATTTGAGGGTTCAGCTAGCGTCCACGATCTCATTGGCGGCGGCTGGCTAAAACAGCGCGTTATTCTGCAATTTTGGCGCATTTCCTATCACGACTTACCAACCGGCGACCCCACAGAATTCTTGTTCGCCGAGTGGGATAAAATGCAGAGCACCGTCGATGCGCTAAAGACAGAGCTTGCGACATGAAAGCTTGCGTTTGGATTAGACAGGCGCCTTGATGGAAGTCACCACTCTCGACAAACAGCCTTGCCAAACAGCGAAAAAGTTGTCTTCCACTTCGGCATTCTTAATTTTCGGCTAACTAACATCGAGCCAATAGCCGCCCTCGGGTAAACCTTTGACATGGCCCGCCGTTGGCGTCGCGAAATGCGTACCAATGACCAAGATATTTTGATTAACCAGCTCGGACAACAGATTTTCTCTAGTGAGGCGGCCTTCTGACTGATCGTAATCCGCTGACGAACACCAATCGGTGCGTGTCATTTGTACCGGGTGATGAATACAGTCCCCGGTAATCAACGCCTGCTCGCCTTCAGACTCAATCTTCACCGACACATGACCTGGGGTATGGCCGGGTGTGGATTGCAGCGAGACTTCTGTACACAATTGGTGATCAGTGGCTACCAAATCTACTAAGCCGGCCTCCACAACTGGACGCACGGAATCTGCCAGAACCGGGCCATATGAGGACTCATCTTCATGGGCATCCCAGTAATTCCATTCGGTCTCACCAATGAGATAACGCGCATTGGTAAAGGTGGGCGCCCACTCTCCATCTATCAGCATGGTGTTCCAGCCCACGTGGTCGACGTGTAGATGGGTACACAATACATAGTCAATGGATTCTCTCGGATAGCCTGCGCTAGCCAACTGTTGCAGGAAATCCGTTTGCAAATGCGACCACGTGGGTATGTTGCGCTCTTTGTCATTACCAATGCAGGTGTCCACGAGGATTCTATATTCACCCGTGTCGATCACTAATGCGTGCACGCTCATCTTCAAATTGCCCTGCTCATCCATAAAGTGCGGCTGCATCCAATCTATGGGCTTACAGGCGTCGTGAGTCGCGTCGGGCAAAATAAAGCGGCTACCGCCGGTACTTTCCATTTCCACAATACGGGTGATTTTCACCCCACCGATTTGCCAGCTATTTAGCTTATTCACGCCCATCAAATCACCTCCTGCAACGTTAAGCCGCATTTCGAACTTACTGTCATGCCTTAATACAACATGCTGAAGCTGCGCAGTACAAGAGCATTATTTTTGCTATCGTTCAGCAATTGACTGGGACTAGGAGAAGACATCGTGGGTGTTATTGATACGGTAAAAACGCTGACCTACCTGCCGGCGCTACTAAAACTTAAGAAGGGCATGACACCACGTCCTGCTGACGTGAAGGACAGCTTTGGTGCTCGGGTTGAGGCGAATGCTGAGAATTACCCTAGCGCCAGCGCCATCATTTTTGAGGGCCAGCAGATGAACTGGTCCGAATTTAACGCGTTGGCTAACCGTTTTGCCAACCACATGCATGACCAAGGCGTAAAGCGCGGCGACGTGGTCAGCATCATGATGGAGAACCGCATTGAGTATCTCGCTATTTTAGTGGGCCTCAACAAATTGGGTGCTGTCAGTGGACTGCTAAATTCCAACTTGGGCGGTAACTCGCTCATCCACTGCATAAATGTTACCGGCTCCAGCAAATGCATTGTCGGCGAAGAGTGCATGACTGAGTTAGATGCCATTCAGGACCAATTAAGCCTGCAGGCAGGCTCCGATTTCTTTTTCGTCAACGACAGCGGCAGCAAACCTTGCCCTAACTGGGCACAAGATCTTATGACCAATATCGCTGAAGCCAGCGAGGATAATCCAGCGCAGACTGGAGAAACGACTATTGGTGAAACAGCTCTGTACATTTATACCTCCGGCACGACCGGCTTGCCGAAAGCAGCCGTATTGTCAAATCGTCGCTTATTGATCGCCTCCGACATGTCCGCTATCGCAGGTTTGCAATGCACAGTTACAGACCGAATCTATCTATGCCTGCCTTTGTATCACGCAACTGGCTTGCTATTGGGCGCCGGCGCTGCCTTCGCTTCGGGTGCCAGCATGTTCGTTCGGCGCAAGTTTTCTGCCAGCAACTTTATGAACGAAATTCGTGAACACAATTGCTCGCACATGATCTACATCGGCGAATTATGTCGTTACCTGACCAACATTCCAGAACAGGCCGATGATGCTCAAAACCCCCTGCATAGCATTATGGGTAATGGCATGCGCCCAGACATCTGGATGAATTTCAAACAACGCTATGGCATCAAGCGAGTATGCGAGTTCTACGGTGCGTCTGAAGGCAATGTATCTTTTGCCAATCTTATGAACAAAGACATGACCGTCGGCATGACCTCTGCGGAAGTGGCCTTAGTGGAATACGATGTCGATAACGATGAAATCGTTATCGATGACGCGGGCAAATGTATTCCCGTGCAACAAGGTGAGCCCGGCTTATTGTTAGGGAAAATTACCCCCGATACTGTTTTTGAGGGTTATACCGACGCTGAAGCCACCGAAAAGAAAGTATTCCGCAATGCCTTCGAAGAAGGCGATGCCTGGTTCAATACCGGCGATCTAATGCGCACTGTCGACGTCGGTTATACGCTTGGGTACGACCACTATCAATTCGTCGATCGAGTCGGCGACACTTTTCGTTGGAAGGCTGAAAACGTCTCCACCAACGAGGTCGGAGAAATCATTAATGGCTTCGATCAGGTTAAATTCTGCAATGTCTACGGCGTCGAAATTCCCGGCACCGACGGCCGCGCAGGTATGACTGCCCTGACACTGCAAGACGATGTGGATACCTTGGATTTGGATCGCTTTTCTGAGTTCGTCAAAGAAAATTTACCCAGTTATGCCGTTCCCGTGTTTTTACGCATCCAGCCCGACATCGACGTGACCGGTACCTTTAAGATGCTCAAGGGGGATCTGCGTAAACAGGGCTACGATATCAATATGACTGATGACCCGATTTTCGTCATGAAATCTGGCGCAGCGACTTATAGCCCTATGGACAGCGACTATTTGGCTCTTATTCGCGACAGCAGCGCTGGCTATTAGCGGCCCTCATGCCCAAAGCCATTCTTCTGGATTTGGGCGGCGTTGTACTCGGTATCGATGTCGCCCAAGTTTTTCGCACTTGGGCGACAAGAGCCGGTGTCGAAACTAAGCACTTTGAGCGCCACTGGGTCATGGATGAGGCCTACGAGCTACATGAAATCGGCGCCATAGATTTTGCCGAATATGTACGACGCCAAGGTCAACATTTCGGCATCGATATGCATTTGAGCGATTGGCAGGAGGGCTGGAACGCCATCTGGACTAAGCCCTACGCAAAAGTGGTGGCCTTACTGCCGGAACTGGCGCAGCGTTACGACTTGTTCGCTTTCAGCAACACCAACGCAGTGCATGCTGAATCATTCTACAGTCGCTATCCAGAGGCTCTAGCGCACTTCCACAAGATGTTTTTATCCCACGAGGTCGGAGTACGTAAACCTCACTCTGCCGCATTTATCCACATCTGCGAGCAAATAGATACAACACCAGAAGAGGTGTTATTTATCGATGACAGTGCCGCCAATATCGAAGGCGCACTTGCTGCCGGACTTGATGCACACCATTTATATAAAGAGCAGGATATCGCTGCAAAGCTCAGTGGTTTACTGGACTAGGGTGCACAACTCAGTTCTAAACGCTGAATCAATACCAAGGCCTCGTGTCGATTGCTGCCGCAAACCAGTGGCTCTGGCTTAAATTCCGAACACACCCTGGGCCTGCGCGGGTCATTAAACAAACCGCAGCTAAAGCGCTTATCCAAATGCAGGCAGCGTACACCCGCTGGCTTACCCATAGGCATACCTGGAAGCGGTGAGGTAATAGACGGCGCAATACAGCAGGCACCGCAGCTAGTTCGGCACTCCACGCCTTGGTCAGCGCGGTCTAAGGCGCGAATTCATGGGCAATAGACGCGTATTTTTCAACCAAGGGCAAAACCACATCAGCAGACTCCGAGGGCAGCGCAAAAATCACTCGATCGAAACCTAGCTCCACCAACTCGGAAACCGCTCGGCGGTCTGCCCCAACTCCAAAAATACTGAACTGCGGGCTACCGTGGCGTCCCCGGGCTTGCCAAGCTTCCTTGGTTCGGGCGATACCTAGTGCATAGTCAACGCCACCACTGGCTTGCCGCCGCGCATGATTTTGATAAATCGGCATCCAACCGTCCGCGTACTCTGCAATACGATCATAGGTATAGCGGGACGAGGCACCCATCAAAATCGGTGGCCCACCCTCTTGCTTTGGCTTTGGATAACACCAGATTTTATCGAAATCGACAAAATCACCGTGAAACTCCGCTTCGTCTTCGCGCCAGATCTCGCGCATCGCTAGAGTACGCTCACGCAGTATTGGCCAACGTTGTGCGAACGGAGTGCCATGATTTTCCATTTCTTCCGCATTCCAACCGGCACCGATGCCCAGAACTAAGCGGCCATCGGACAGGTGATCCAAGCTAGCGACCTGTTTCGCCATGAGGATGGGGTCTCTTTCCGTGACTAGGGAAATGCCAGTGCCGAGCTTAAGTTTTTGCGTCACCGACGCCGCCATAGTTAAGGCCACAAAGGGATCGAAAGTGTGCCAATACTCTTTTGGCAAATCTGCCCCGCCCGGCCAAGGCGATTTTCGACTCGCAGGAATATGGGTGTGCTCAGGCAAAAATAACGATTCGAATCCGTACATTTCTGCCTGCTCGGCAAGTACCTGGGGGGCCACCGCGTATTCGGTGGCAAACATGAGGAGGCCAAACTGAGTCATAAGGGAGCCCTCTAGGAAAACGCCCAGCTTAACCCCTGATCCCTAACTGAGGACAGAGCTTTAGAGTGCGATCTGCTCCAAGCGCTCTAAGTGCAGATCGATTTTAGCGACATAGCGCGCCGCTGCCCGACCCTTGCGGGCATTTGGCCCAACATTATAGGAGGCCAAGGCACAGACGAGATCGCCGTCGCAGCGCTCTTGCAAGTGGCCGAGTACCTGAGCGCCACAATAAACATTTTGCTCCGGGTCATTTAAATGATCTTGGCCGCAAAATGCTGCCCAATAGTCCGGTCGGACTTGGGCAGGCCCAACAGCTCCTACCGGCGAGCGTACATTTTTACGAAAGGAGCTTTCGGTGAGTACTAAGCTTGCCAGCACGTCTGGAGATATCCCCTGACGCTCGGAGGCTTCGATCAACCAATGGGAAAACTCTTCCGCCTTTACGCGTTGGATACCAAAGGCCGCACTGATGCGACTACCTAGGTTGGCAACTTCAACGTCATAGGCCGATTGGCCCAATTGAGGCTTAGCAAAGGAAACTACTCGCTGCTCTGGAGCGTACGAATTGTTGTGGATGAGCGTTAGACTCGCCAGCAGAGCCAGCACACATATTCCCAAGCGTACGTCTATACGAGCCTTCAGCGCAGCAAAAACAACACCGTGTTTCATGGCTTTCTCCCGCGACAGAACCCTACCTTCTTCGGTTCCGCCCCTTTTTTTATTTTTGCTTACAGACCCCAAGTAGCGCCAAGAATTTTACCCATCGAGTCGCCATTGCGGAACAAAATAATGAAGAAAAAATGGAATTGCGCGGAATTATTCGTGTTTCCGCCAAAAAAGTAAGTGCTTACGTACTTGGAAACGAAAGTGTGAATTGCTTTGGACGATCTTACAGGGGTCCATAAGGGCGCTCGTTAGACCCAAAAGATCTAACGACGGCGCCCTAGGACAACCTGAAACCAACTATGACTTAACCAGCCCTTAGTGCCTGAATGATTTCCCCACGTTGGGCATCATCAGAAACCGGGAAGGATGCTGAAGTTCGATCGGTAAACGATCCGTATCTTTCAAGCATTTGCGGGGCAATTTCCGCCGGCTCGCCCATTACACCGAACTCAGCAAGTATATCGTCGGTGATCAGAGTCCCCATTTCCTTCCAACGGCCCTGCTTGGACATGGTATTCAGTTCACTTTGCAGATCACCGACGCCAATTGAGTCTAAAACGCCCTTGTATGCGGGTGTAGATCCATAAAAAGCGATGCGCTCCTGGGCCGCTTTCTTACTCGCAGCAAACTCAGCTTCATCGCGCCCAGTAACCACGAAACATGAATAGGACAATTCGAAGTCCTTACGCGTCTTACCTGCCTTGGCCAAACCCTGCTCAATCGCAGGCAGGGTTACCGAATTGATATACGGCAACGTGCTAAACGGGTGGATGATCATGCCATCAGCCACTTCGCCAGCCACTTCGGTCATCTTCGGACCCACGGCCGCTAATACAACTTTCGGCGCACCATAATCTTTATCCTCAGGAGTAAACGCCGGCGTCATAAGCGTATGGCGGTAGTACTCGCCAACGAATTCTAGAGGCGTGCCGTCGTACCAATTTGCCCATATCGCACGCATGGCTAACACCAATTCACGCATCTGTGCGGCTGGAGCACCCCACTGCATGCTGAAGCGCTTCGTAATGTGCGGCTTAATTTGTGAACCCAAGCCCAGAGTGAATCGCCCTTTCGAATAGGCATTAAGATCATGACCAATATTCGCTAAATTCATCGGACTACGCGCAAACGCCACAGCTATTGAAGAGGCGATTTCTAGCTTGTCGCTGTGCTCTGCAGCCAACAGCAGCGGAAAAAATGGGTCGTGATTCATTTCCGCGGTGCGGACACCATCGTACCCATCGGCTTCTAACTTACCCACGATTGAGGGTATTTTCTCTAATTGATGACCAATACCAGCATCTACTTTCATGTTCTCTCCCTTGTTTTAATTGACTGCCACTAACCTCGACTAAACTGCCGATAACTTTTCTATGATATTTGCCCGATCCGCTTTACCGATATGGGCGTAGGCCGCTGAAGTACGGTCTACGATATCACCGTAGCGGTTAATGATCTGATCCGGCAGGCTTTGTGGCTCCCCAATGACCGCAAACTCTTGCAAGAGGTCTGGAGTAATGAGTTCACCCATTTCTTGCCAGCGCCCCTGCTTGGACATCGTATTCAAATCAGCTTGCAGCTCTCCCGCTCCTACACTCTCGAGAACCGGCTTATACGCCGGGGTAGAGCCATAGAAAGCAATCTGCTGTCGGGTGGCTTGCTCTGCCTCTCGCATGTCCTCTTCGGTATTGCCAGTGACGATAAACATGGGATAGCTGATTTCAAAATCTTCGCGACGCTTACCCGCCTTGGCGAATCCCCGCTCTAAAGCCGGCAACGTGGTTTCGCGCAAATATTTTTCAGTGGTAAACGCATGCACAATAATGCCATCTGCTACCTCGCCCGCGACTTCAGTCATTTTTGGACCCACCGCTGCAAGAAAAACCTTGGGCGCACCGTAGTCCACATTGGTCGGCGTGAAAAACGGCGTCATCAACGTGTGAGTATAAAATTCTCCAGTAAATTCAAGCGGTTGCTGCTGGTGCCAACAGTCCCAAATGGCGCGCATTGCCATGATATATTCGCGCATACGCGCCGCCGGACTCGACCAGGGCATACTGAAGCGTTTGGTGATATGCGGTCTAATTTGTGATCCTAAGCCTAGGGTAAATCGACCTTTAGAGTAGGCATTGAGATCGTGTCCAATATTTGCCAGGGTCATTGGCGATCGCGCGAAGGCCACAGCGATCGAGGTCATGAGCTCAATACGCTGGGTGTTCTGTGCAGCGACCAATAACGGGAAAAATGGATCATGGGCCGTTTCAGCCGTCATCACCCCTGCGTACCCCATGTCCTCCATTTCCGCGGCCTGAGCGCCAACGGTATTTAGATCAAGACTCACACCGCCATCTACGTACATGTCCTCACCTCCCGGAACAAATTATTACTTTTTATTCACTTTGAATCGGCTGCGTCGGCGCAAC
>Ga0160423_10003401_pt1 | contig 13230 bp, 5 predicted proteins | sample CRUFie14St8metaG_FD_108191 | JGI IMG/M metagenome (GOLD analysis project Ga0160423, IMG submission 108191) | Marine microbial communities from the Costa Rica Dome - CRUD Field 142mm St8 metaG | ecosystem: Environmental > Aquatic > Marine > Oceanic > Photic zone | place: Costa Rica: the Eastern...
ACAACAGAGATTATATCAAACACTACAGTCACAGGAACATTACATGTGACTGGAGCTCAAACAAATGATTCAACAATTCATGCAAAAGGAGATATTTCAACTGACGCTGGAAATGCACCAACACTTGCAACACATACACACCAAGTTAAGTTAGTTAAGTCAGGAACTTCTACAAAGACTTCGGAGAAACCTAAGTAAGTTGTATAAATAGTATTATGGTCGACTATGTAGTAAATAAAGGAAAGAATGTTGCAATCAAGGAAGCATATAAAGACCTTGATTTATTCTTCACAGCACACCCTATCACAGGAGATGTTGCAACCAAGTCTGATACAGATGCAGTTCGTAGAGCAGTAAGAAATATAGTTGAAACAAATCAATATGAAAGACCATTTAAGCCTGGCTTCGGTGGTAATGTAAGGTCTCTTTTATTTGAATTAGATACCGACAGAAAAGTGAGGAGAGCAAAGGCACAGTTGGCAGAACAAATAGTAAATTTTGAACCTAGAGTGACAAATGTACGATGTGAGTTTGAGTTTAATGGAAACAATCTAGATGTCACAGTCTTTTATAATATAAAAAATGGAGTAAGTAATCAAGCACTCCAATTCATAGTAAATAGGACACGATAATGGCAGTAAAAAGTTCACAATTAAATGTCACGGATTTAGATTTTGATAACATTTCTGATAATTTAAAAAATTATCTCAAAGGTCAAACTATATTCAAAGACTATAACTTCGAGGGTTCAACCTTATCAGTTTTGGTTGACCTACTAGCATATGCATCTCATATCGGTGCAATCAATACAAACATTGCAGCTTCTGAATTATTTTTAGACTCTGCACAAATTAGAAAGAATGTGGTTTCTCGTGCAAAAGATTTAGGATTCACACCTTCCTCAGAGAAAGCTTCCACGGCAGTGGCAACCATGACATTGAGAAATGTTAGAGGTGGAGACGGACTTGTACCTTCATTAACTTCAATGATTATGCCTAGAGGTACAATATTCAGAACAACATATGAGGGTTCTAACTATGAGTTTGTCACTGCAACAACATATACACCTACAGTAGACGGTACAACCTTTACATATTCAAATCTAGATTTAGTACAGGGAACTTTTGCCCAAGACCAATATGTTTTTGATTCACAACTTGCAAACCCTAAGTTCGTTTTATCAAATGCAAGAGTAGATAAAACTCGAATGACAGTGACAGTTAACTCAGGTGGTGTCTCTTCTGTTTATGTGTTATCTACTGATGTATCAACAATAGATACAACCTCTAAAGTTTATTACACCCAAGAAAATGAAGAAGGATTTATTGAAATATATTTTGGTGACGGTACTTTAGGAGCTCAACTATTGGACGGAGACATAATTTCAGTTGATTATATTATAGTTGACGAACAACATGCAGACGGAGCTAGTAAGTTCACTCAGATATCTGCAATCAATGGATATTCAGATTCACAATTAGTTGTGACTTCAAATGCATCAGGTGGTGCAGAGAAAGAATCAATAGAATCAATCAAATTTAAAGCAACAAAGTTCTATACTTCACAAAATAGACTTGTCACACTAAATGACTACAAAGCAAAAGTTCAAGAATACTATCCAAATGCAGATGCAGTTGCAGTATGGGGTGGTGAAGATAATAATCCCCCTGAATACGGTAAAGTATTCGTTGCATTAAAACCAAACAATGCAGATTATCTATCAGATACAGAAAAGAAATTAGTTAAAGATAATCTAAACAAACTAAACATGTTGACAGTTAGACCTGAGATTATAGATGCAGATATAATTAAGATTTTAATTACTACAACAATTAAATACAATCCAAGTCTCACAACTTTAACGGCAGGAGAACTTGCAACATTGACAAAAAATACAATCAATCAATTTGATACAGATGAATTGAACGGATTCGATGCAATCTTTAGGCACTCTAATCTATTAAAGGTTATTGATGCAGCTGACTCTGCAATTTTATCTAATACAACAAACATAAGACTTAAAAAGAAACTGAAACCAACAGTATCTACAAATCCAAAAGGTTATACAGTTTCTATGGGTAATGCTTTATTCAATCCACATGCTGGTCACAATGCAGATGCTGGTGGCATTATCTCAACAACAGGATTTAAGGTTGGAGGTGACTCTGTTAATACCTATTACTTTGACGATGACGGAAAAGGTAATTTAAGAAGGTATTATCTATCAGGTGCAACTCGAATCTATAAGGACAGTGCAGCTGGCACAGTAAACTATGCCACTGGATTGATATCTATCAATGCTTTCATCTTAACCTCAACAGTTAATGCTGATACATCGATAGACTTCACAGTCATACCTTCGGGTAATGATGTCGTTGCAGAAAGAGGGAACTTAATTGATATCTCTAGTGACGATATTAAAGTGACTGCTGAAGTGGACACCATCGCAAGTGGTGAATCAAGTGCTGGGGTCGGGTATACTTCTACCTCAACCAGTAGTTATTAATAAATGTATAAAGTGGTCGGGAGTCCCCCGAGTAGTTTCCCATTCAATTGGATTATAGGAGGAAAAGAGAATGGCAGATAAAAAAATAACGGCTTTGACCGTAATGAATGGTTCCGAGGTTAGTGCAACTGATATACTTCATGTTGTTGACGACCCTAGTGGAACTCCAGTAAACAAAAGACTGAATATCGGTTCTTTGTTTGAAAACATACCAACTCACATTGCTATAGATGACATTGTCACTGTAAGTGCAAATGGTTCTATTGCAGACGGTGGTATTATTGCAGTTGACGCTGATTCAATCTCAGCTGACCTTGCATTAAGTTTACCTAACTCAAGTGATATTGGTGAAATCAAAATCGTTGTGATAGCAACAGAACCAGCTGGTTCTCATGATGTCGTAGTGACACCAGCAACCTTCAACAACGGAACAACAATCACATTCACCGATAAAGGTGACGCAATGATTTGCGTGTGGTTAGGTTCTGCGTTGGGTGGTTGGAACTTGTTATCTAACATTGGTGGAACAATAGCTTAATAAATTATGCAAAACGGCTCAGTAAATATTGATAGGTTATCAGATAGGATATCCAGTCTAGTTCCTAGTTTTATACAGGAAGACGCACCAGTATTTGAGCAGTTTCTAAAAGCATACTTTGAATTCCTTGAGGCTGAGATATTAACTCTTGAGTCTCAAGGAGAGCTAGATTCAATTCAACTGGAAGATGGCCAAGGTTATCTTCTAGTTGAACCCACTTCTTTGCCAGACTCACCTGATGCCGAAACATCAAGAATAATCGGTGAAGGTGATATAAATCCTTTTGAAAAAGGTCAATACATTGTCGGTTCAAAAACTAAAACAGTTGCAAAAATAAATGTTATTAACGGTAATACATTCTATGTTGAAACTATTAGTGGTAAAGGTTTCGATAAAAATGAAACCATAACAAGTAGACAAGGTGGGAATACTGGTAAAGTAAAATCATTCAAACATAATACAGTTCTTGCAAGTAATCAGTTATTAAATTATTCTGATGTAGATAAAACTACAGAAGAATTTTTAGATTACTTCCAAAAAGATTTCATACCTTCGTTAGACTTAGACGATACAAAAGACGCAAGACTAACGATTAAAAATATAAATGACCTTTATCAAAAGAAAGGTACTAAAGAATCATTAGAATTCTTACTCCGTATATTGTACGGACAAGACGCAGAGATTAGATATCTCATAGATGAAACAATTCAAGTTTCAGAATCAGGACATAGTCATAAAAGAAGAGTTGCTATTGTCATGGACGATGTCAACACACTTCCCAGTGCAACAGATAAAATTATCCAATATGAAGATGACGGTGTCACAATCAAAGCTGAATCGATTGTTGAAAATGTTTACATAATAGATTCTTCAAGAGCAGAATATTCTGTAGAAATAACAGACAATCATTTTGGCTCATTCTTACAAGAACACCCTTGTACATTAGTAGACAGAGACGGAATAACAAAGGTCACTGCAAGGGTTAAAGGTATATTATCAGATATACTTACAACTGAGTCTTCTATCTATGTTGGACAAGAAGACAATGAAACAATACTTCTAGAAAGTCCACAACTCTCAGGTAATGTGACTATATCTACAAGCTCTACTGCAGTAGTAGGTGCAAGTTCTAAATTCTTATCAGAATTAAAAGTAGGTGATACTATAAAATATAAAGTATCTTCTACAACTTATACAGATACTATTGCAACAATCACAGACGATTTGACTGCAACACTAAGTGCAAACGGTTCTGCAAATGCAAACAATGTAGATTATTTTAACGAATCATATTCAGGAGGATTACTAAACGAACATGAAAGTTTTGGTTCAATGTATTCCTTAAATGATGTTCTTATTTTTGATGATGGTAAACAAGGTAGAGATATAGTCAAAGCAGAAGCAAGAATTGACGGTCTACGAAAAGGTGGTGTACAAAAAGTATTCATAGAGAATGGAGGTACAGGATATCAGGGTGGAGATATTATTGTATTTGATAACTCAGGTGCAGACGGTAATGCAGCTGAAGCTGTTATTGGTGCAATAGAAGATGTTGCAATCTTAGAAAACAAAACTGACTTTGGTCAGTTTCAAATCACTGCAACAGCAGGACAAACTCTTTTCAACGGAATAGACGATAACGGAAAAAGAATTATATTTAACGATAACTCAGTTAGAGTGTTCGTTAATGGTGTAGAAAAAGTACATTACACAGACTTTACATTTAAAAATGATAGAGTCACATTTACCAGTGGTCAGACTGCTGGACATGTTATAGAAATTTATACAGACTTCAATAATATTTTATATGAAGACGGAGATAGAGTACAACTAAACACAACAGAATCACATATTAGAAATGTGACAATCACATCGCCAGGCTCAGGTTATACTACATTACCTCAATGTTTTCCAGGCGGGTATATTTATCTAGACGACCTAACAGGTTATCAAGAGAGTGAGATTGTGACTGGTGGAACATCAAATGCAACTGCAACTATTGTTAGAGTAGATACAGAGAATGGTAGATTAGTTGTAAAAAGATTACATACAGATTCAAATGCATTCCAGTCAGGTGGAGAGGTTATCACAGGTGGTACTTCTTTGACTGCAAGAACAGCCACTCAAATAAAAGTCTCTAGTGGAACAGGTGCAATACTTCGTTCATATTCTGATGAGATTGGTGGTGTTGGTTCTATCAATATTACAAAACAAGGATATAACTTTAAAGAAAATCAAGTTTTAGATTCAACTTCACAATTTAAAATGTTGACTACTACACCTACTGCAACTTTATCCTTTAACTTGACTTTTACAGGGAGAATAACAGGTTCAACTGGAAGTGTAGTAAATCATAATCCAAACACAGGAGTGTTAACATTTACAAATTTGAATGGTCATTTTCTAGACAACGAAGAAATACTATTTAACAGTACAGATACATTTAAGTGTTTAAAATTCAACCCTTTCCAAGCCAGAGGACTTCTTGGTGGTGAAGGTATCATAGAAAGACAATTAGTCACACTGAATTCAACACTAGACGAATCTGCATCTAACTTGCATGACGGTAAGTTCTATCAGACACACTCTTATATTGTAAAAGTTGGAGAGTCGATTAACAAATGGAGGTCAATCGTAAAAGATTTAGTCCACCCAGCTGGACATATATTCTTTGGTGAGGTTGCAGTTAAGAACTTTATCAACCCACATGACGAAGTCTTGGTAGATGGAGTACCTAGAAATGAACAAGGTGTAGAGGTTAATGCAGACGGAAGTCAGAAGAAAAGATTTGAGTTCATGCCAACAATTATCATGCAGTTGCAAGATACTTATCATTTTGATTTAGAATTTGAAGAAAGTATTTTAAGAGATGACGAATCTAATCTAATCTTAGAAAGTTCAACAGAAGTTTATGTACTAGATGAAAGTGGGAACCCGACTTCTGAAATATCACACTATTCAAATCTAGATAACCTATTATTAGAAGATTCACCTGATGTAAATGCAATAACACATAAGTTAACAGAATTATTAGTTCATGAACAAGTTTCAGCTGGTCAAACATTACTTGCATATGACGGAACCAATCATGTTTTTAGAGCAGATTCGAGTGGTGCAGAACAAAGTAGAAATGAAAATGTTCAACTTTTCTCTCAAGGTCATAAAAATATAATACAGATAAATTCAGTTGCAAATAATATACTAAGAAAGAGAACAAGACAGGATACAAATCCAAGAAGACAAAGTGTATCTGTTTCAGTTGAATATGACGGAAGTCAAAATGCATATGTCGTAAATGGTGTAAGAAGAAAAAGATTAGAATTAGAATCGGGAGTCACATATGACTTTGGATATCCTTCGGGTCACCCTATCAGATTTTCTACTACATCAGACAGAGGACATAATAGTGGTTCCATGTATGAAACAGGAGTTGTATATGGTTCACTCCATACTTCAATAACTGTATCAGACTCTACACCCACAACATTGTATTATTACTGTATAAATCATTCAGGTATGGGTGGAGAGATATCCATAGCTGTGGGTACAAATGTAAATACTGATACTGCATTGAATATAGACATGGTTAATAATCCTTCTCATAGTCCATATGAAAGAAGAGCAGACCTATACAGAATGGCAGAGTCAGGAATAATTTTAACTTCCTATCCACCTTTTGACGAAGAAGCTATTGTATTAGAAGACGGACATAGTAAAATTATTATAGAAGAAGAAGCTTCTTTATTAAGAGAAGAAGCAAGTTTAGGTGATGGAATGGGTGCAATACTTACAACAGAAGATGGATTTTCAATAGGATTAGAATCAGGTTCGTTCACCTCTATGAATACAGAGTATATGGCTACTGAGAGAGTACAAACTCTTGCAAACTTCTTCCATACAACTGAAGCTGGTGAAACACTCGTATTAGAGGACGGTGGTATTATCCTAGACGAAAGGACACAGGGAGAAAAATTAACAACATATAGACCAGTTGGAAGTACAATAGGTGACCTAAATAAAATATCGACTCAAGAAACATATGATATAGCTTACTATCTTTTAGATGAAGATATATCTAACGATGCAGAAGAAGACCAAATTATTTTAGAAAACGGATATGGTTCAGTATTACTTGAGTCCTCACAGGAAAGTGGTTTAAGTATTGAAGACTTCGATGCATTCCTACCGAACATTAGATTGGGTGAAATTGACGAACACTCATTCAAAAGAACTAATATTACATTTAGTGCAACAGTAAAATCGTCAAATATTACGAATTCAACTTTGAGTTCTTTATAAATAGTATATAAATAATCTTATAGATTAACGGAGAATTAAAATGGCAGCAATTATAACGGAAAAGTTTAGAACACATAGTGCTAAACAATTCATTGAGGACTTTGGAGAATCAGCTTCCTCAACTTACATGTTCATAGGTAGGTCTTACCCTTGGACAGATGACACTTCACCCCCTACACCAGCAAACTCTGTTGGTGAAAACATGGATGCATTTTCAGACATGGTTGCATTGAAGAAAATTTCTTCTGCAGATGTCACTCATGCAATTTCAAGAAAGAATTGGACAACAGGTACTACTTATGACGAGTATGACCACACTATTAGTGCAACTAACACCTCATCAGGTTCAAGTGCAACTAATTTATACGACTCTAATTTCTATGTTATAACAGATGAGTTCAATGTTTACAAATGTATTAGAACAGGAAGAGCCGACAATGGTTCAACCGTTGCATCAACTGTAAAACCAACAGGAACCAGTGCAACAGATTTAGTATCAACTTCTGATACTGGTGCTGGAACTGGACGAGGATATCTTTGGAAGTACATGTATACTGTATCAGCTGCCGATACAATTAAATTTGTCACAACCGATTTTATGCCCGTTAAAACTATAGGAGCTCAAACAGAACTTGGAGGAGTATCAGACGATTCTTCCTCACAATGGCAAGTAGAAAACCAAGCAATAGACGGTGGAATCCTTCATGTTAAAGTAGTCAGTGGTGGAGCTGGTTATACTCACAATGCAAGTGGATATACAGGTGTTGCAATCGATGGAGATGGTGCAAGTGGACAATGTACAGTTCATACTAAATCAGACGGAACTATCTCTCATGTGACAGTCACAGCAAATGGTTCTAACTATAAGAGAGCTACAATTGATATTGACGGTATCTCAGGTATTGGTACTCCGTCAACAAGTGCAGTGGTGACACCAATCATTTCACCACAATACGGTCATGGTGCAAACCCAGTTGAAGAACTAGGTGGAAACATGGTTATGATAAACTCTAGATTAGAGTTTGCAGAAGGTTCGGGTGATTTCCCAACCGATAACGATTTTAGAAGAATAGGTTTAGTACAAGACCCATTCTCTAGTGGTACAACAGTTGCAACAGGCCCCAACTATGCAGCTTATCATAAAATGACTTTATCTTCTGTGACAGGTCTTTCAGTAGACGATGTTATAAAAGATTCAGCAACAGATGGTACAGGAGTTGCAGTATCACGAGTCGTTTCTATATCAGGTAATGTAGTTTCACATATCCCACAAGCTAACAGTGCTGGTGGTTATGCAAACTTCGCTGCAAGTGATACAGTCTTTGTAGGTAGTTCAAACATTGGAACAGTATCAACAGTAGATGGTACATTCCCTGAAATAGTGAAATATTCAGGTAATATCTTGTATGTCGAAAATAGAGGTGCAGTGACAAGAGCTGCAGACCAAATCGAAGATATTAAACTGATTATACAGATGTAATTGATTTACATCTTAAACAACATAAGAGTAAAATATGGCAGAAAAGACTGATTTAAATATAGCACCCTATTACGATGACTACAATGAGTCTAAGAACTTCCAAAAGGTTTTATACCGAGCTGGAAGACCTTTACAGGCAAGAGAGTTAACACAATCCCAATCTATCTTACAGAATCAGATAGAGAGATTCGGTGACCATTTCTTTGAAGAAGGTTCTATTGTCACAGGAGCCCAGTCTGATGTCGACTTTGATTTATACTATGTCAAAGTAAAAACAGAAAACCCAAACTCAAGTGGTGATGCATCTGCAGAATCATACAGACAATCATATCATGGTCAACATTTAGTTGGTCAAACTACAGGTGTTGTTGCAAAGGTAATATCATCTTCTGCAGAAACAACTACAGATAAACTTACACTCTTTGTCAGATTTGAAAGACAAGGAACAGATTCAGACCACTCTGCAGTATTCAAAGCAGGAGAAACACTTGTTAAATGTGGATTCACAGACGCAGGTGTTGTATCAGAAGATACTTCAAGTAATAATGACTTTACAGTAGAACAAACTTCCGAATCACCAGTAGGAAGGTGTTCAATTGCAAACATATCCGAAGGTGTAGTATTCATTAGAGGATTTTTCTGTAAGGTTGATAAACAAGAATTAATTCTTGAGAAATATAATTCCAAACCTTCTTATAGAGTTGGTTTAACAATCAAAGAAGAACTGATATCAGCTGCAGAAGATTCTTCATTATATGATAATGCACAGGGAACTTCAAACGAAAACGCAGCTGGTGCTGACAGATTTAAATTCACACTAACACTTTCTAAAATTGCATTAACTTCTACAGAAGATGCAAACTTTATTGAATTAGTCAGAGTCAATAAAGGTATTATAGAACTAAAACAAACAAGACCACTATATTCTGAAATAGAAAATACACTTGCACGAAGAACATTCGATGCAAATGGTGATTTTATTACACAACAATTTACACATAATATTAGAGAACATTTAGACGATACAACAAACGCAGGTTTCTATCTCAAGAGTCAAGGTGGTGACGATAATAAATTCCTTTTCCAAATATCGCCAGGCAAGGCATATGTTAAAGGATATGAGATTGATAAGATTGGTACAACAAACTTAACAATCAGTAAAGCAAGACAAACAAAAGAAATTAAAGGTGCAAAAACTCCTACAAGATTAGGAAACTATATTAAAGTACAAAACTGTTTTGGTTTCCCTGATTTTGGTAATGAAGCAGGAGCTCAGGCATTAGATTCACATGGAGTTTGTGAACTATTCCCAAGTACACTAACGCCAGGCAGTCTAGGTTCAGGTGACCATATAGGATTGGCAAGAGTTAGATATATTGACTCACATGACGATTCAGGAGATGCAGAGGACGGAGTAAATCTATATTTATTCGATGTGAAAATGTTCACAAAGATTGGATACAGTTCTCATACTGGTTCTGCAAATGCTGGAGACAAACTTGTAGGTGGAACAAGTGGTGCAACAGGTATTATTGCATATGATAATAATTCAAATGCAATATATGTCCATGATGTAAACGGTCAGTTTGCACATGGTGAGGCAGTCACTTCAACAGGAAGTGGAGACTTTGCTTGTACAATCGTAGGTGAAAACTACAGAGGTATTGCAAACGAAGTTAGACCATATAACATTGACCGTGTAAGAGGTATAGGACAAGAAAGAGCAGACGCTAATGTTGCAGACTTTACTGCAGATGTAATTTCAGACGGTGACAATGTATTATCAGGAACAGTCACCCTTTCAACAAGTAGTACAACTATAAATGGTTTCGGGACTAGATTTAGGTCGGAATTAAAAGAGGGTGATATTGTTGTAGACGGAGCTGGTAATGAAAGAGTTATTGCATCTGTGACAAGTAATATTGTTGCAACATTAACTGCAAATGCAGCTACTGCTGGTAGTGGTAATTTAACTAGAAGAAGAACAAAAGTATTTGACCAAGACCAAACTGCAGCTATCTTCTCATGGCCAAGAGATTATGTGAAGACACATACTCCTGATGATATAACAGTTAAAAAACAAAAAATTATTTCTGCTTCAAGTGGTCAGGTCACAGTCACAACAGATGCAAACGAATCGTTCTTACAAGTTTCTAGAGATAACTTCCAGTTATCTGTATATGATTTAAACGGTACTTCAAGTGGTGGTGCGAATACACTAGGATTAGAATTAGACCCAGTCACAACTGCTGGAAGTAAAACAACTCCAACTGCTGATACTGAACAAATTCAATTTGCAACTTCAGCTGCAGACGGTGTTGATTATATTGTATCATATGCAGTCACATTAAATGCACCTACAAGAAGACAAAAGAATATTAAAAGGTCTAGATGTGCATTAGTTTCAGCTGCAAGTGGTTCAGGTATCGAATACGGGACTGCATACAATCATAAAGACATAACACTAGGTGTTTCAGACTGTTTTGCAGTTAGAGGTGTCTATGAAGGAATTGGTGGGGCTACACCATTACCTCCAAGTGCAGTATTAGGAAGTCCATCAGGAACATTTGTAAACGAAGAAATCATTATCGGACAAACAAGTGGTGCAAGAGCAAGAATTATTAAGTATGCAAATGCTGGTACAACATTCTTCTATTACACTAACAACCTTGTATTTACAGATACAGAAAGTGTTGTAGGACAAACTTCAAATGCAAGTGGAACAATCGGAACCCTAACAACTGGTTCAGATAATATTACAGATAGATATTTCTTTGACAATGGTCAGAGAGACGGTTTTTATGACTTTGGTAAAATTACACTAAAGCCAGGCCAACCAGCACCAAACAATTCAATACTCATAGTATTTGATTACTTCACTTCAGCTGGTGGAGAGTTCTATGATGTAGAATCATATAGTAATATAGATTATGGTGAAATACCAGTTTACTCTCCAAACAAAGTAGACCTTGGTGGTTTAGAACCTGATGGACAATTTGAATTATCAGATGCATTAGACTTTAGACCAAGTGTAGGACAATTATTTACAGGTAATATATCAAGTGATTCACCTAATCCTGAAACACCATTTAATATTTCAACAGGATTAGGAAACAAAGACCCATTTGATTATTCTGAAAGAAACTTCAACGGTACAGCTGCAGCTGCAACAGATACACCAGTACCAACAATATCTTCAACAGGAGATATTTCATTCTATACTTCTAGAATAGACAAGATATTCTTGTTGAGTGACGGAAGGTTTGATATATCAACAGGAACACCTTCATTATCACCAACAAAACCAAAAGCTATTGACGATTCAATTGAAATGTTTGAATTGTTCATACCAGCTTATACCAAACACTTAGATAGAATAAGAGTAAGAACTTTTGACCATCGTAGATTTACGATGAAAGATATAGGTAGGATTAACAACAGGGTCACTAACCTAGAAAGAATTACTTCTTTATCTTTATTAGAAAAAGATACACAATCTGCACAAATATTAGATGCAGACGGATTCGATAGATTCAAATCAGGATTCCTCGTAGATAACTTTAGAGGACATAAGATTGGTGATGTTAATCACCCTGATTATAAATGTTCTATCGATACAAAAATGGGTATGTTAAGACCTCAGACCTTTACTCAGTTCTTTGATATTGCACTGAATACAAGTTCTTCTTCTAGTTATCAGAAAACTGGAGACTTAATTACCTTACCTTATACAGAACAATCATATGTTGACCAAAAGGTTGCTTCAAGACACATTAATGTTAACCCATATCATGTCTTTGCATTTATCGGTAATGTTAAATTAACACCTGAAACAGATATATGGAATGATACAGAAAGACTTCCTGATGTTAGAATCAATAGAGAAGGAAACTTCGATGCAGTTCTAGCTGGAGTTGGAAACTCATTAGGAACTGTTTGGAACTCATGGCAAACAACATGGGTCGGAGAACCTTCAACTGTATCAACAGAAGTACAATCAACTTCAGCAGGTTCATGGAATGGAGACCCATTACAGGGTGGAACATGGCAAGCTGGAACAGAAATTACAAGAGAGATTACAGAAACACCTGAAATACAAACAAGAACTGGTGTCACAACTTCTGTAGTAGAAGACTTTGTAGAAACAAGAAATGATAGAATAGTATCTGTATCAATTATTCCATTTATTAGAGCAAGAACAATTGAGATAGATGCAACTAACTTGAAGCCAGGCACAAACCACTTCTTCTTCTTTGACGGAATTAGAGTGGACAAATATGTAAGACCTTTCGATACAAATTATTCAGTAGACGGTGGAACAACTGTGACTTCGAACTTAAAATCAGACGGAAACGGAAGATTAAGAGGATACTTCGAATTACCTAATAACAATACACAGAGATTCCC
>Ga0160423_10003402_pt1 | contig 13227 bp, 27 predicted proteins | sample CRUFie14St8metaG_FD_108191 | JGI IMG/M metagenome (GOLD analysis project Ga0160423, IMG submission 108191) | Marine microbial communities from the Costa Rica Dome - CRUD Field 142mm St8 metaG | ecosystem: Environmental > Aquatic > Marine > Oceanic > Photic zone | place: Costa Rica: the Eastern...
CAATACGCTTATGAAACAAGAAAAAAGCGTAAAGCTACAAAATCAGGAAAGCAGCGTGCAAGTTATTCAAAACGAACACGTAAGCAAGTAAGGAGATATACATGAGTTTTGTAAATTCAAATTATGAATCAAAGCTATCACCAACAATAACAGAAAATTGGTTAGTACAAATATTTAAAAATAACAATTCAAGTTATCAAACAGGTGATACGCCTGATTTAGCTTTTAGTTTTTCTGAAACAACATATAATAATGTTTCTTATTATCCAGCTATAATAAATAGACCGACAATATCGTATTCATTAGATTTAAAATCATTTACCACAAAAACAGGTAACGTAAATTTAAATATTGCAAATATAGATATTGATGGTACTACATTACTTGAAACATTATCGAATTTATATATTAATGCACATGTTAATATATTATCGCAAATAGATAACGATAATACATTAAATAATGCATTGCAAATATTTAGCGGTAAAATAAGTAGCTTTGGTTATAAAAGTAATACAATTATTATAAATTTAATTTCAAATAGACCTTTTCAAAATGTTGTATTACCGCAAGCAAAAACAAAAGGAAATTTAGAAGGAGTAACTATACCTTATGTATTGGGAGATTATACGCAGTCGTCATTTAACAATTTATCAAAAAAACTTAATGATCTTTATAAAGTTCCTTATATTAGAAATGACAATGATAATCTTGTTTTTTTACTTCCTAATAAAATTGCTAATAACGCATCTAGTATTAATGCTTTGGAATTTTATGACAAAAACATACAAAAATTTATTCCATTAAATAAAACTGGATTTGCATCAACTACAACATCAAAATTATTAGATACATTACATACTGACGGTGGAACTACAGTTGAAGTAAATAGTCAAATAGTTAAAGATTTTCAAGTAGTACCAAACGATTTAACAAATGCAAATTTTGATGAATTAACTATATATAGTGAAACAGCTTTTGAATCACCTTTATTTAGTAATCCAAAAAATGCATTTGATATTAGCGCAACTGATGGAACAATAAATGATACAACTTTTGCAACAATATCTGGTACAATAAATCCTGATAATGGTGATAGTAATGCAACTGCTGGCGCATCATTATTTTTAAAGTTTGCAAAACCAATGCATAAACTAACAAACTTTACATTACGTATAAGATATGAACTAGACTTAGGAAATGCTAATCAAGGTCAATTTAGCGACTCTGGTGCAAAATTATATATGCATTCAGATGATCTTTCAGGCAGTGCAGACTTAGCAGATGAAACTAATGCTGGTTTTGTTTTTGGAAGTGCAGGTGGTTCTACCAATACAAGACAAAAAACAGATGTTTCTGTAACTACTGCTACAGTAAGTTTAGATGCTACAAAATTTAATGATATATTTAAAGATAATCAAATACAAGATAGATTAAGATTAACGTTTCGATTATTTGCAGAAGAAGATCAAGCAAATGAATTTGATAGTTTTACTGCAACATTAAAAATATATAGTATTTCTGCAACATATACAACAGCACTAACTACAAGTGATGAACCTATTGCAAAGCAAGAATCAAATGCTAATATTACAGAATTGTATTTAAGTGAACCTATAACTACTGGTGATTTTAATGGACATTCTGGTATAAATAATGATTTAAATAATCCAGTTGCAATACATAGACAAATTATTAAAGATTTTGCTAATATTAATTCAAGCAGTGGAGATACTGATAATTTAAATAATGGATATAAAGCTGTGGCCGAATTAAGGGACAGTACTGAAACATCACCAACAACACATTGGAAAACACGTTTACAATTATATAAACCAATGTCGCTTGAACGTATTATGAATAAATTACAATATGAAGGTTGTTTCTTTTTTCAATATAGTCCGCAAGCACAACAAGCTAATGTTAGCGGTACATCTACATTACGTTATTTTACAATTGAAGATAGTGTAAATGCAAATGTTGATTTATCTCAAAATGATATATCAGATTATGAATTAAATATTACATCTTCAGATGATTTTGAAACAAGTTTAGTTGTTAATTATAAACCACACCCAGCTGAAAGTAAATATGAAAAAACATTTACATTTCCAGCAACATTTTCAGGATCAGCTCATGAAACTATATTTGGTAATCAAGATATAAATAAACAAGAAATTAATTTAGATTTATTATATGATGCTGTTGATTTTGATTCAAATGGTTCACGTAATACAAGCTGGTTAAATTTTAGAGAAAAACTATTTGGTGATTATAAAACTATTGTAAATGCAACATTAGTAAATCCTGAAAAATATGCAATGCTACAAATTGGTGATTATATAGATTTTGGTGAAATATTATTTAGTGAACTAGGTAGTCCATTTGATGAAATATCAGACACATTTGATAGCTTTGTTGCTATGCCTACTAGATTGTTTAGTGAAGCATGGAGTGGTAAAAAATTTATAATAACAAATTTAAAACGAAAAATTGGACAAGTTAACGTTCAATGTAGAGAGGTATAATAATGGCAAGTTTTTTTATTTATGATTCTATTAATATGTATAGAAGTGATAACGATATAAATGAAGGTACAGTATCAGGTTCTTCACCAACACAAACTTTTGCAGAATCAGATGTTATCACAAATCATGAAAGGTCAGCAGACCAAAATATAGGAACAACTTTTACAGCAATTAATGTTGGAGATACAATTCAGTATGCTTTAGGAAGTAGTGCCACAGCAAATGTTGCTGCAGCATATTTTACAGGTGCAAGTGGTGGTAGTGGTTCTATTATTAGAATATTAAGTGGTGCAAGTGGAAGTATTACAAATTTAGAAACAATAGCAGTAGCAACTGAAGTAGGGTGGAAAGTTGGAGATTTAACTGAAACCACAAGTGATAAATTTTATGTTAAATTTTTAAATGCAGTATCTAATGTATCAGAAGTTTTAATTGGTAAAAAATTATCTTTTGAAGTTGAACCAGATATTAATATACAATCTTCAATTAACTATAATAATGAAATTAACACATCATTAGGTGGTGTTGAATATGCAATTAATGTAAATCCAGGACAAGAAGTATTTACTATATCATTTCAAAATATATCAAATACTTTTAAAACTGATTTAATTACAATGCAAGACGCGCTGCTTGGTGAATCAAAAAAATTCCTTTGGTATGATTCCACAAATTATCATTGGGTACGCTTAGCAAAACCAATGACTTTCACTGAAGTTGCTGATGATCGTTTTAGTACGCAACTAACCCTCAGACAACAAGTGCAGTAAAAAGATAGGGCCCATTTTTAGGGCCCTTCTTTTCGAAAGGAGTTCAATTAATGAACAAATTTTAAATGATCTAATAACTCATCAGAGTCCATTGCATATACTGCTTGATACATACCTTCCTTATCTTCTGTATCATTATCATTAGTAGTAAAACAATCCCACCATATACAATAACATTCCATAACTCTGATCCTTAACTCTCTTATACTCATTTAATTAACCCTCTTTTTTATTAACATTACTATAAAGTAATACAAAATATTGAAAAAGTAAATATTTTTTATATAAAGCCCTTTACATACTGTATGTATACAGTTAAATAAAAAGAAAAAAAACAATTACAAATAAAATTATAATCAAAAGAATAAGAAAAAAAAAGAGTAAAAGATTAAGCAAAATTAAAAAATAAAAAAAAGGTTTACATAATTAGTATTTATTAGTATCTTATTACATGAGTTATCTTAAAACAATACAAAAAAGTAAAGAAGACATATCTAAAAAACTTTGGTCGCCTGAAGTAATTTGTAAGTGTGGTAATTCAGTATTAGGAGATCTACCATCAATATCAGTTGATGAATGTGAATTGTGCGAAGGAGGACATAATGAACTTTATAGAATGGGTAACAGCTATTATATTGATAATAGTAATTTGGGAAATATTAAAAAAAGCTAATGAGAGGGTGTAATGGATTGTACTATTAAATTTAGTTTTGAAGAATTAGAATTGTTAATTGAGGTCATGGAACGAAATCGAATTGACAATGATAGTGAAAATAAGTTAAGGCATGATTTACGAAAAATACGTAAAGATGCAGAAGATAAAACAAAACGTTTAGAAGAAGCAGCGGCACAAAGACCTGATGAAAACATGAGGAAAATACCAAACCCTACTTCTGCTGAACATGTAAAATAGGAGAATAATATGTTTATTAATTTGAAAGAGTTAAAAAATAATCCTGGCGCAAAAATAAAATTAGTAATGAAAAAAAATAATGGGTCAGTAAATAAACAATGGACTGATAAGTTTAGTGGTGAAACAAAATCAATGAATTTATTTCAGTATATTGTTGAAAAAGACAATCAAAACTTTGAGCTAGAAGCTTCAGACGCATTAGCTAGAAAATTAAATGATGTTGCATTTGAAGATGCGTTTATGTTATCATTTGAACCATTTGAAAAAGATGGTCAAACAAGACACTATTGGAAAGTTGAAGCAATAGAAAAAACAGAAAATGCATTTACAAATTTTGTAGCAAATAAAAGTGCAGAAAACAATGTTGATAAAACTGTAAATACAAAAGTATCAGAAAAATCTTTGATGATTAATTCTGGCGCACGTTTTGGTATGATTTTTAATAATACATTTAAATTATATACAGATCCAAATGCTGGTAATTATTCTTGGACCACTGAGGAATTTGCTAATGAATTTCTTCGTGTAATGAGAATGGTTGAAGCTTGTGAAAATATTGAGGTTACAAAACAACCAATACCTCAATCAACACCTCAACCAAAACCAGTTACTAAAGAACCTGAGTTTACAAATGTAAAAGAACCAGCTGTTCATATAGAAGACGACGATTTACCATTTTAATTAAACCTGCCGCGGGGAATTTATATCTCTTAACTTAACACTAATTGACCTCCCTCCCTGCGGCTTACTTTTGGAGAAAAAAATGCCAATAAATTCACAACAAAAAGGCAAGCGAGCAGAACGCGAAGTTGCTAAGCTAATAAATAAATATTTAGGTACAAATGTACGTAGAACACCACAATCAGGTGGTTTATCAATTAAGGGTGATATTATAGATATAAACCCTGATTCCGCTGCTTATGATTTTCATTTCGAAGTAAAAGATCAAAAAAAATTAATGATTCCAAAATGGTGGGAACAAATATACGATGACTGTCCAGGAGACAAAACTCCTGTTAATGTATTTAAAATGAATAGTCAATTTTATGCTACAATGCAATTTACAGATTGGTTAAATATTTTAGCAATTATTGAAGAACAAAAAGAAACTATAGAAAAATTAAAAATAAGAAGTTTAGAAGACGTTATGGAGGTAGATTAATGAAAACTAAAACACATACAAAATATTTTACATCAGATGGTACACAAGTAAAATCCGTGACCACGTTAATTGGAGAACATCTTGGCTGGAACAAACAGATGTTAATTGCGTGGTCTAGGATTCAAGGTTTAAAAGGTAAGGATTCAAATAAAGTAAGAGATGAAGCTGCTGAAATTGGTACTTTAGCTCATAAATATTGTGAATCATATATTAAAAAAGAAAAAGTTGATACATCTGATTATTCTGAAAATCAAATTAAAAAAGCTATTGTTGCTTATGATGCGTTTAGGGATTGGGACAGTCAACTAAAACCTGAATATATTGAAAGCGAAATTAAATTAATTAGTGATAAATATAAAACAGGTGGAACTTGTGATTTAATATTAAAACTTAAAAATAAACTTGTAATTGGTGATTTAAAAACTAGTAAAGCCATTTATCCTGAAATGATTATACAATTAGGTACATATAGAAAATTGTATGAATTACAAACAGGTAATAAGATTAAATCAGGATTAATTCTTAGAATAGATAAAGAAGGTAAAGGGTTTGAGCAGCATCAAATACCACTTAAAAAGTTAAATTGGGGTTGGAAAGTATTTCAACAAATATTAAAAATACATGAATTAAAAGGTCAACTATGATAAAACGTTTTATAGATGCTGATTTGTTTACAAAAAAATTTTTTAGGTCATTATCAGCTGAAGAAAAGGTATTATTCTTTTATATAACTACTACATGTACTTATGATGGTTTCTGGGAACACGACCCGGAATCAGTTGCATTTTATTGTAATGGATATAATAAAGCAATACCTGAAACAATAATTAACAAACTTGGTATGTTTCAAACAGACGATGATCAATGGTTTTTAAGTAAATGGATTAGTTTTCAGTATGGTGTATTAAGACCTTCTGTAAGACCACATAATAGAATAATTGAACGATTAGTTAGGAAAGGACTGGATAAACAATTTCCAGATTTATTTAGGTTAACATATGACGAATAAAACAAAATTTAGATTTATATTTAAATCTCTACATAAACTATTTACGCCGGCACAAATTGATGAAGTATGGCAAGTAGTAAAAGATATGAAAGTAAAAAATGGATAAATCAAAAAGAGCTTTAAAAATACACAAATTAATTAAAAAGTTAATTAAAAAATTAGATGAACTTGGATATGAGTTAATGTATTTTCCAGGCGGTACATCGATAAGGAGTAAGAGAGATGAAATTAAATAATAGAGAAAAGGCTTGGCAAAATAGAAAAGAACCCTATAAAGAATCACACCCGACTTATTCGCAATGGGGTAAATATGCTGGTACGTTAGAAGAACGAATGAAAAAAGTAAAACCATTATTAGCATATAGTAAAAAACGTGCTGCATTTGAAAAAAAATGGTATAAAGAGCACGGTAGAGCATGGTGGATATTTCAAGGAACAGTTATGAGATACAATAGAGAAGAAACTTGGATTGAACAATATAATGTTTTAGATGAATCAAGACCTAGAGGACATGGAGTGTATAAAAATGCCAGATAAAATTAAGGAAATATATAAAAAAGATGCTACAATAAATAATATTCATTTTTCATGGGGTTGGGATTTACCAGCAACAGATATAGATTGTTTATTTGTAGAATATAAATATCCTAATGAGCCGCGAGCTATTATTGAATATAAACATGATAATTGGGATAAAAACTTTTCAAAAGGTCCAATACAAGCATTAGAAAAATTAAGTGAAAGAGCTGAATTACCGTTTTTTATCGTTATATGGACAACATTTCCAGAAATATTATTTAGGATATTTCCAATGAATGAATTTGCAAAACTTGAATTAGCTGAACATAATATTAGAGAAACACCAATTAAAGCTGAAGAAGTTATAACAGAAGTACAATATGTTAACTTTATGACATTTATTAGGAGAGAACAATGATATTATTTCATAAAACAAAAGATGTTAAATCACCTGAAAGATCTGGTAAAAATGCTGGATATGATTTTTTTATACCAAATGACTGGCATAAACTATGTACTATTAAACCAGGTAAATCTGTAAATATACCTTCTGGTATTAAAGTAAGTTTACCGAAAAATACATGTTTGATAGGTTTTAATAAAAGCGGTATTGCTAGTAAATATAGTTTGCAAGTTGGTGCGTGTGTTATAGATGAAAATTATAAAGGTGAAATACATTTGAATTTAATTAACGTTGGTGATGAAGATGTTCAATTAAAAGCTGGACAAAAAATATTACAATTTGTATTATTAAATCAAGAATACCATAAATTACAAGAAGTAAAATCTGCAGCACCATGGGAAGTAAAAGAAGATGATGAAAGAGGAGATAAAGGTTTTGGCAGCACAGGATAAAAAATCAATATTAGAAGAAGCACAAGAAATAGTATACGAACGTAAACAAGAAAAAGAACGTCAGTATGGACCGTTTGAGGAAAGCATGGAACGTACAGCAAAAGTTGCTTCAATACTTTGCGGTAAAGAAATAACGGCTAAAGACGTTTATAAAATATTAATATCTTTAAAAATGGCACGTGAAGGTTATGCACATAAAAAAGACAATTTATTAGATGCAGTAGCATATATAGGCGGTTTACAAAAATACATCGATGAAAATGAATAAAGCATTTACAGATTTTATTTCTTATATTGTAAGAAGAAACAAATTATGGGAACAAAAGTATATTAATAATACATTTCAATATACTGATGACCCAATATTAGAACGTTATAAGTTTACAAATATATGGCGTGAATTAGATCATTTTTCAAAAGAAGAAATAAAACGAATGCAAGATAAAGATTTATATGAACAAATATTATTAATTGGTATTGGAAGACATTCGATTAATTGGGAAACTACAGAATTATTATTAAACGGTATTCAATATGATGATTTATATGATTATTGGCAGCAATGTAAACAAGACGGTAAACAGTTTGTATCAGATGCAATATTATTTCAAGCTCCTAAGGGCTCAAATCGTGCCAAATTATTAATAAAACATCGAGATAGGGTATTTGCTAAGGCTAAAGACTTACGCGACGATTTAGTTTCGTTAGCTACTTATAATAAAAATGGTCATATTGCATTTGATATGATTAAAAATGCTTTCGGCTGCGGACCGTTTCGTTCTTATGAAATGTTTACTTCTTTAACATATTCAGAACATTTACATTTTCATGAAAGTGATTTTTTACATGTAGGTCCTGGAAGTATTAATGGTTTTAAAACTGTATATGGTAATTATATGAATGAACAATATATTGAAAAAGTTATTGATACATTAGTTGAAGAAGTAAAGGAAGCTTTACTTAATATTGATGATTTTTATTGGATTCCAGAAGATATGCAGGGTTCAGTACATAAAAAAGAAAAATATAAATTTACTTATCGCACATTAGAAGATTGTATGTGCGAATATAGAAAATATATTAATTTAAGTAATGGTAAAGGTCGCGGAAGAATTTATAGAAACAGAGAAATACAACAATTAGGATTGTTTTAATGAAATTTATTAAAGAACAAGATATTAATGATATATTTATAAAAATATGTAAAGAACTTTATTTAAATGGTAATGAAGTTTCGCCGCGAGGATTAAAAACAAAAGAAATACAAAATTGTTTAATACAATTTAATGGTGTACATGATACAACAATTACCGTACCTGAACGTAAATTAAACACAAAATATTTAAAAGCTGAATTAAAATGGTATAAATCAGGAAACCCTGAAATTGGTTATATAAGTAAATACTCTAATTTCTGGAAAAATATAGTTGATGAAAATAATACAGCGAATAGTAATTACGGTAAATTAGCATTATGGGATAAGTATAGTGGTAAATCACAGTTTGAATGGTGCGTAGAACGTTTACAAAATGATCAAAATACAAGACAAGCAATTATTAATTATAATCAACCAATTCATAAGTATGAAAATAATAAAGACTTTGTATGCACTTTAGCACAACAATTTATAGTAAATAATAATAAATTAGATACAATAGTATTTATGAGAAGTAATGATTTAATTTATGGGTTTAGTTATGATGTGCCTTGGTTTAATTATTTGCAAAAATTATTATCAAAAATATTACAAATTGAAGTTGGAGAATATAGACACTTTGCGACAAGCATGCATGTTTATGAACGTCACTTCGAAATGGTTGAAAATATTGCGACAAAATATTAAATATTATTTTATTGAAATTGCAGATAGAGTCAAAGAACGAAGTACATGCAATAGTCGAAAAGTTGGTTGTGTACTTGTAAAAGACAAACAAATATTGTCAACAGGATATAATGGTTCTGTTCCAGGTCATAAACATTGTAATGAATTGACATGTAAACGTGGTTGTAAAGAAACAATTCACGCTGAAGTCAATGCCGTTATTTCGGCGGCCCGCCGCGGAGTACAAATAGAAGGTTGTGATGTATACACAACTACTAGTCCTTGCTTTGAATGCCTCAAAATATTATTGAGTATAAATATTAACAAAATTTATTACCGTGAAAAATATAAAACGAACTATCAATATAAAATAGATAGATTATTAAAAAATCACGCAAAAAATATTAGAATGGAACAACTATGAAATATATTGACCTAGAAAACACTGACAAAAATTATTATGACCTATTGGTTGAAATATCTGAAATGAATGAAAAGATTAATAATGAGATAGTAATTTTGCTAACTGGAATCATTGCATCGAATAGCTTTTCAGAACAAGAATATAAAGTGTTTACTTTACGAATTATCAACAAATCAAAATTCAAAGACATAGCTTTAACGTTATCCTTATCGCTTAGTAGTGTTAAGACCTATTACAAACGCGCTATCGATAAATTGAATGCTAGTGCAATTCAAATTTCGAGCAAAAAAAAGGCCTATAGAATTTAATCTATAAGCCTTTTTCTGTGGTCTGTGGACCAATTAGCGCATGCCAATTAGACCTAATAAACCACAACTAATTGCCAATAGTGCAAGCGTTATTGTATCAGCCGGCATAAAAACGGTCAAATACAAAAAACCACAACTGAACACAATTAGCATTGGCGCCACAAATAGTCTAGCCATTATGAACCTCCTTTCGTTCCCATATTCGCACCAAAAAATCATCTTTATTGACTTCACCTGTACAATACAAGCAAACGATAGCGGACCAATCATCGTGGGCTAAATCAAGGACCCTAGAACAATTTGGGCATTGATAAAGCTTTTTAATGTTATCATTACATGAACAATTTCCATCGTATTCACAACAAACGCCATCTGGTCCTTGTAAATCAATATACATTGTCAACCTCCTTAAAAAAAGATTTATTATGATTAATAACATTTTGCATTTCATCGAGCGTACAATCAATAAAATCTTCATTAGTTAAAAAATGAGGTTTTAAGATTGTAGTTTGTTTCGATGTAGTCGAACTATATTTGCTTGTGTTTCTATACCATTTATGATTGATATAACTATAAATGTATATCGGCCAGTGATAACCATAAGAATAAACCACATACATATTAGGCTTAGTAAATTCGCCGAATGTATTATGACCTTTAAACGGAGCGCATTGGCCAACCAAATCATGCGCTTTTTTATTAGTAGTTTTAACCATTGTTTTTTTCCTTTCGTTTTAGTGTTTCAATTTCCTCATTGATGGCACGATACAACCAGCCCTCCCAATAAGTTTTATCATCATCTTCATAATATCTTTCATACTCATCTTTTAATGTTTTAAGCCAAGTTAAATTAAGCTTACACAATTCGAATATTTCAAATATCAAATAATGTTCTGGTTTAGCTTCTTTCAGATAATGACTTTCAAACCAATATTTTACTTCTTCTTGGTCTACTATAAGATAAGTCAGTATAGAGTCAATTTGGTCTATATTAGCTTTATTCAGTTTCATTTTAACGCTCCTCCACATAATTAGTATAATGACCTAAATCATCAACTTCAGTTGTCAATGTATAGTAGGCATGTTGACCATTAGGCAATTTCAAATAGCACTTAGAGCATATCATAGTATCGCTCTGAGCCCAGCCCCAATTAGTATCAATTAGCTTCCTTGTTTTTAAAGCCAACGAATGTTCTTCTATTAGCTTTTCAAATGTATTATTCATTAGTATCCTCCTTAAAGAATGGTTTATGAACAAGCATAGGGAATTTGATAAGGTCTTTATTGTTTTTTTCTAAACTATCAATATGACCCAATTGCGCCCAGATGTCAAAATTCTGGTCCTCTAAGGCTTCTTCATAAATGTTAATAGGTAAATGCTCAGCTCCAAGAGTTAGATGTTGTACAAAGTCATATAGGTCTCTGTAATATCTACGATAAAAGTCAAGCATTTCACGTTGACGCCCAACAACTTCCATTAATCGGCGCATAGTTTTAATATCCTTATTAGTCATTATTTAACTCCTTTCAATAAGTCCACAATAGGACCAATTAGTAATGCTAAACAAGTATATGATAAAACCAATATCTTGAATAGCTTTTCATATAGTAGAGGCGCTGACAGAAGCACATAAGCATCATTAAACGCCAATAAAACAACTGGCGTCAGATAAACTAACGCCAGAATCATCAATTGCTTTTTATTCATTACAATAACCCTCCTAAAGTCACATCGAAGCTATGTGTATAATTTCTATAGTTATCAATATCAGTTTCAATTGTATAACATAAATTGGCTTCAGCTAATTCAGGATTTTCGTCAACTACCGGCCAAGATATACCATAAACTCTAATACCATAAACATCTTTCGGCATAAAGTGGTTAGTAGTATTCATTTTAGGATATTTATCAGTTGTACTATAACTAACAGATTCCATATAACGAACGTTATCTTTAGAAATCATTTTCCATTCGTCATTATGTTTTGCGATAAAGTTAAAGAACTTAACTTTATGACTCGCATCAATTTCAATAGAGCGAACTATATTTCCAGGCTTACCAGGATTTTCAGGTGCGCCAAAGTCCTCTACTTTATATTCAGCATTAATACCATTTTCTAATAGTATTTGTGTAAGGTTTTTTAATTTCATTTTTAATCTCCTAACTTATTTTAATTAACTTAACGTATAAAGATACGCATAACTATGCAAAGTGTACATAGTTTTACAAAAAAAACATTTAGACCAATTCTAGACCAAATATGGTTCACCTATAGTTCATCTTAGGGTCCTCACATTAGACCAACTTTAGACCAAAATTTGTAGACCTTTTGCCCTATTTATTTAGATGGCTTTCGATTTATTTCGAAACTGATAAACAATAACAAAACAATATGACTGACACGAAACATTTAAAGAAGTATCAATGGAAGAAAGGACAGAGCGGGAATCCGAACGGAAGACCTAAAAAAGACTTTGCATTGAACGAACACATAAGAGCATTTGCGAACCTTGAAGACGATGAGAAAAAGACCATGCTTGAAAGCGTAGTTGAAAAGGTTTACGAGGAAGCGTTGAATGGTAATATGCAAGCGATAACGTTCTTGGCCGACCGAATACTTGGAAAGCCTACACAAGCCTTAAACGTTAAGGCGGAAAGCAATGAGCCGATAAAGGTCTTACAGATAGCTTCTAAGGTAGATACAAGCGATTGATTCAGTTGATGCCTTTAAGGACCAAATATGGAGCCCATATAGACCTATAAAGGTTGATGCATTATGGAATTAGTGATTGACGAAATACGCCAAAAGATTTTAAACGATAAGCACAGAATGAAATGTATTGTTTCAGGTCGACGTTGGGGCAAAACAATGTTCAGCTTAATATGGCTTTTACACCCGGAATTTAAAGCAAACGA
>Ga0160423_10003403_pt1 | contig 13226 bp, 12 predicted proteins | sample CRUFie14St8metaG_FD_108191 | JGI IMG/M metagenome (GOLD analysis project Ga0160423, IMG submission 108191) | Marine microbial communities from the Costa Rica Dome - CRUD Field 142mm St8 metaG | ecosystem: Environmental > Aquatic > Marine > Oceanic > Photic zone | place: Costa Rica: the Eastern...
AGCACCGTTCGGAAGTGAAGTAGCATGAAAACCAGTCATAGCTATACTCAATACATCTATTTCTCCCTCAACAAAAACTACTGATTCTTTATCGTGAACCCTGTTGTAGTTATATAAAACTTGCTCGGCGTCCTTTTCTTGACGGAACTTTTTATCAACTGATCTATATTTGATATTTGCTAAACTACCATTAGCTTTAAAGTACTGAAACGCTATCCAACCATTTGAATCCTGAACGATATTATGTTCATCAATGATATCTTTACTGATGCCTCGTTTGTTGAAGAACTCATACAGGCCATTATTTTTCACAGGTTTTGGAGCCTCAGGTATTGAGTAGCGTTTAGGTTTATTAGCTGAATAAGATGGTCTATCGTATTTGAAGCAACTTCCCTTGAAGCCACAATGATGACAAAGCCAAACAGTACCTTCTTCATTTATAGTTACTGAAAGAGGGTTATCTCTTGGATTGTGATTATGAGGTTGGCATTCAGGACATTTCACTTTCTGAGTACCATGGTCAAAAGACCTCAATTTAATACCGTAATCTAGCGGTTCTTTTCTATCGTTCATTTTATCTCCTTACCCTGCAATAGAGTTCAAGTTATTATCTTTAACGTCCTTTACTCCTATGACGTAACCGTGTTCATCAGTTTCAAACGCATCAAGCCATCGTTCTTGATTGAGCCAAGTTGAAGCATGAGGTATGAATCGTTCTTCTGTTTGTTCGTTGATTCGTGCAAAATATTTAGCACCATGAATAATCTTTGACCAATGTTTCTCATCAAACTTTAGGAAACTCTTATATGCGTGTTTCTTAGCTACATTCCTTGGATAATGTTTCCAAAACTCTTGGAATGCGTCGTTATATATTTTTGTATCATCTTTAGTATTAGTGGGTTCTGGAACCCTCTCCCTCGGGGTGCTTATGACCCTATGGGTTTCTGCACCACCACCCAAAGTCAGATGATATCTATTTGAAGTGTAACCACCATTTTCAGCTATCCTGTTTTCTATTCTCAATAAGCCAAGTTGCTCAAACTCTTTAATAGCTTTTTTCACTCCTCCTGAATCTTTAAGGCCAACCATCTTTGCTATGTGTTTATATGATGGGTAGCAAGTACCTTGTTCATCACAGTAGTTTGCTAGGATTACGAGTATGAATTTCTTAGTAGGCGTTAAACCTTCAACTCTTAGTGCTTTGTTTAGGCATTCAATAGACATGATTTCAGTATACCTCCTCTCTAGAAAAAGGAAACCCAAAACGGAATAGATGTATCATTTCAATCTATCCCCATGGGTTTTCTCATACGAACGTATTTGTTTTTGTAGTTTTGTTGCATACGTTTCCGCTAATTTAAGTTTTTTGTCCCATGCCTCCTTTCGTTTCAGCATCCTTAAATATCTCGTTTTGACAACATCAGTCTTTTCTTTAACAACAGGGTTAGCTATCGCTTCTCTTGATTTGCGGATATAACCTCTTGATATAACAAAGTTTGTGAACCTCCATTCAAGCAAAGAGTGATTCACGCAATGTGGTCGTTCATTTGGAAACTTTTGGTAACCCATCCAATGACCAAAGTCGTGAACTATATTAGGCCAACCATGGGAAGGATTGATTGATAGAACATTGTTCCTAACCCAAGTACGTCTATTGCCACTAACTTGTTTGACTTTGTATGGCATGGTTCGTTTGAACTCTTTACGCCAAAATCGTTTAAGGCAATTAACCGCAGTTTTATAATCAACAGCTTCTTGATCATTAAAATCAAAACGTATGTTGAAACCCTCATCTTTCCATACTTGGTTGGAACGTTCGTACCATGTCATTGATTCAGCTGATGTCTTCATTTGATTCTATACTCCTTAACAGTCTCAGCTGTCTGTGGAACATAGTCGTAAACTGTCACATCGCCACGATGTCCTGACCAACCGATAAGCATGTCGTCAACATCTTTGATGATCCAACCACCCATACGGCATGTAGAAAGTTCTTCACTAGGTACTTTGTCATAGGAAGGGTAAAGCTCAGCAGCTTTAGTTAGGAAAGCATTGATTGCTTCATTGTAATTTAAGTGTTTCATTGTATCTCCTTGTCAATTTATATATTCAGTATAACGCCTCTCTATAAAATGACAACCCATTTCGGAATAATAATTATTGAGTATTCTTCCTTTTTGGTATATTTTAGATTACCATGTGAGAAAATCTGAGAATTTATGAACACTAAAACCCGCAATATGAAATTGACTGATACGCTAAAAGCGAAACTCAGGAACGAGTTTGTTCAAGGCATACAAGATGAAAATGGGTTAGTCAGATACCCAACGCTTGAAGAACTTCACAAGGTCAATAAGGTCGCAAAATCAACACTTTACAGGGTAGCTAATAAAGAAAATTGGAAGTTTGAAAGAGAGAAATACCAACAAGAATTGGCAGCAAAATTAGATGAGCAGAATATAGAGTTGAAGGCGAATGAATCAAGCAAGTTTGATACAACTAGTCTCAACATAGCAAAATCACTCATGGCTACCGTGGGACAGGCCATCAACAGAAACGCTATTGATATCAATGAGGGCAAAGATGGGTTGATACCATCTCAACTCAACGCACTTGCAAATACTGCTACAACAGCACAGAGACTTGCCAAATTAGCACTAGGCGAAATAACACATAACGTAAATATAAATGCAAATATCCAGCAAGAAGCATTCAGAGAAGCTATGGAACTCCTTGACGAACTTGAAGCAGCCAAGCGAGATAGCAGCCTTCCAACTACGCACTAAGTGGGGAAGGTCAGCTAGACCTAAGCAACTCAAACCTACTGATGACCATAATCTATGGTTAATACTTGCGGGTAGAGGTTGGGGTAAGACCAGAACAGGCGCACAAGATATCGCAGCTTATGCTTTGACGAATCCTAATGTTGTATGTGCAGTAGTTGCTCCCACACATGGAGACTTGCGTAGAGTTTGCTTCAACGGACCGAGTGGCCTCATGTCTATTATACCTGAGGAGTGCTTCGCAAAGAGTCGTGATTTTAAAGGTTACTCAGCTTCAACATCTGAAATAAGATTGTTCAACGGCTCAAAGATTGTTGGATATGCAGCGATTGATCCTGACAGGTTGAGGGGACCACAGTTTCATAGAGCATGGTGCGATGAGTTAGCAGCATGGAGATATCCAGAAGCATTTGACCAGTTAATGTTCGGTTTACGTTTAGGGGATAAACCACAAGCAGTAATTACTACAACGCCGAAGCCAACAGCGTTGATAAAAAAGCTAGTTGAAAGAACTGATGTGCATGTTACAAGGGGTAACACATTTGAGAACGAAGATAACTTAGCACAGTCTGCTTTGGAAATGCTCAAAGAAAGATATGAAGGTACTACTCTTGGCAGGCAAGAGCTTTATGCGGAAATAGTTGACAATGTTGAGGGTGCTTTATGGAACTCAACAATGATTGATGAAACGCGATTAATCAATGAAGAAAGAGATTTGACGCATATAATTGTGGCTATTGACCCTGCGGTTACTGCAAATGCCAATAGTGATGAAACAGGTATTGTAGTAGTTGGTAAAGACGCGTTAAACAGGTTTTACGTGCTTGAAGATTTATCTGGTAGGTATTCTGCTGATAAATGGGGTAGAATAGCAGTAAATGCTTTTTATGATTGGGAGGCAGATAGAATCGTAGCAGAGGTAAATAATGGTGGTGACCTTGTGGAAAGACTTTTAAGAAGTATTGATACAAATATACCCTTCCGTTCAGTTCATGCAACTAGAGGTAAAATTGTGCGTGCTGAACCTATCTCCGCTTTATATGAACAAAAAAAAGTGCATCATATGGGAACATTCCCAGAACTTGAGTCACAAATGTGCACCTTTACAGGAGAGACGGGTTCTAGTCCTGACAGACTTGACGCTCTTGTTTGGGGTTTATCTGAACTTAGCAGATCAAGAGGAACAGTACAATGGAGGATTAGCTAATGGCAGACAACAGGAACTTTTTTCAAAGACTATTTAATGTTCAACAACAAGAGTTGAAGCAAGCAGGCTCAATGGTCGGTTATTTCGGTATCAACTCAGGCGGTGGCAAAGAATATAAATATGAAGACCTTGCAAATGAAGGTTACAAAAAAAATGCAATCGTTTACAAATGTGTAAATGAAATAGCAAAAGGAGCAGCCTCAGTTCCTTTCATGCTAAAGGCAGGCGACAATGTTATAGAAGAACATCCTGCGATTGAGCTTCTAAAAAGACCTAACCCGATACAATCATATAATGAATTCTTCAACGCTCTGTTCGGCTATCTTTTACTAAGCGGGAATAACTATATGTTGAAGGTGGGACCCGAGAGGGGTGCGCCATCTGAACTGCATTTGTTAAGACCTGACCGAATGGTAATCAAAGGCGGAGGAAGACCTATACCTGACAGATATGAATATATACTGAACGGAAGAATACAAGACACATATTTAGTTGATCAAAACACAGGCGATTCAGAAATTAAACATACTAAGCTGTGGAACCCATTAGATGACTTCTATGGATGTTCTCCGTTATCAGCAGCAGCAGTTGAGGTTGATCAACACAACTTATCCTCTAAGCACAATATCAATCTCTTAAATAACGGAGCACGTCCTAGCGGAGCAGTTGTATTCAAGCCTAAAGATGATTCAGGTATGCAAGTGAATTTATCAGAGGCACAAAGACAACAACTACTAACTGATTTAAATAATAGGTTTAGCGGTACACAAAACTCAGGAAGACCAATGTTGCTTGAAGGGGATTTTGATTGGAAGGAAATGGGACTCAGTCCAAAAGACATGGACTTCTTAAATCTAAAACACATGAGTGCAACAGATATAGCTATGTGTTTTGGAGTGCCTAGTCAATTAGTAGGCGTACCTGATGCGCAGACTTATGCAAACGTAGCAGAGGCAAGACTCGCACTTTATGAAGAAACAATTATTCCTTTATTAAGATTAGTGCAATCTGATCTGAATGAATGGTTGTTCCCTCAGTATGATGAAAGACTTGAATTTGAATATGATATTGACAAAATACCTGCATTAGCTGAAAGACGAAGAAGGATTTATGAAAATATATCACAAGCTGTTCAGCACGGAATAATAACAAGGAATGAAGCAAGAGAGCAGATAGGCTTGTCACCTATTGAGGGAGGCGATGATATTTATATATCTGCAACTTTGTTTCCTCTTGGTAGTGAAGTACCCGCAGAACCCGATGATCCATTACTAGATGAAGTAGAAGATGAAGACGAGGAAGAAAAGGCGTTATCTGACATTGACACAGTTCCAACAGATGGAATGGTCACCGAAGCCGAAAGAGGACTCAACTGGAACCGAGAGTTTGGAAGAGGAGGAACAAGAGTTGGCCTCACAAGAGCCAATCAAATCAAAAACAAAGAAAACCTCTCAATAGATACAATCAAACGTATGCACAGCTTTTTTGCAAGGCATGAAGTTGACAAACAAGCAGAAGGATTTAGACAAGGGGAAGAAGGTTACCCAAGCAACGGACGTATCGCGTGGGCGTTATGGGGTGGAGATTCAGGACAGTCTTGGGCGAGAAAAAAAAGAGACCAGATTGAACGAGAAGAATCTAAAGCAGATGATGCGATAGATGAAACTGAGACGCACGTAGATGCTCCTGAGGACGAGAAAGCATTGAGCGGTAAGGTCAAGGAAGGGTTGAAAAACAAGGTTGCTAAACACAATGAAAAGTATGGAGACAAACCCACAAAGAGAGCAACTCTTAGAATGCTTGAAGCGGTCTTCCGCAGAGGAGTAGGTGCTTACAATACAAACCCTCAATCTGTAAGACCAAGTGTAAATAATAGTGACCAGTGGGCGTATGCTCGCGTGAACAGTTTCCTTAGCGCATTGAGGACAGGAAGATTCAGAGGAGGAAAGCATGACACGGATTTATTTCCAAAAGGCCATCCTCTTAGTTCAAAAAAATGACAGCAGCTCTCAAACTTTCTCATAAAGAGTTCCACAACTTCCGTAGAGGGAGAATAAGAACCCGCACGGAAATAAGAAGAAACATAGCTTTGAGAAAAAACCTAGAACGACTTATATATTCAAGATTATTCAAAGCGTTTAGCAAGATAATAAAATCAAGAGCCTATCTCTATGGCGAGTTCATGACGTTTGAATTGTCATCTACCGTGCGGGATTTGAATGAAGAAATGTTACCAGTGCTTGAGGAATTTTATAGAACAGTATTCCAAAGAGTTTACGCTAGTAATTCTGAAGCATATGAAATGGGAACAAAGCAAGATGATCTTGAAGCAGTGGTGTTTGGAAGAAACACAAATATAGAAAGAGAAGTACGAAGATTTTTCAGGGAAAGGCAACTAGTACTTGCAGGTATCTCAGTCCGTATAGCAAACAAAATTGACCAGATAATAAAAAAAGGCAGAGCAGATAACTTAACGCTTCCTCAAATAGCTAGAAATATTGCGCAGTTTGCCATGCCTTTTGCAAGGAGCCGAGCAGCTATGATAGCAAGGACTGAAACTCATAACGCAGCAGGATATGCAAACCATAGATATCATCAAACAGTAAAAGAAAACCTAGACATTGACATGGTGAAGCGATGGGTGTCAGTTGCGGATGGCAGGACAAGAGACGCACACAGATTCGCTAACGGGCAAACAAGAAAATTAGAAGAGGATTTTAGTATAGGCGGAAAACCGATGGCACACGTCGGCGATCCAAGAGGCGGTGCAAAAAATACGATAAATTGTAGATGTGTGATTGTTTACGCAGATCAGCAAGATATTGTGGTAAACTAAGAAATTGGTTATATTGTACAACTACACCTATATTAAAAGGGGACTGATATAATATAATTATGATTTGGAGACAGAACTATGAGCAGCCAATTTACAGAAACTGATCAAGAGCTAACTGTCTGTAGTAGTGACTACGATTCCGACGAAGATTCTAAAGAGAATGAAGTTAAAGAGCAAATAAGACGAGATGTCTTTACTACCGAAGCTGAAGCGGACGCGAGAGCTGAAGAAATAGGCTGTGTCGGTAGTCATTCTCATGATGAAGACGGTAACGAAGTTTTCATGCCATGCAAAACTCACGACGAGTACATAGAACTAACAGGTCGTGACGTATCAGGTTACAAACCAAAGAAACCGAAAAAGAAAGAAGAAGAAGCTGAAATAGAAAGCGAATATCTTGACGTTCGGTCAGAAATCAAAGCGTACGAAGAAGATGAAGACGACAAACAATATGGTCGTTTTGAAGGGTACGCCTCAGTATTTAATAACACAGATTTAGGTAACGATGTAATAAAGACTGGTGCTTTTCGTAAATCTCTCAAAGCTAGAGGTGTGAAAGGTATCAAGATGTTATATCAGCACAAATCAGATATGCCTATCGGTATCTTTGAAGATATCAGAGAGGACGACAAAGGATTATATGTCAAAGGAAGACTTGCATTGAGAACAACAGCAGGTCGTGATGCTTATGAATTACTCAAGATGGGAGCGATAGACGGAATGTCTATTGGATTCAGAGCAAATCCTGACGAAGTTTCTTACGATAAGCGTTCAAGAAAGCGCATGATCGGAGAGGTAGATTTAATGGAAGTATCACTTGTTACATTTCCTATGAATCCAAGTGCACGGATACGTAGTGTGAAAGGCGAGGTTATTTCTATTAGAGAATGGGAAAACGGAATGCGAGATGCTTTCTCTCTTTCTCGTTCAGAAGCAAAAATGGCAGCAAAAGCTGTTCATGAAGTATTTATTCAGCGAGACGTTGAGGAAAATACGGAGTTGGTAGACGCCATTAAACACTTAACTTTAACCTTAAAAAATATCTAAAGGAGGCATTATGTCAGAAGATATTAAATCGGTTATCAATGAGTTAGGTCAAACGTTTTCAGAATTTAAAAAAGCGAATGATGAACGCATTGATAAGATTGAAAAAGGCGAAGGTGTGGATGCTTTACTGGAGAGCAAGTTAGAAAACATCAATACGAAGTTAGACGAACTTTCTGATAGTAAAGAGGCCATGCACGAAGCCAAAGAGCAGAGTGCTCAAATCAATGAAAAAGTAGCGAAGATTGAAACTGTTCTTTCAAGACCAGGATCAGGACTTGATGCAAAAAGCATTGATGAGCATACGGCAGCATTTGACAAGTATTGCAGAAAAGGCATAGATCAACTTGATCAAATGGAAAAGAAAGCGTTGACTGTTAGTAATGACAGTACAGGCGGATATTTAGCACCACCAGAATATGTGAGGGAGTTACTAAAAACAGTAACCGAAATCTCTCCTATCCGTGGGTTAGCTAGAGTTCGTTCCACAGGGCAAAGAAGCATCCAAGTTCCAAAAAGAACAGGACAATTCGCAGCACAGTGGGTCGCTGAAAGCGGAACCAGAAGTGAAACTACTGGCTACACCGTAGGACTTGAAGAAATCCCTGCGCACGAGCAATACGCTCTTGTGGATATTTCTGAGCAAGACCTAGAAGACACAGTCTTCAACTTGGAAGCAGAAATGCAATCTGAGTTCAGTGAGCAGTTTGCAAAAGCTGAAGGTACTGCGTTCGTTAGCGGTGATGCAGTCGGTAAACCTGAAGGATTACTTACTAACTCTAATGTTAGTTCAGTAAACTCAGGAGCAGGTGCAGCGTTGACAGCAGATGGTCTTATTACTTTGGTACACAGCATTAAGTCTGAGTATGGAAGGAATGGTACATTTGTATTCAACAGAAGCACATTAGCTGCCATCAGAAAACTGAAAGATACTGCAGGTCAGTATGTATTTCAGGCCAACATGTCTTTAACAGGCGGAGCAACAGGGACTATTCTCGGTTATCCATTCGTTGAGGCAACAGATATGCCAGACGTAGGTGCGGGTGCTAAACCTATCATCTTCGGCGATTTCAACAGGGCATATATGATTGTTGATAGGGTGTCTCTTGCAGTATTGCGTGATCCGTTCACACAAGCTACAACTGGTAATGTTAGATATATTGCTAGACGTAGAGTTGGTGGACAGGTTGTTCAAGCAGAGGCGATAGTTAAACAAAACATCTCAGCGTAAGGGGGACATAATGAAAGATTTAGCAAATAATATTGCAGTAGTTCAATCATTGGCTCCTGCTGTGAGAACTGCAGATGCCAACGGTACTGGCGTAGACCTACAAGGTTTTGAAAGTGCCATGGTATTAGTTGATATGGGTGCAGAAGGAGATACATTGTCAGGATCAGTCAAGATTGATTTCAAACTTGAAGAAAGTTCAGACAATAGTTCTTTTTCAGCAGTTACATCAAGTACTGCGGTTACAGAAGGAACAGTAGACAGTAACGGTGTTTTCGCCACTTTTGACGATAATGCTGAGGCTCCTGCTGTTGCCACCATCGGTTATGTTGGCGGTGCAAGGTATATCAGAGTTGTTGCAGACCACACAGGTACGCACAGCAATGGTTCGCCTTATTCCGTTAGCGTAGTCAAAGGTGCAGCTAGACACAGCAGCGATGCTTAATTGTGTTAACTTGAGGTCGGGGAGGAAACTCCCCACCTCTTTTTTTAAAGGAAGGTAAGACATGGCGTATAAAATTTTAGTACCGAAGCCAGCAGCTTCCAATTCTCACGGGACAGAAACAAAGTTATATGAAGCGGGTGAAGTGGTTGATGCTAAGGAAGATTGGCAAAAATCAATCATGGACTCATTCGTGGAAAATGGTTGGGCAATAGAAACAAAAGATGTTCAATCAGAAAATGTTGTAGAAGAAGGTGTAGCAGAACCAGTTGAACCAGAGCCAAAAAGAGCTAGGGACGACAAAGGACACTACAAAGCAGATGATCCTTCAACTCCTGACGTGAATGAAGCATATGAGGGTGGCAAAGCACCAAAGAAAAAACGCACTTACAAGAAAAGAACGACTAAGAAAAAAGATTCTTAAGTCAAAGAGTGTTATTATTAAGTATGCAGAAGCATAGGATGGTAGATGCCATGACGACAATAGGAATATGTATTTATGAGTGCAGGCTATCATCATTTTGTAATAGAACAAGGAGCGACATTTGGTCAGACGTTGACCTTAAAAGACTCTTCTGATTCCCTCATCAATTTGACTGGGTACACCTCTGCCGAAATGGATTTGAGGACTGACCCAGAGCAATCAAGTACCGTACTCACTCTCACAACTGCAAACAGTCGTATAGCCTTAGGCGGATCAGCAGGCACCGTAACTCTCACTCTTTCAGCATCTGAAACTGATGCGTTGACTGCGGGAGACGGATATTACGATTTAGAAATAACAAACTCTGCGGGATTCGTAACTCGTTTATTAGAGGGAACTTACAGCGTTAGGAGGAACGTGTCTAGATGAGCACAGTAAATAGTATAACAGTCACAGACGTTTCTAATATATCTGTAACTACTGTTGGGACACAAGGCGTAGCGGGACCGAATACCATACTAGGTAGGTCTGTTGCAGATTCAACCACGTCAACCGCAGGTAGTCTCCTAGTTTATGATCATGGAAACTTACAATGGGTTGACTCGCAATCTACGGCAGCACAGTCATTAACAGCAAAACTATATAATCTTCAATTCACTTCTGGCGGAGCAGCCGTCACAGGAATACTTGATGAAGATAACATGGGTAGTAATAGCAATACTAAACTTGCTACTCAACAATCAATCAAAAGTTACGTTGACGCACAAAACGCAGCACAGGCCATAAACTTCCAAGGGGATACAGGTGGCAATCAAAGCGTAACTATAAATTCAGAAGTCATGAATATACTCGGCGGAACAGGTATAGCTTCCGTAGGTAGTGATGACACAATAACTCTTAACATTGATTCAACAGTTGCAACGCTCACAGGATCGCAAACACTTACAAACAAAACATTAACTAGCCCTATTATAAATACTGGTGATATTAACAATCCAGATATTGACGGAGGAACGCTGACAGGAACAGCGATTGATAACTCTGTCATAGGTGCAAACACAGCAGTAGCGATTACAGGAACTACTATAACTGCTACAAGTTTTGTTATAGGTAGTGCAACTATCACGGAAGTTGAGTTAGAAATACTTGACGGTGCTACTTTATCAACTGATGAAATTAACTTACTGGACGGAACCACAACAGGAACAGTAGTTGCCTCAAAAGCATTAGCGGTTGATTCCAACAAAGATATTACTGGCTTTAGGAACATAACCTTAACAGGAGAACTTGACGCAGGAAGCCTTGATATATCAGGCAACGCTGACATTGACGGAACACTTGAAGCCGATGCAATAACTGTAAATGGAACTGCTTTAGGCGAAGTTATTTCTGACACAGTAGGAGCGATGATTAGCTCCAATACTGAAAGCGGTATATCAGTTACGTATGATGATTCAGACAACACCTTAGACTTTAACGCAGATGATTTCACAATATCACTAGCAGGAGATTTATCAGGTTCAGTAACGATTACTGACTTAGCAAGTGCTTCTTTAACTGCAACTATTGTAAATAACGCAGTAGCTTTAGGAACAGATACAACAGGAAATTATGTAGCAACAATAGCACAAAGCAACACAGGTATAGATGTTGCAAACTCTGGAAGCGAAACAGCAGCAGTCACATTAGGTTTAAACACTGAGCACGTGCAAGATTTAGTCGGTGCTATGTTCAGTAGCAACACCGAAGACGGTATCGCTGTAACGTACCAAGATTCAGACGGAACTATTGATTTAAATGTTGATGATTTCACAGTCACATTGAGTGGAGACGTAGCGGGAAGCGGTACAGTCACAAACTTAGGCGATGTAAATATATCAACTACTGTTCAAGCTAATTCGGTGGCTCTTGGAACTGATACGACAGGTAACTACGTCGCTACAATTTCCGCAGGAGAAGGTATAGACGTTTCTGGAAGTGGTAGTGAGTCTGCAGGAGTTACTATTAGCGCAGAAGATGCCACCGACTCAAATAAAGGTATAGCATCATTTGACAGCACAGATTTTGCCGTTTCAAGCGGTGATGTAACACTTGTTCCAGAACGTATTCAAGATATCGTAGGAGCGATGCTTTCAAGTAATACAGAAAGCGGAATATCAGTCACATATCAAGACTCAGATGGAACAATAGACTTTGATGTAAGCGACCCAACCATAGCGTTATCAGGAGATGTAGTAGGTACGGCTACTATGACAAATCTCGGTAACGTAACTATAAGCACAACTATCCAAGCTAACTCAGTTGCTTTAGGGACAGACACGACTGGTAATTATCTTTTAGATATATCAGCAGGCGAGGGTATTGATGTTTCACACACACAAGGCGAAGGATCAACAGCTACGATATCAGTAGAAGACGCTACTGAAACCAACAAAGGTATAGCGACATTTGACGGAACTGATTTTACAGTTTCATCAGGCGACGTAACTATCAATGCAGAAAGAGTGCAAGATATTGTTGGTGGTATGCTTTCTTCAAATACAGAAAGCGGTATAGCTTTAACATATCAAGATAGTGACGGAACGATTGATGCAAACGTAGATGATTTCACTATAACTTTGGCAGGCGACCTTGGAGGTTCAGTCACGATAACTGATCTTGCTTCAGGGACACTTACTGCAACAATACAAGCTAACTCTGTCGCCTTAGGTACTGATACAACAGGAAACTATGTATCAACTATCACAGGTACGGCTAATGAGATAGAAGTTTCAGGTTCAGGATCAGAAACAGCAGGCGTAACGATTGGATTGCCTGACGATGTCACGATAGGCGGTGATTTAACTGTAACTGGCGATTTTACAATCAATGGAACGACTACAACAGTAAACACAGCTAATCTAGACATTGAAGACGCAACGATTAGATTCGCTAAGAACGCATCTTCATTAGCAGCTACTGACGGAGCAGGACTTGAGTTTGGAGGTTCTACAAGCAAACCAACCATACTTTGGAACAATTCAGCAGGAAGATTAGTTGCTAACAAAATATTTGAAGCAAGTTCTTTTGTTGGAGATGTAGCAGGTAACTCAACCACAGCTACAACACTAGAAACTGCAAGAACAATAGCTCTCTCGGGCGATGTAGTGGCCTCAGCGACGTCTTTTGATGGTTCAGGGAACATAACCCTATCAACTACTATTCAGGCGAACAGCGTTGCGTTAGGAACTGACACTACTGGCAACTATGTTGCAACGATAGC
>Ga0160423_10003404_pt1 | contig 13225 bp, 10 predicted proteins | sample CRUFie14St8metaG_FD_108191 | JGI IMG/M metagenome (GOLD analysis project Ga0160423, IMG submission 108191) | Marine microbial communities from the Costa Rica Dome - CRUD Field 142mm St8 metaG | ecosystem: Environmental > Aquatic > Marine > Oceanic > Photic zone | place: Costa Rica: the Eastern...
CTCAAGTCACCAAGATATTCGTTTCTTCTTAGATGTACCTAAAGAAGTAAAATTAAGACGTAAATTAGAACAGCAACTGATATATTTATGGTTACCACCTTTTAATAAAGAAACTAGAGATCGGTGGGCAACTACATTCACAAACGATTAAAAGTTAATTAAATCCATTTTACAAATGCAATTTTCCACATTCCAAAAAGATCTAAATAACTGGCAAGGTGCTTCATTAATTTTTGGAGTTTTAGAAGAAGAAATTGCAAGCCAACTTGAAAACATAAAATTTGTTGTTGACCCAAAATTATTACTTAAAAAAGTTACTCAAAAAAAATTTAAAGGAGAAAAAGGAAAAAATTTAAGCTTTGAATTTTTAGATCAAAAATTAGAAACTTTAATCTTAGTTGGTCTTGGCAAATCTAAAGACCTAAATAAAAGTGATATAGAGAACTCCGTAGGAAATCTAATTAGAAAAACTGTTGATAAAAATGAAAAAATCAGTATCTTGCTACCTTGGGAATTGATAAATTCACAACTAGAAATAAATCAAATAGCAGAGGCAGCCAGATTATCTGCTTATAATGATAATAGATTCAATAAGAAAAAAGATGCAAAGAAAATTCTTAAAGAAATAGAGTTTTTGAATTTAAAAAAATTTGGAAATATTAGCTTCGAAGAGACCGAAAAAATATGTGAAGGTGTAGAACTAGCCAGAAGACTTGTAGCCGCTCCACCAAATAGTCTTACTCCCCAAGAAATGTCTATACAAGCTTCTCAAATAGCTAAAGATCATGGTTTGGAAGTAAAAATTTTAGAGGCAAAAGAATGCGAAGAATTAGGAATGGGTGCATATTTAGCTGTAGCAAAAGGTTCTGATCTACATCCTAAATTTATACATCTTACTTTGAAGCCAGAAGGGGCTGTAAAAGAAAAGATTGCCCTTGTTGGGAAGGGTTTAACCTTTGATTCTGGAGGATACAACCTGAAAGTAGGAGCCTCTCAAATCGAAATGATGAAATATGATATGGGTGGAAGCGCTGCAGTTTTAGGAGCAGCAAAAGCACTCGGAGCATTAAAACCTAAAGGACTAGAAATACATTTTATTGTGGCAGCTTGCGAAAACATGATAAACGGATCCGCAGTACATCCTGGAGATGTAGTTAAAGCATCTAACGGAAAGACAATTGAAATAAATAATACTGATGCAGAGGGTAGACTCACATTAGCCGATGCTTTAACTTACGCATCAAATTTAAAACCGGATTCAATAATAGATCTCGCCACTTTAACAGGAGCTATTGTTGTTGCATTAGGAAATGATGTAGCTGGATTCTGGAGCAATAATAATGATCTAGCAAATGATCTAAAAGCTGCATCAGCCCAGGCTGGAGAAGAATTATGGCAAATGCCTTTACAAAAATCTTATAAAGAAGGGTTAAAGTCTCATATAGCTGATATGAAAAACACAGGTCCTAGAGCAGGTGGGTCAATAACTGCTGCTTTGTTTTTAGAGGAATTCTTTGATAATGAGATTAAATGGGCTCATATCGATATAGCTGGGACTTGCTGGACCGATAAGAATAAGGGGATTAATCCATCAGGCGCAACCGGTTTTGGAGTTAAGACTCTTGTTCAATGGATTAAAAATAAATAACTATACTTAAAATCATTCAGTCCAAAGATTTGTGGATCTAGCATTATCTCCCCATAATTGATCCAACCTCTGATCTCTCCCACAGGAGAATCTATAGAACTTATATTTTAATTCATTTCTCTCAGCAAAATCCTGATGATATTCTTCAGCCAACCAAAATTGGCCTTTCGATTTTAGTTCTACTGATATGTTTTCTAGTGGCTTTCGCAATTCATTAGAGGCCGAAATAAGTGCATTTTTTGCATCTTTTTCCTCGATTGAATCTTTGTAAAAGATAACTGGCCTGTAAGAATCTCCACGATCGCAAAATTGTCCCTTACCATCAAGAGGATCAATATTTCTCAAATAGAGTCTAAGTATCTCAGGTAAAGTCACCAATTGGGAATCATAGTCCACCAAAACTACCTCCTGGTGTCCTTCATGATTTTCATATGTAGGATTTTGCAAACTACCTCCTGAGTATCCACTTTCTACAGAATTGACACCTTTTAAAGACTCTAAGTCATGTTCCAAACACCAAAAACAACCTCCTGCAAGAATCAACTCCTCTGCAAGAGTGTTTATAGGATTTATTAATATTGAAAAGGCAATTATTAGAGGTAAGAAATATTTCATTTGTTCATTATAAGGTTCAAATAATAGAATTAATAATCTCTTTAGCAGCTCTTTCGACTACACCCTCTGCTCCTAGTTCTTTTTTCAAAAAAGCATAGCCTTTTTTAATTTTTATTTTTTCTAACTTCCCTTCAAGGATCCTACAAGATTTATAGAAAATTTTCTTATCGTTGAACTCTCCCTGAACAAATTCAGGAATAATGAATTTATTAAGTAACAAATTGACAGGTGAAATAAATCTTACTTTGAAATTAAGAATATTTTTTGCAATAAAAGCTGTTACTCTACTCACTCTATAACCAACAATCTGTGGTATTCCATATAAAGCTAATTCCATATTAACTGTCCCAGATTTACAAAGAGCAATTTTAGTGATCGAATAAATATAAGGCTTTAACCTTGCATTATCTTTTTGAGAGATCACATGTCCTTTAACTTGATATTTTCTGAAGGCTTTTTTGAATTTTTCATCAAAAACTTCCCTACAGGAGGGAATATAGACAACCAAACTTGGATATTTTTGTTGTAATTTTTTAGCCGCCTTCATAAAAGTAGGTAGTATGTACTTTAATTCTTGAGGTCTTGAAGCAGGCATTAAAAGTAGGATGTTTTGATTTGGGCTAAGGTTCAGAATAGTTCGAGCATCTCTCTTTAAAGGAAGCTTTTTTGTTAAATCAATCATTGGATGTCCAACCCACAAAACATTTCCACCCATCTTTTTATAATATGTTGCTTCTTTCTTAAAAATTGCAAATATTTTATCTGAAAAATTTATTAAATTTGTCGAAGTATTATTACCAACTCTCCAAGCCCACTCTTGAGGAGCAATATAGTAGAAAATTGGAATTTTAGTCTTCGATTTTTTTAATTTGATTCCAATTTTTATATTAGGGCCCATATAGTCAATCAAAATTAAGCAATCTGGTGGATATTTTTTAAGTAATTTATAGAATCTTTGTTGAATTCTTATTGTTGGAAGGATAAGAGGCAAAACCTCCCAAATTCCAATTGCGCTGATGGATGTAGTATCTTGAAGAATTTTTACACCTTCTTTTTTCATCCTTTCACCACCTAATCCACAAATTTCTAAATCTATAGATTTTTTTTTGGCTTCATCAAATAATGCTTTTGATAACAAACTTCCGTGCAAATCACCAGAGACTTCTCCAGTACTTATAAATATTTTTTTATTCATAAATTCACTAAAGGCATTGGTCCTCGTCTTTCTTTAGATATTGATTCTTTTAGAAAACTACATAATTTTGAAGATGAAAGGTCTAGTTCTCCTTTCATTGCTTTTTCTAATAAATTTGAAATCGAATCATTTGATTTAAAGAGAAAATTCCAAGTACTTTGTAGTAGTTTTAAATCAAAATCTTTATCTTCCATTAAACCACTTCTTTTGATCCCAATCTTGTTCAAGCCTCTCAATCTACCTGGATGTCCTTCTGCTAAACAAAAAGGAGGTACATCTCGATCTACCCTGGTCATTCCTCCAATCATTGCTAAATATCCAATATGTACAAATTGATGGATACCTAAACATCCACCAATAATAGCTTTATCTTCAACCTTTACATGGCCGGCAACTTGAACACTATTTGATAAAACTATTTTATTGCCAAGTTCGCAATTATGGCCTATGTGACTGTATGCCATTAATAAATTATTGTTGCCAATAATTGTTTTTTCTCCTTCATCAGTTGCCTTATTAATAGTTACACATTCTCTAAAAGTATTATTATCTCCAATAATTACTTCAGTAGAAGCACCCTTATATTTAAGGTCTTGGGGATCAAGACCTATAAAAACATTCGGGAAAACTTTATTGTTAATTCCAATTTGAGTTCTGCCCGTAATAACAGAATTAGGTCCTATTTCAGTTCCTTTGCCAATTATCACATTAGGGCCGACAATAGCTCCTTGAGAGATAATGACACCCTCATGTAATTCAGCACTTGGATCAACAAAAGCATTTGGGTGAACTTTTGCAGCACTTAAGTTTGACTTTAATTCAGTATTTTTATTCTCCATATCTCTAATCAACTAATGAGAACATTAATTCTCCCGCACAAACCAACTTCCCATCAACGTGTGCCTCACCTTTAACCTTGCCAAATCTTTGCCTTTTAATACTAAGTAATTCACAAGTGATTATAAGTTGATCTCCAGGCACAACAGGTTTTCTGAATTTAACATTATTAATTCCCGCAAAAACGAAAAGTCCTTTGGGGAGATCAGGCATTTGCGTTACTATTATTCCCCCAACTTGAGCCATTGATTCCACAATAAGAACCCCAGGCATTAAGGGTCTTTCAGGAAAGTGTCCTTGGAATTGAGGCTCATTAATAGTTACATTTTTTACTGCAACAGCTCGCTCCCCAGGAATATGCTCTAAAACCTTATCCACAAGTGCGAAAGGATATCTGTGAGGTAATAAACCTAGTATATTCTCAGAGGAGAGTTGATTATTTTCATGAGATAATTTCTTTTCCAAAACAATTAAAAATAAAGTTAATTTTTTAGCGATGAGGCCAATAGAGCATTTAAAGAATGTGATCCTTTATAAACTAAAATTTGTGCCTTAGGTAACCCTACCAAAGCCAAGTCCCCAATTAGATCTAAAATTTTATGTCTTATTGGTTCATTATCAAATCTTAATGGTGGATTAACCCATTCATCACCATCACAAACAAGGGCGTTTTCCAAACTGCCTCCTTTAATTAAGCCAAGTTCACTTAATTCTTGAAATTGATCCTTAAAACCAAATGTTCTTGCTGGAGCAATCATTTCAACAAAACTTTTGGGATTTAAATCAATTACGAAGGTTTGATTTCCAATCGCCTTATAGGAAAAACTGATCGTGGATATAATTGTTGTCTTTTCAGAAGGTGTAGCAGCAATAACTGAGCCTTCTTTATTTAAAATTATTGATTTACTAATCTCTCGAAAAAAGTTCTCTGGTTTAGGTGCCTTTTTAATCCCCACCTCTTCAAATGCTTTAACCCACTGAATTGAAGATCCATCTAAAAGAGGTACCTCTTTCCCATCAACCTCAATATGAATATAACTCAATCCACACCCAGCCATGGAAGATAATAAATGTTCAATAGTGTACAAATTTCTTCCTCCTAATTTAACTGCGGTACAAAGCATCGTACTTCCAATTAAATCTTGAGTTAGTTTAAACATCTCATTAGGCTTATCTCTAAAAGAAACATAGTATCCTTCTTTTTCGTATGGAGAAATAGCCACTCTTGTTTGTTCTCCACTATGGAGGCCTATACCTTCTCTGAAGATAGTCCCAGCCAAGGTATAACAAGAATCATAATTAGAGGGCCAAGAAAACACTTAAAACTTCCATCCAACCCCAAGTGTATATCTCCAATCACCATTTAGGTCCTTGCTAGCGACATCTAATCTTAGTGGCCCAATGGGTGTTTTCACTCCAATTCCTCCTCCAAGCGAATAACCAGAACCTGATTTCTTCAATAATTTACCAGGTTTTCCTGGGACTTCCTTTTGAGATCCTAAATCACTTCCTGCATCAACGAATAATGCACCAGATAACATTCTCCAAATAGGGAATCTGTATTCAATTGTGCCCTCAACAAAACTTTTGCTTACTGCTAAATCACAAGATCCCCAACCTCTAACTGATGATGTCCCTCCCATACAAAATGCTTCATAAGGGGGTAATTCCCCAAGAATAGTTCCAGCTTTAAATTGAAATCCAACAGCTTGAGGACAATCTTCATTTGTAGAATCAATAGACCTACATGCTTTAGTTAAATTTATCAATTTTGTTGGCATAAAAATTGAATATGAGGCATTCATTCTATTAAAAGTAGGAGATTTTTCCCCAATTGAGACAAATTGTTCAGTACCAAAGGTTAATTTATTACCTGAAGTTGGGTTTATAGAATTATTCAAATTATTTCTGGATGTACTTGCAATAAAACTTACCAATGTATTTTCTGCAGGGCATGAACCATCATTTGGTGTATATCCTATACAGATAATATCGCTTATATTTCCAGTGGTAGGAGTCACATCACCATAAGGTTTTTTGTTCCCACTACCATCAATCATCTTTACTTTCTTGAAATTCATTCCGGCAAGAACCTTCCACTTAGCAACTTTAAATGGATCTCCACCATTAAGAGGCCTTGAGAGAGAAAATCCACCTCCTGTTTTTTCTAGAACTATTGATGAAAAAGCATCAGTAGTTGATGTGTTTTTATCATTTACAGCGTAAATTCTCCCATTATTTTCACTTTTAAATTCTTGTGGATAATCTCTACTCAAAAAGACATTTGTTCTAAAAGAAGTTTTATGTTTATCTCCTTTAATCCATGGATCAGATAAAGAAAAATTATAGGTAGTAGAATATTCCCCAAAATTTAAGTTGATATTCGTAGACCATGCTCTGCCAAGTGCATTCGTTTCCTGTAAACCAATAGTTGCAAAGATACCTGAACTATTACTATAACCAAGACCTCCTGTTAAGGATCCTGTTCTTTGCTCGCTCAAATCTAAAAAAATTATAACTTGACCATAATTTGAATTATCAGGGCCAAGAGAGACCTTCACATCATCAAATAATGATGTTGCATAAAGTCTCTTGATATCAGCTTCTAAAGTTTTTCTATTAAAAATGCTACCAGGCTGAGTTTTTAACTCTCTTTTTATAACCCAATCTTTTGTTTTCCCTTTTCTAGGTTTTCCATCAATAATAGATTCGCCATCAGCCCCAAGAAATCTTAACTCAATATCAGATATGATACCCTCAGAAACCTTTAACGTTACTATCCCATTTTCAGAGATTCTGTCTGGTCCATTAATTCTAACTAAAGAATAACCTTCACTTTCATAACGCTTCTTTATTATTTCTATTTTATTTTGTAATTCATTAATATTAAGAGTTGTACCATAAAAATTACTAAAAATATCATCTACATATTCATTAGAGATTAAAGAACTTGATGGTTTGATTTCAACTTTCTTCAAAATTGGATTAGGGACTACGTTTACAATTAGCCTCACCCCTAATGGGCCTTCTTGAGACTTTATTTTAACTCCTGAAAACCAACCGCTTGCATATATTGAATTTAAATCCTGATTTAAAATTTTATTATCAACAATACTTCCTGGCTTAATACTCATTGAATCATAAGCAGCTAACTCTAGTTTTCTGCCCTCAGGATGATTTTCCCAACCCTCAATAATTATTTCTGAGATAAGAACACTTTCTTGATTATTATTGTTTTTATTTTCTGCAATATAGAAATTTTTCTCTTTTTTAATATCAAAACTTTTTAGTAATTCATTCTTAATATCGTTTATTTCGAACATTGTTTCTGATTGATCAAGTTCATTAGGCAAATACCTAGCCAACAGTTCAGAATTATTTGATAACAAAATTAAGGGCGAGCAAGCAATATTTGTGAAAACCTTTCTCAATTTTAAGAAATCTTTTTGCATGGTAATTTTATTATGGTGAATAAGTCATTATTAATTGAATTGATTTAAAAGAAATTGTTTATCCTTTGGTAAATTTCACTGTAAGCTTCAATAAGACCCCCTAAATCATTTCTAAATCTATCTTTGTCTAGACTTACAATTATATCATTTTTCTGATTGAGGTCCCACAACCTACAATTGTCTGGGCTTATTTCATCCCCAAGAATAATGTTATTTTTAAAATCATAACCAAACTCAAGTTTGAAATCCACAAGTTTGAGCTGAATATTTTTAAAAAAACTTTTCAAAATTACGTTTATCTTTAAAGTTAAATCTATTATTGAATCTAATTCTTTAGAGCTTAATATATTCATTAATTCAATTCTTTCTTTTGTAATTAACGGATCATTAAGATCATCATTTTTAAGATAAATATCAATTAATGGTTTTTCAAGGACAGTTCCTGGTTTTATAGTTGTCTGTTTGCACAAAGAGCCATAAGCAGTATTTCTAAGAACAATTTCTAAGGGAATCACTCTTATTTTTTTTGCAATTATTGTATTTTCATTTTTAAGTTCCAGAAAATGAGTTGGAATCTTATTATTTATAAGAAGTTTAAAAATTCTTGCACTTATTAAACAATTAAGCTCTCCCTTCCCTTCAAATTTAGCCTTTTTCAAAGCATTAAAAGCTGTAGCATCATCTTTAAATTCAATAATTACTTTATCAGCATCTTTATGAGAAAATACCTTTTTTGCTTTACCTTCATAAATCAATTCATATTTGTTATTCATCAATTTAAGACCTCATTTGATTACTAAAGTTAAGATTTTTAATTAACATATTTATGTGAGATCAACTTTTCGGAGTAGTTTAATTCATCTTAACTGATTATTCATCGAAACCTCATAACCCTCAACAAACAAATTTATGAGTATCAATTCAAAAAGTTCTAAGTACTTCAATAGATTAGAAAATATCTTAATAATTGGAAATGGTGGGAGAGAAAATTCTTTGGCTTGGGCTATTCAAAAAAATGAACTAGTCAATAAAGTTTATTTAATTCCTGGCAATGCTGGATCTGAGAGAATAAATAAATGTGAAAGAATAAATATTGATTTAAATAACAAAATTGAATTACTAGAAAAGCTTGAATTTTTAAAAATAGATTTAATTGTAATAGGACCCGAGATTCCCTTGGCAAATGGATTAGCAGATTTTCTTCGCAAAAAAGAATTCAAAGTATTTGGCCCTGGCAAAGATGGAGCGAAGTTGGAATATAGCAAATCATGGGCAAAGGAATTTATGCGAGACGCTGATATTCCAACTGCGAGCTTTTGGAAAGTCAATTCTCTAGAAGAAGCAAAAAAAATTATCCATTCATCCTCGGTTCCACTTGTAGTGAAAGCTGATGGTTTAGCTTCAGGTAAAGGTGTTTTTGTTCCCGATTCAAAAGACGAATGTTTTAAAGCAGCAGAGTTAATTTTTAATGGTAAATTTGGTAAATCTGGCAAAATGGTTGTTTTAGAAGAAAAAATCCAAGGTCCAGAAGTCTCCGTTTTTGCACTATGTGATGGAAAGAAATATGTTTTACTTCCAACAGCACAAGATCATAAACGTCTTGAGGAGAAAGATAAAGGTCCAAACACAGGTGGAATGGGAGCATATTCTCCTGCTCCACTCATAACAAAAGATCATCTTGATGAGATTATCAAAACAATAATTGAACCCACAATAGACGAACTAAATAAAAAAAATATTGATTACAAAGGCGTAATTTACTTTGGATTAATGATCACAGAATCAGGGCCCAAAGTTATAGAATATAATTGCAGGTTTGGTGATCCTGAATGCCAAACAATGATGCCTTTAATGGATAAAAATTTTGTTTTTTTATTAGAAAAATGCTCTATGGGAAACTTAATTGGCGATGAAAAAATTGATATTAAAGATGAGGTCAGTGGATGCGTAGTAGCGACTTCTAAGGGTTATCCTTATGAATATAAAACTGGCTTTCCAATAAAAATAGGAAAAATTGATTCAAAAAGTTGTCAAATCTTTGATTCTGGGACTTCTTCAGGGAAAAAAGGAGAATTATTAACTGATGGGGGGAGAGTCTTAAGTATTGTCTGTCAAGAAAAAGATTTCGATATGGTTTTTGAAAAAGCATACAAAAATTTAAAAGAAATCAACTTTGACGGTATTTATTTTAGAAAAGATATAGGTCATCAAGTGAGGAAAAACTTTTCTAACAAGAGTTGAACTTATGGTAGATACAAACGATATAGAAAATAAAGAATATAAAATTATAGATGATGAAGATCTTAATAATAACTATTGGATAAATAGTCTCTTTGCTTGGTGGAGTGGGTTCAGTTTAAGAACAAAATTGTTAGCAATCGCAACCCTCGTTGTAAGTCTCCTAATGACAGGAATAACTTTTTTTGCACTTAATAGCATTCAAAGAGATGCTGGCATGAATGATACGAGATATGCTCGTGATCTTGGATTATTGTTATCAGGAAATGTTACAGAATTAGTTGCTAATAACCAAAAAAAAGAAATTTCAAATGTAGCTGAAAAGTTTTGGAGATCAAGTCGTAACTTACGATATATATTTTTTACTGATGCTGAAGATATTGTTCAACTTGGCATACCAATTAGTGCTACCCCAACAAGTTCAGATAGTCAATTCCAGCTCACTAGAAGATTAAAACTGCCTTCAGAGTTAAAGAAAAGACCACAATTCCCACTAGTTAGGCAGCATGCTACACCTCAGGGGCAAGTAACAGATGTATTTGTCCCAATGTTGTGGAAAGGTAAATATCTGGGAACTCTAGCGTTAGGAGTGACCCCAAATAAAAAAGCTTTAGCAAGTGCTGCACTTACTAGGGAAGTAACCATAGCAGTATTTATTTCTATTTGGGTTCTAGTAATACTTGGAGCTGTATTCAATGCACTGACAATTACTAGACCTGTTAGAGAGTTAGTAAGAGGTGTCAGAGAAATTTCAAAAGGTAATTTTAAATCAAGAATTTCTTTACCAATGACAGGAGATCTAGGAGAACTTTTAAATGGATTTAACCGAATGGCAACACAGTTAGAAAATTATGACGAGGCAAATATTGAAGAACTTAAAGCTGCTCAAATTAAGCAACAATCACTTATAGCTACAATGGCTGATGGTGCAATTTTATTAGACTCACAAGGCAAGATTGTACTTGCTAATCCAACAGCAAAAAGATTATTTCGTTGGGAAGGAAGATTCTTGGAAGGAAAATATTTTTTGAATGAAATACCTGAAATTTTATCTAACGACTTACATACAAATATAGAATCAATTTTGGATAGAGAAAAAGAGAAAGATGATTTAAGATTTAGCTTAGGAGAACCAGCAAGAACTTTACGAATTGTCTTGCAATCCGTTTTAGATACAAACAAGATTGAACTAAAAGGGATTGCTGTAACAATTCAAGATTTAACAAGAGAGGTAGAACTTAACGCGGCACAAAACAGATTTATTAGTAATGTCTCACACGAACTAAGGACACCTCTTTTTAATATAAAGAGTTATGTAGAGACTTTACATGATTTAAAAGATCAGCTTTCTGATGAAGAACAAATCGAATTTTTGGGTATCGCAAATTCAGAGACAGACAGACTAACAAGACTTGTGAATGATGTACTGGATCTTTCAAGGTTGGAGTCTGGAAAGATAATTCAACTAGAGCAAATGGATATAAAACCTGCTATAGAACAGACTTTAAGAAATTATAGGCTTAATGCCACAGAAAAAAATGTTTCATTAGCTCATGATATAGAAGAAACGATTCCTACTATTCTTGGAAATTTTGATTTACTTTTACAAGTGTTTGATAATTTACTGGGTAATGGATTGAAATTCAGTCCCAAAAACAGCACACTTATGATCAGGGCTTATACATGGCCAGATTCCTGTCCTGCCCATCCTCCAAATAATAAAAGTGAAGATGCTCCTCAATGTGAGTTGGTTTCACCTTTACCAAAAGTAAGAATTGAGATTGCTGATACAGGTTCAGGAATATCTCAAGCCGATCAAGAAAAGATATTTGATCGTTTTTATAGAGTAGAAAATGCAGTTCATACTGAGCAAGGGACAGGTTTAGGTTTATCTATCGTCAGAGGAATAATTGAAAAACATGGAGGAGAAATTCGCATGGCTAGTGAATTAGGAGTAGGAACAACCTTTTGGTTTGATTTAGCCTTAGCTCAATCAGATAAGGATGAGTTATTGACAAAGTCCATTAATAATACAGAAGCTTTTCCAGGATCTGAAATGAGTGAAATTATTTAATTATTATTTAATCCTTTAAAAACATTTTGAACATTTTGGTCTGGAACAACCCTGTGGGGCGCGCCACTAAATATTTGTTCAAAATTAGAAAATGAATCTTTTATTTCTGGACCTTTATTTGTAATTATAAATTCTCGTATTCGTTTATCATGCCATGATCCTCGCATTTTAAAAACATTTAAAGCTCTAGCCATCTCACCTTTTATTTCTACATATTGAAGCAACAATATAGTATCGGTAATTGTTGAGATGTGAGAATCAGTTATGGAGTGACTTCCCATAAATTCTTCTGCAGTATTAGTAAAAAAGCCTGCTATCTCTTCTTGTTTTGTATAACCTGTAACAGCAATTACAAACTGTCTAAATGCATTCAAACTTACACCTCTGGCCAATGCAGATAGAGAATCAATTGCCATTCTTTTTGGTTTGAATTGATTAATTTGAGTTTTTATAATTTGCAAATGATCTTCTAAACCAGTTGATTCTGGATATGCACAAATAATTTTCAATAATCCATCACTTTCCATCTTTTCAAAATCTATTCCCCAACTAGTAGCATTTCTAAGCAATTGAGCCCTAGATTCTTCATATGCAAAAAGTATTGCTCTTTCATTATTGTTATAGGCATCTTCAACAAATTTTGATACAAGCATTGTCTTACCTGTACCAGTAGCTCCTGTAGCGAGGATAATAGAATCTTGAAAATATCCTCCACCGCACATGTCATCAAGATCTTTAACTCCAGAGCTTATCCTAATATTTGAGGATCTCTGAGTTAATCTCATTGCTCCCAAAGCAAAAACACTTATGCCATCCATTCCCATAGTGAACGGAAATTCGCCTTTCATATGTACAGTGCCTCTAAGCTTCAAAACTTCCAGGGTTCTTCTTCTCTTCTCTGACTCGAGAACATTTCTTAATAAGACAACATTATCAGATACAAATTCTTCTACCCCGTATCTTGCAATTGGTCCATAATCATCAACTCTTTCAGTAGTCATAACTGTTGTCACACCTATTTCTTTTAATCTCGCTATGAGTCTAAAAATTTCTCTTCTTACAACGTAAATAGCATCATACTGTTGAAAGACTGCAGTTATTGAATCTATTGCAACTCTTTTAGCTTTATATTTTCTAATTGCATAACTAATTCTCTCAATAAGACC
>Ga0160423_10003405_pt1 | contig 13224 bp, 13 predicted proteins | sample CRUFie14St8metaG_FD_108191 | JGI IMG/M metagenome (GOLD analysis project Ga0160423, IMG submission 108191) | Marine microbial communities from the Costa Rica Dome - CRUD Field 142mm St8 metaG | ecosystem: Environmental > Aquatic > Marine > Oceanic > Photic zone | place: Costa Rica: the Eastern...
AGAAGCACAACTTAATTGTCCAAACAATGATGAAGAAAAAGAAATCAATAATACAAGAAAACAAAATTTCATAACATGAATTAAATAGAGAGGTTTTAATGTATAACGTTAATAATAATTTTTAGTCCAAATGGTAATTTAAACTGGATTTATCCAAAAAGGCAGCCCCTCCTCTATACCAACATACAAATAATCATTTTCTAGCTTTGTATGATATACTTTTAATACAGTCCCTGAGGAGGACAAATCTTTGCCTGACTCCAAGCAAAACGCATATTTATGCCATGGGCAAATTATCTGACCTTCCTTGCAAAGACCTTCTCTCAATGAAATTTCTTGATTTGGACATGTATCATCAAATACCCTTAAGTCCATTTGATGTTTAGTGACCAAGCAAGATCTTCCATCAATATTTACAGGATAAATTTGATTTTCAATATAATTCCCCTGAAATTTAAACTTGGAAATGAGCTCAACCCAACGAACATGCGTTTTAAAGAACATGACTATTTTAAATTCAGTTTAATCGCTTGACCAACAATATGAAAATTACCGTCACTAGAAAAAGCCCAAAGCCGACCTTTTAAATCTACACCATAAGAATCTCCTTCCTTGACAAAAATCCAATCAAAACCGGTTTTATAACTATCTTTTTTAATACCAACAGGAACGTACTTGTTGTTTATTTCCTCAAAAACCTTACCCTCTGAACCTATGTAATACATCTTTTTTTCTAAGGCTAGGAAAACACGGTAAAGAAATTTAGGTCTTATATTTTTCTTTTTTGAAGTAAGATTCAAAATGGAATCTAAATCGGATTGGTTAGCAGTCATAACGGTATCTGTCATCAACTTTTTTGCATTGTTCCATCCCTTGGCTAGGGAAGAAATCCGAGTATTTTTTGCTATAACTTTTTCTTCTATACTATCTTCCTCTATAACGCTTTCCAATGCAGTGATTGCATCTCCTAAAGATGCACCCATTTTATACAAAACAAAACCTGCTGATTCATCCGCCTTTATTTCCTCTTGTATACTTGGGAATCCCCCCTCTAGATCATGCTTGGATAAATGGTGTCCTATTTGACGAGCTAACACAGAAATACCGTACCAATCTTTTTTCTTTTGAATATTTTCCATAAAATTAGGATTGTATTCCAATATTCTTTCATTATCCTCAATGTAAGCCTTAACTTTTTCAACATCTCCAGGTAGGATAATAAAATTTTGAGCGAGACCGGTTTCTCGAACAATATTTACCACCGTTTTATATGCAGCAATGTCATCAGATAAGTCCGTTGAAAAGCTGTAGCTTTCAAAAGAATGGTCAGAATCATCATTTACAATCAAACTCTCGTCACTATTTAACGCAACTTTTTCTTCATTGCAAGATTGGAATAGCAAAACAATGAAAACAAATAATATTTGTGATTTTCTTAGCACATTCTAAATGTAAAAATTCTTTACTAAAACTCTAGGAGTAAAATCTGATAATTATTAACATTAAAATCTATCGTTTTAGTCCCACCAATTGAACGAATTTCAATTCGATTGATATTCTCACAATGAATTTCAACCTTATTAAAAAAAAGAGAATCTCCTTCTCGAAGGGAAAAATTTTCATGCTTATATTTTACCTGAATCTGACTATTTAATTTCAAAAATTGGACCTTTTGACCTGAAGAGATATACAACATTACTCCACAAATTATCGCAGTAAAAAACATCCAGCTTAACTTCCGAGTTATTAAGCTAAGTAGGAAGGCAAAAAAGATAAGTACACCAATATAATCTGTGAAAAAATAAAGAGGAGAATGCATGTTTTCAATAATAAAAGTCAACATCCAATTCAATCCACTAAATATATAATCTAAAATCAAATACACCTTTTCAGCAAGAAAATAACTAAACGATAGAATCAACAAAAACATACCTAAATACATAGCAACCGTTATGATTGGGACAACAAGGATACTTGCCCATATACTCGTAAAGTTAATTACGCCAAAGTGGTATGCTATAAACGGTGCTGTAAAAAGAAATGCTGCGAAATTCACAAGTACCACATTCCAGACAGAACTCAAGAATTTAATTTTCACCAAGCTTTTCAGCGCAGTGTATTGCATAATTAAAACAATACCAATAACCGCTGAATAACTTAATTGGAAACCAATATCAACAATCAAATCAGGCTCATAAAACAACATTAAGAAGGCACTGGCAAAAATAATATTCAACGTATTGGTTGATTTCTGATACGATTTACCAAATTGAATTAAAGTAAACATCACTACAGCGCGAACAACAGATGGAGATAATCCAGTGATAAAAGCATATCCAATTAACAGCAATCCTATTATATAAAAAACAGCTCTGTCCCTTAACTTTAAGAATCTTGAACATAGAAAATGTATGGTAATGTATAAAATACCAACGTGCAATCCTGAAATTGCTAAAACATGAACCACTCCGCTTTCACGGAACAACTCATACCCTTTTTTATCCAAAAATGACTTGTCACCAGTTAAAAGCGCAGTTGTAAAACCTTTTGCATGGTTTGTAACTTGGGGAAAAGACAATAAATACGAAACAATTGATTGTTTAAATTTTGATGCAAAAAAATTAATGCTCGTTGAATCTCTACAAATCAGTGCTGGAAAGACTATTGGATAAGCAACGGAATCAATACCTTTTTCTCTCAAATAATCTGCATAAACAAAACCATCTAAACTTTTTGGGAGTGGTAAGGGATTCAATGCTCCTTTGTATTCAATTATATCATCAGTAAAATATGTTACCGAATCATTTCCCTTAATTTTTAGATTAAAGAGAACTCTATTCTTACCGTTACCTATGAAAATAATTTTTTGCGTATTGGCCTTTACGATGCGCTCAATTTTGTAGTATTTAGGGGGTAAATCATCAATGAATTGACAGCTTATCCTGATACAACAAACTGTTATAATTCCAATGAACATCACACAGTTTTTAAGTTCTCGAAACTTTAAGAAAACAAAAAGAAAAAACACAAAAAAAATAAGGATAGTAGATCCAAAACTGAAATACATCAGTAAAAAATGGCTCAATACGAATAAGAGCAAAATCCTAAAAGCAGGCAATTGTTTTATTTCCAATTATTCTTCTTTAAAAAAAAGAAGTGCACGCTGATTGACAATGAAAACCTTTGTATAATAATACTTTAATATATCCACATAGCTATAACTTCGCTTTGCCATTTCTATCCCCCCTTCCTGACACAAACCTACGCCATGGCCAAAACCCTTTCCGTATAATGTTAAGTTGGACCCCTGTTTTTCAACGGAAAAATATGTAGATTTTAAATCCAGTGCACTTCTAACTTTGGTTAAATGGATGGAATGTAACTTTTTGTTTGGGAAACGAGCAGTATCTTGGCATAAACTGACTAAAGATTGAAACCCCAATGAGTCAATCGGTTCATTTTGACTCAAAACCGTTATAAAATCATTTTGATGTATTTTTTTTTCCCATGAAAAATGTGGCGAAAAATTACAAAATGAATCCTTTACCGAGCGTAAATAACTCACAGGAGTTATCCATACATCCTCTGAGTTGCACGTTTGACCTCCACAATTGGAGTGAAAGGTAGTGTTTATTAACTCTAAATCATGATCTACAACAACAAGACCACTAGTTGATGCCGTTGCCTTTATGATATCATTTTTATTACACTTTTTTTGGTAAACCTGACAGTGTACTTTATCGCATAAATCAAATCCTTCATTAGAATGTCTATCCAAATTTTTTAGCGCATAGGTTCTACAAAGAATAGCTTGTAACTTATAATATTCCAAGGGAAGATTATAACCAGCTTCACCTTCTACTACTCCGGCAACATAGCGATCTAAGTCAACTTCATTGATTAATCGAATTTGATTATTGTACATTTCAACGTGCAAATGATCATCATATTTAACGGAGTGGGTTCCTAAGGAAATTTCAAAATGATTTACATAATCGTTACCAATCATTTTAAAACTGGTTATTTTAAACCGAACAGAATCACGAAACTTTGCATATTTGCCTTGTTGAACAAAAATCCGGTTTCCAACTGTAAGTTTATGAATTTTATTGTCCAGGTGCAAAGAATAGCTTCCGCGTTTAATCACAATAGAAAAGTCAGTCAAATCTTCTCCGCCAAGAATAGAAACCGAAATATTTTTTGAGAAACTGGATGGTAAAAGAGCAATGAAAGCTAGAATCAAAAACATTCGCTTATAAACTCTGGCAAACCTCATAATCACTTAATGTCATTTATAATAATCTCCGCAGCTCTTTTACTTGCCCCTTCGCCGCCTAAAAGACCAAGCAAATCATTGTAATCTTTTTCTATTTTTTCAGCACCTCTACGTGTATTAAATTTAGAAAGTTCAGAAACAATTCGATCCGGTGTCATTTCTTCTTGAATAAGCTCCTTGACAATTGCCTTATCCATAATTAAATTCGCTAATCCTAAATATTTCACTTTCACAAATCGTCTTGCTGCGGCAACGACCAAAGCCGGTCCATGGTAGCAAATTACCTGAGGAACCTTAAAAATAGCAGCTTCTAGAGTTGCTGTTCCACTTGTTATGATAGCCCTTTGAGCTGAATTAAGCAACCTATACGTCTCCCCAACAACAAACTGAGCATTCAAATCACCAATTAGGCTCTTGTAAAAAGTGATATCAAAATCAGGAGTTGCGGCAATATATACTTGATATTCTTGCTCCAATAATTTCGCCGCCTTAGCCATTGTAGGGAGCATTCTTTCTAATTCCATTTTTCTGCTGCCTGGAAGAACTGCTAGAATTGGCTTTTGAGTTTCAATTTTAGAAGCTGTTTTTTTAAACGCCGAAATTTGATCAAACAAAGGGTTACCAACGTAATTCACCTCCATGCCATGTTTTCTGTAAAACTCAGTTTCAAACGGAAGTATGGTTATCATTTTGTGAACATAGGCCTTGATATCTTTTATTCGACGTTCTTTCCATGCCCAAATTTTAGGAGATATGTAATAATGAACTTTAAAGCCATGTTCAAACGCAAACTTCGCTATTTTAAGATTAAATCCGGGATAATCAATTAAAATCAATACATCCGGTTTAAAATTCAAAACATCCTCTTGACATTTCTTTATATTTTTTAAGATTGTTCGTAAGTTTAAAATAACCGGTATAAAGCCCATAAAAGCCGTATCCTTATAGTGATTTACTAGCTTACCACCCACTGACCGCATTAAATCTCCACCAAAAAAACGAAACTCAGCATTTGAATCTTGATGTTTCAGTTCTTTCATTAAATTACTTCCGTGTAAATCTCCTGAAGCCTCTCCTGCAACAATATAATACTTCATTATAACAACCTTACGGCAACTAATACAACCGCATACAGTGCAGTAGGTAAAATCATTCCATTTGCCATTGAATTTTTATTCTTGCGCGTAAGATACAAAACTGCCAATATGTTTCCCGACAAACAGGACAAAACATGGTATTTATATTTTAAACTAACTAAGTAAACCCAAACCACACCAAAATATGAAGTTGGGGCTACTGCGAAACTATTTTCTCCGACAACCCATGGCTTACTGATAAAAAATCCATATAAACCTAGCATTAAAAGTAATACTACCGGCAAAAACATTCCTAAAACAACGCCCTTAAGCCTTTCGTTTTTCTGTTTTTTAAATAAACCCTTTTCCATCTTTTAAAGTAGTAATTGCTTTATAGTCAGTAAGGTCAAATTGCGTAGGAACAACAGACACATAATTATTTTTTAACGCCCAAACGTCTGTCTCTTCTCCTTCATCTAAATAAATAAAGTCTCCAGTAAGCCAATAATATTTTTGTCCAAACGGATCATGCCGTTCAACAAATCGTTCATCCCAATAAGCTTTAGCTTGTCGGCAAATTTTTATCCCTTTGATTTCCTCCTTTGGAATATTAGGTATGTTAACATTCAGGCAACACCTTCTTTCCCTGGGAATATCTAAGAGAAATTGAACTACAGTACGAACAATTTGCTCACACCCTGAAAAATCGGCCTGTAAAGAATGATTATCCAAAGAAAAACCTACACTAGGAGCACCTTCAAGAGCACCTTCAACGGCTGCAGACATTGTTCCAGAATAAATTACATTAATAGAAGAATTGAGCCCATGATTAATACCACTAACTACCAAATCAATTTTTCGATCTTTTGCGACAACTTTTGTTCCAAACTTGATACAATCCACTGGAGTCCCAGAGCAACTGTAGGCCTCTAAACCATCTATATCAGAACATTCATTAAGCCTTAGAGGTCTGTTCATAGTAATTGCATGACCCATACCGCTTTGGGCTTTATCGGGAGCAACAACAATTACCTCTCCAAAAATTTTGACAAAAGATATTAATGCGTGAATTCCTGGTGCAGTGATCCCATCGTCATTTACAACTAAAATAAGTGGTCTTTTGTCATTCATGTAAAACGATTTTAAAAATTATGTTACAAATTTACTTTGTAAATTCAAAAGTTTTCAACAAATAGTAAAGTTTCCATTAACATGAGCTTTTTCAAAGCAAAACCTGCTTAAATTTAAGAATCAATTTTTTAAAATTATTCCTTGAAAAATGAAATTAAAACTTATACTTTTCGCACAAGTCTTGTATTTTGCTAGTTTTTCTCAAATTACTCCTAGAATAAATTCAATTAAAGTGTTTTCAAGAGGTGCTGAGATTTCGAGAAGTGAAAACATAAAAATCAATTCTGGAATTGACACATTGAAAATAACAGGTCTTTCTCCTTATTTACAAGATCAAACCATTCAGGCAAAAATAAATGGAGCTCAAATTTTAAATGTGAAATTTGGTATCAATTACTTGAAAAAACAAAAAGACGAACCAAAATTATTGAAAATTAAAAATCAAATTAAAAGTGTTGAAAGCGATATTCTAGACTTAGAAGATCAACTATCTTACTTGGAAGTTGAATATGATTTAATTCTAAGCAACAAAAAAATCAGTACTGAAGAAATTATAGACATTGAGGACGTAAAGGATTTTGTTGATTATTTTCAAAGCAAAATGCCAGAATTAATCACAAAAATAACAGACTCAAAAGAACAAATCAAAAAATTTAAAAAAGTTAAAGAGCTACTCAAAAAACAAGAATCTGAATTGCAAAAAGTAAGCACCAAGAAAACAGGTGAAATTGAAATTTTATATATCTCGAAGCAAAATCGACAATCATCCATCGACCTAAGTTATCATGTGTATAAATGCGGATGGTCACCTTTATACAACATGAGGGCAACAAACATCGGAGAACCCATTAAATTCGAATACAATGCTCAAGTATTTCAAAATACTGGAGTAAATTGGAACAATTGCAACTTGAGTATTGCAACAGGGAATCCAATTTTAGGCGGTAACAAGCCCGAGCTTTATACCTGGAGCATTGGAGAATACAATGATTCAAATGGTCTAAGAGGTAAATCTGATAAGTCAGAATCATTAGCTTATGAAGATTACTCTGAAGGTTATACTAAATATAAAGTAAACAAAAGAGCATCTCAAAAACCCATCATAACTGAAAATCTAACATTTTCTTCTTTTGAAATCCCACAAAAATTCTCTCTAAACTCAGGAGAGGGAGAAAAAGCGGTAATTCTTTTAAAAAGAAAACTACCAGCAGATTATCAATATTATGCTGTTCCCAAAAAAAGCAATGGTGTATTCTTGATTGCGCAAGTTACCGAATGGGAAAAAATGCCGCTTATTCCAGGTAAATCACACATTTATTTTGATGAAACCTTTGTTGGAAAATCTTATATCAATCCAAAAGTTATGAGCGATACACTCGATATATCTTTAGGACAAGACCAAAACATTTTAATTAACCGAACAAAGCAAGAAGGGAAATGCTCAAACAACACCAATATTTTAGGAGCAACGAAAAAAAGAGGCTATGAAATTAACGTGAAAAACAATCGAAATAAGGCAATTAAAATTCAGGTAATCGATCAAGTACCAATCTCTAAAAGCAATAAAATAAAAGTAAACACGAAACTGGGAGAGGGTTGGACAATTAATGAAGAAACTGGAATGTTAGAATGGAATTTAGAAATCCTGTCAGGTGAAAAAAAATCTACCACTTTTGAATTTGAAATAAAACACCCCAAAAAACTAAACGTTCCCATATAGTTAAGGTAGAGTTATTTGAAAAAATTATTATTGATATCATTTCTAACTGCCCTATTCATGCAAAAGGGTGTAGCCTGGAGTTTTAGTAACAAAGATCCCAAAAAGGGTATGCTAGGTGTTACTTTTACACCCATTCTACCCACGGGTGGAAATGGACATATTTTTGAAAAAGACGATGATGCTCCCCACTCAGAATATGGAATCGGAGGCGGTTTTGATTACTGGAAAAAATATTTAAGAGCATACGATTTGCATCTTGGTTTTGAACTAAAGTACCAGCAATATCATTTCCATTATGGACCTGATGAACGAAATGGTGAGCACCAATTTTTACACATAAGCATACCGGCAAGTGTGCATTATCCTATTCCTGATTATGAATATATTTTTGTAAAGGTTGGATTTTCATTGAGCACATCCAATATATTAAGAGAAAATATTGGCTTTGCTGGAGGCAATAAATACATTACAAACTTTAAAACAACTTGGTTAATTTATCCTGAAATAAATTTAGGAATAGATTTTATTGAGGAAAAATACCCTAAATTTTACATGCGTGCAGGAATTGACTATACTTTCATCCCAATTCCAAAAATGGGAGAATTTAAATCTTCAATTTCAAACAATGGAATTATAGAAATTGCATCTGGTAAATTCTCGCCAAATAAGTTTCAATTACGAATTTCTTTTTACCCTATTTGGAAAAAGAAAATCTCCTTCATTAAGGAGGGTCATGATTGTCCAAATCCATTTTAATACAATTAAACTTTCTTCTCTAACATTGGGACAAAAGCGAACTCTCCCAACTCATGTTTATTAAATTCCAATTCGGAAATTTTATCAATTACTGTCATAACCTGTTTCCCCTCACCCACAGGAATTACTAATCTTCCTCCTACAGTTAATTGTTTTAAAAGTGGTTTCGGAATAATTGGAGCCCCAGCTGTTACAATAATTTTATCAAAGGGCCCAAATGCAGGCAACCCCTTGTAACCATCTCCATATTTTAAATGAGCTCGAAGCCTTAAATCGGAGAGCATTTGCTTAGTGTTCAAATAAAGATCTTTTTGTCTTTCAATGCTAAACACCTTTGCTCCCAAGAAAAACAATATTGACGTCTGGTAACCGCAACCTGTTCCTATCTCCAGTACTTTTTCACCTCTTTTTATCTTTAACAGTTCCGATTGACGGGCAACAGTGTAAGGATGAGAAATGGTTTGCTCACATCCAATTGGGAATGCCTTGTTTTGATATGCTATTTCCAAAAAAGCTTCATCCAAAAACCAATGTCTGGGAACTTTATCCATCGCTTCTAAAACCCTTTCATCCTTAATCCCTTTTTGACGCAATTCATTTAGCATATTTTTACGCATTCCTTTATGTCTGTATGTATCAATCATAGCAAGATTTTAAAAAGTACTTGTTAATTCTTTATAAAATTACGTGCAACAAAGATTGTTAACGTCTGTTAAATTTGCTAAGTACAAACAATTCCATGTTGAGAATAGGTGTGATAGCAAAAGTAAAAGAACTTCCAAAAGTGTGTTCTTCTATATCAGGTATGAAGGAAATTCAATTCATTGGATTTCATGCTATAGACAATCCAAAATTCACAAATAATTTTGCGCGATTCAATTCACTGGAAGAAATTGTTGTTGCCACAGATGCTATTTACATCACTAGTGGAGCCTCAAACCAGGATGGCATCATTGAGTTTTGTATAAAAAATCAAATGCACACACTAATAGAATTTCCGCTCACTATCAACTCGGATAAAGGCAATTATTTAATGCATTTAGCTCATGAAGCAAACGTGAAACTGCAAGTTGGCAATCCACTAAAATTCACTCCAGTTTACCAAAACATAAAGGATAAGTTTGACTCTCCGATGTTTATTGAAAGTCATCAACTGCAAAAATTGAATCATGAACTAACAGACACCTCTGTTATTCAAAACTTGATGATTAAAGACATTGACGTGATTTTAAGTGTTGTGCAATCCTCGGTGAAAAAAATAAGCGCTAATGGTGTAGCTGTTGTAAATGGAACACCGGATATAATGAATGCCAGAATCGAATTTGACAACGGTTGTGTAGCGAATTTAACAGCGAGCAGAATCAGTTTAAACCCAATGCATAAAATTCGAATTTTCCAGCGCAACTCCTATATAAACGTGAATTTTGAAGATAATGAAGCGCACATATTTCAAATGGCTTCAGGAAAAGAAAAAGGTAAAGGAAAAATGACATTGAAACTTTCTGAGGGAAACGAAAAAGAAGTTTTTTACATAAAACCCGAGCTCTCCGAAAGTAATGGAATACGTGAAGAAATTTTATCCTTCAAAGAAAGTATTGAAAACAACATTGACAACGACTTAACTATAACCAAAGCATTGAGCTCTATAGAAATAGCTCAACTTGTAGCTGAAAAAGTAGCACAAGCATCCATGATTATGGAGTAATTATAATTCTCCTGAATTCAGCTCAGTTAACCTCCAACCTTCTTGAGTATTTATGAACCTCGTGTAACCTGTATAATGAACATGATATGCTCTTGTGTATTCCAAAGGTGTTTTCAGTAAATACGAAAGCACCGAGCGGATAACTCCACCATGGCAAACAACTGCAATCTTATCCTTTGGACTTTTCAACAGCAATTCCAATTGAGGTACTACTCTATTTTTTAAGCTTTTGAAACTTTCCCCATTTGGAGGGTGATTGTTTATATTCTCATACATCCATAAATTATTTCCTGGTATGGCAATATCTACCCACTTCTCCCCCTCCCAATCACCATAATTCAGCTCTTTTAAATTAGTGTTGATTTTTGGTTCAATATCAAATACAGAAACAGCCAACTTAAGACATCTTTGTAAGGGAGAACTTATAACCAAATCAGGGTTAAAACCATTAAGGTTCCTTTTTAAGTTTTCTACTTCGACATGAAAGTTACTTGACACATCAATATTTGAAATACCATAACAAACACCTCTAGGAATCTCTAAACTTGAATGCCTTATAAATATAATTTCTTTTGCCATGTTTTTTTAATTTAAACGAAAGGTCAATAATTACAAAAGTTTGCGAAAAACACAAACCACCCTACCTTGAATAATTCTCAATTAACCATACAGACCTCTTATTCTATGAGCAGGAATTTTTTATCCTCAAAAGCAGAATTTAAAGAGTCGAGATTGTTTTGAGACCACACTTTGAAACAAAGTAATAAGGAAAATAACAATATCCATTTTTGCACCGTACAAATCTAAACATTTCACTTCTTTTGGGTTACAATTTATATGTTCTTGTAGTGGAAAAACTTATAGCGTCATTAATTTTATTTTCAACTTCAACATTTTCTTTTGGACAAAATGGGGGATGTGATGGAGTAAGATATATAGATGATAGTTTTCAAGATGTAACAATAAGTTCAAACGTTTTATTCGGCACCAACAAAACTATAGGTGGGAAATCGCAAGATTTATTTATGGATATTTTTGAACCATCAAATGACACAGAAAGCAATCGACCATTAATTATTTTTGCATTTGGAGGTGCTTTTGTCTCAGGGGAAAAAGAAAAACTGCACGATTTAGCTTCTGCATATGCGCGAAAAGGATATGTAACTGCTTCAATTGATTATCGTTTGTATGATAAGCTTGCTTTAATTGATTCTGCCCTTCTAATTGATGTTGTAGTAAAAGGAATAGCGGATATGCGTGCAGCCATTCGGTATTTTAAACAAGATTTTTCAGAAAAGGGAAACACTTTTGGTATTGACACGAATTGTATTTTTGTAGGTGGTCTGAGCTCAGGTGCGATTATTGCTTGCCATGTCGGATTATTAAATAATAATGATGAAATTCCAGAATATTTGCGAAGTACTATTGAAGCAAATGGAGGGTGGGAAGGGAATAGTAGCGCCAATACTCAATACTCTTCTAAAGTAACCGGAGTATTAAGTTTCTCAGGAGGTATTAAAGAAATTGAGTGGATAACACAAAATGATGTCCCTGTTTTTTCGGTTCATGAAACAGGCGATGCAGTTGTACCCTATGAAAGAGGTCCTGTTAGTATTGATTTAGGATTGTTTTCTGTTCCTTTAATCCAAATCTCAGGAGGAAAAGAAATGTACGATGCTTTACAAACCAACAAGGTAAAATCTGAATTAATAAGCATCCCCGTGAACCAACACATGAGCTATTTTAGTGGCCCAACAGCCCAATCTTATAATGACTCCATTTTGAATAGTTCTTCAAAATTTATGGAAAGTGTTTTTTGTGATATTACCGTAAAAAATAAAAGCATAAAAAATATTTTCTCCGTATTTCCTAATCCTACAAGCGACTATTTAACAATTACTACAAATACCTCAATTCAATCTCTATCAATTTATGATAGTTTTGGAAAAATGATGCTAAAGACCAGTAAAAAAAAAGTTTACTTAGGGAATTTTTCTAAAGGATACTATTTTTTGGAAATTGAATACAAATCTGGTTCACAAACACAAAAAATAATAATTAATTAAAAAACCAATCTCAAACGCGCTGCTTGATGATTTATATATCTTCAAGTTCAATCTTTATAAATGGACAGTATCAAAAAATAGTTTTTAGAACTTAAAAACAGGACAAAATATTAAGATTAACTTCTATTTTAGTCGATATGAATCCAAACGGAAATTTTTTAGTTTACAAATCCTCTGCAGGATCAGGAAAAACCTATACTCTAGTAAAAGAATACCTAACCATTGCCTTAGGATCTTCAACTCCTGAAAGATACAAAAACATATTGGCGATAACCTTTACAAATAAGGCAGCATCGGAAATGAAAGACAGGGTAACCACCTACCTCAAAGCTTTTTCTAAACCTGAAAACTGTGCGGGAGGAGAAGCGCTAATGTTTAACAATTTAAAAAATGAACTCAACCTTACTAAGGAAAAATTAAAAGAAAGAGCGTATAAAATGCTCCAGTCTATACTTCATAATTATTCAGATTTTAACATCACAACAATTGACAAA
>Ga0160423_10003406_pt1 | contig 13223 bp, 8 predicted proteins | sample CRUFie14St8metaG_FD_108191 | JGI IMG/M metagenome (GOLD analysis project Ga0160423, IMG submission 108191) | Marine microbial communities from the Costa Rica Dome - CRUD Field 142mm St8 metaG | ecosystem: Environmental > Aquatic > Marine > Oceanic > Photic zone | place: Costa Rica: the Eastern...
AAGACCTCCCCCCTTGCCAAGTAGCGCATGTGGGAGCCGCGAGCCAATGGCACATCAGCGGCGCCAGTCGCGAAATTCTCATCCGTGATATTTCTGCCATAGAGCATGAGCATCCAGTTCTCTCCGCGCAACCCAGTCCGAAGATTAATTGTCTCGAATCCTTCCTGCATGTCCAACGGGTCCAGATCTCCAGTCATGAGGTAGTCATCAATGAAATTAACGTCTATTTCAGTAAACCAATTCATTGAACCGAGCGGCTGCACGTACTGGGCACCAAAAGAACCTGAGTACCCATCTTGCTCAATGGCCCTGCCAGACAAATCTTGCGCTGTACCAGTTGGCCTGCCCGCAGAATCAAACAGCTGCGCACACTTACCGTCTGCCGATGTGATATTGGGTGAATTCGGAGTTAAGCCGCCCGGTGTCACGAAATTGGCAAAGGCAATGTCTGCCGCCTGAAGCTCAGTACATGCGGCCCCCCTGAACTCTGAGTATTCCCCATCAACGGTGCCGAACGACAAGGTCAAGCGAAGTTTCTCGGTAGCTTGAAAAGCCGCATCCAGCTCAAAACCAGATACCTCGGTACTTGCCGCATTGGTGACTACAAAGCCTAGACCGACGAAAGTGGATACCTGCTGATCATCATATTCGCTGTTGTAATAAGCCCAGTTGATGCGCATCCGGCCGTCCATCAGAGTATGCTTGCCACCTACCTCGAATGACCAGGCCGATTCATCATCGTACTCAAAGCCTGTGTCAGGTGTGTTTCGCTGCGTGCACCCGGGCAACCCAATGAAAACGCAAGCAGGAGAAGGTGTGAATACCGGCAACTGGCTGTCTACCGAGTTAAATCCGCCACTCTTGAACCCCTCAGAATAGCTTGCATAAAGCATGTGTTCATCACTGGGACGCCAGTTAATGGAGACGGCTGGAATCGCCTGGTCCGTATCTCGCTCCTGCTCGAAACGATGGTTTGTGCGGGCCAAAGTGCTATTGGCCAGCTCTTGCAGCAAAAAGTTGCCGATCGCAGGTGCGGTCGGAGGACCGGCAAACAAGGCCTCTGCAGGTGGGGTCTCAGCATCCAGTCCAGTTACCTCGCTATTAACCCAGGACTCTGCGAGCGCCTCTTTAGTCTCTTCGGTGTAACGCACACCTGCCGTCACACTCAGATTTTCCGTGATATCGAAGGTGCCCTGCACAAACAATGCCCACGACTCGGTTTCCTGCTCATAGTAGGACAGTGCATTGACCTGATTCCAATATGACAAGCCCTGCACGCCAGGAGGTATCGAGCCTGGAGGCAAACCAAAGCCAGCTTCTATCGCTGTAAGCTGACCGGGTGAGTAAGCCCATATTGATGGGGCACCGGTTAACGCTTGAACGACTCCGGGCACCCCGAAGGTTCCGTCGCTCATTACACCCCGCTTAATCTCCTGTGTTGACTCGAGGAAATTAGCACCGACTACCCAACTGAAGGGTCCGTCTTGGTTCGACGCAAGTCGGACCTCCTGGAAAAACTGATCGAACTCCTGATCATCACTTCGGCCAATAAAGTCCACAGGCAAAAAATCAGCCTCGATACCGTCCTCAAACTCATACTCCGAGAGGCCAGTGATCATGCTTAGTGTCATTCCGTTACTGAACTCGTGCTCGATGTTAAGAGAGAACTCAGTATTTTCTGTGTCTGTACCCGACACCCTATCGGGCTTACCCAGCGCCGATGCACCAATGGACATCCCATCATAAAAGACGTCACGAGAGCCCAGGTTAGGGTTAGGGTTCACCCCTCCGTAAGAAGGGTAAAGAAATCCCATGATGCCATACATCAGTTGATTGGATGCGGGGACAAATGGTTGATTCCGAACACCGTCGCCAGTGCTGTCAACTAAGGTGGGCGCGAATTGAGTAACTACAGAGTTGCTGCCGATACGCTGATAGTCCGCGTAGGTTAATCTAAGTCCAACAGATGTCGCGTCAGATGGTTCCCATTGCAAGCCTATGCGGGCAATAGTCTCATCTGTTGTGGGTGAATCGGGATAGACCGCTGAAAGCGCAACGTTGTCAAGGTATCCATCAATGGATCGGTCCATAAGCGCAAGCCGCCAAGCTACGGTGTCGCTCATACTGCCGCCGACGTAGCCTTCGAAGTATTCACCATTATCGCTTTCAAAGCTTGCTGCGACTCGACCTGAGATTCCTTCACCAACTTCAGGCGCGGCCGAGCGAACGTTGATCGCACCAGCCAGCGTATTTTTCCCAAACAGAATACCTTGGGGACCACGAAGGACTTCCACTTGTTCAAGGTCAAATAGCCCAATACGCGACTGCCGCGCTCTGCCTAGATACACACCATCGAGAAATAGACCCACCGATTGCTCAAACGATTGATTGGCGCCGATTGAGATGCCGCGCATCGTAATGATGGTATTCACTGGATTTTCGTTGATCGTAAGATTAGGGACATAACCACTCAGTTCAGCAAAGCTTCTGATAGAGGCATCCTGGATTAAGTCGCCACTAATCGCGGTAACTGAAATCGGCACATCCTGCAGACTTTCAGTCCGCTTCTGCGCGGTAACGACAACTTCTTCCAGACCGAATTCCACCGTCTGACCGAAGGTTGTCGCGGACATGCCCGCTACAGCCGCGCTCAGGGCGACTTTTGCAAATGTTCTAACCATTTTGTGGACTCCCATGGGTAGGTTCTTTGGTCTTTTTTATTGATACAGCGTCTTAATAACGGCTTCATCACCGCCATTTTTTCGTTATGTTACCCGATACTGCCATACCCTGTGCATTTCACAAAGGTATGAATTAGAGGTTTTCAGCGGAGATTTTAGGCCAAGCAGATGCATTTACAAATTGGTCTCGCTAATTAGGCAGAGGAGGCCGTCTCATCGGTGAACACCCTGCGCACACGAATCTGGCAACATAATTTCAATTGGCATTCCTTATGCCAATAAGCATGCTGATAAAGTTTTACGCGCACGCTCAATAGCCCTTTGAAAAACAGAAAGAGTCGGCAGCATGAAAACAGTCGTCATTTTAATCGTTCTGGTTGCCGTTACAGCGGCTATCGGTTACTCCCAGCGCGCGCCGATCGCCGAGCAATTAATGGCGGCTGCCCTGCCCGCCAGAATGGGTACGGATCAGGTCGCCGCGCTGGAAGATGGCCTGCACGTTGCGTTATGTGGCGCTGGCGGCCCCATGCCCGCTCCGAAAGCCTCGGGGCCCTGCGTAGTGGTAGTAGCGGGTGACCAGCTATTTCTTGTTGACAGCGGCACCAACGGTCCGCGCAACCTCCAAGTGCTGGGCTACCCCGCAGGGCGAGTTAACGGCGTCTTTCTCTCTCACTTCCACTCAGACCACATTGACGGGCTCGGTGAACTGGCTACGTTCCGCTGGGCTACTGGCGATGATGTCACACCCTTACCGGTGTACGGTCCTGACGGTGTGGAACAGGTCGTGGCAGGCTTTAACGCAGCCTATGCACAGGACTTTGTCTACCGCAATGCTCATCACGGAGATTTGGTGGCACCGTCAGCCGCAGCCGGCTTGACCGCAATCCCCTTTGAGGCGCCACCCATGGGTGAACTGACACTTGTTTTCGAGGGCGATGGATTGGTTGTGGAGGCGCTCCGCGTCGACCACGAACCAGTCTCACCTGCCGTGGGCTATCTATTCAGCTACGCGGGCAGGAGGGTATTGATAAGCGGAGACACCGCCCAATCTGACAACATCACCCGTTTCGCGGAGGGTGTCGATCTGTTGGTGCACGAGGCACTGTCCCCAGAACTGGTTGGCATGATGGAAGCTACAGCGAAAGAGCTGGGCAACCCGATTTTTGCCAAGATTATGTTCGACGTTACCGACTATCACGCCAGCCCCAGGGAAGCCGCAGAAACCGCACGGGACGCTGGCGTAGGCCACTTGCTTTATTACCACGTGGTGCCCCCAATCATCGTGCCGGGACAAGAAACGCTCTGGCTGAATGGGTCAGACGAGATTTTCCCCAACCTGACCGTCGGCTATGACGGTGTCTCGTTTAGCTTGCCGGCCAACTCCACAGAAATCATCCAAACCCGCAAAGGCCTCTAGTCCGGACATTGAAAATTGGGACGATGACGAGGGGAGAACGAGTGAGCCTTCTGCGCTACGACCACGCGGGGTCCTGCTGGAAACCGACCGCAGTCGACTGTCCGCCACGGGCCAATCACCACCGGCTCGCTTGAGACTGGCGAACAAAGAGAGCACGGCCGTCAGTTCGGCACTGAAACCCACTCATCACCCATCACAAAGGGTTGCGCCAGGTGTTTATCGATAGCGACTGGCGCGTCTATCTCTGCCTCATAGAGCACTGGCCGGCTGTTGTCAGCATGAGCATCGAGCAAGGTCATTAATTCTGAGACCTTATCAGGGCGCGCTTCAGCCAAATTCACCTGCTCAGTTGGATCATCGGCCAGGTTGAATAACCATTGCATTTCAGGACGCGCGGCAATCTGCAGCTTCCAGTCACCGTGACGCACGATGCGGTTGTGCCCGGAGGACCAAAACAACGTCTGCCGCGACCAGCCGGCTTGTGCAGTCTCACCGTCGGTCATCAACGGCAGCAAACTCTCACCATCAATCATACGGTCCTTGGGAAGCGGCCTGTCAGCCGCGGCCATCAGCGTCGGCATAACGTCAATATGGGCCGCGGGTATGTCGATTGCCTGGCCGGCTTCAATCCGCGCGGGCCATTTCACGAACAACGGGACGCGAATACCTCCCTCAAAGTACGTGATCTTCCAGCCCCGATACGGAGCATTGACGTCGGCAAGGCCCACGTAGCCGGCGCCGCCGTTGTCGCTGGTAAACACCACAATGGTGTTATCGGCCAAGCCCTCCTGTTCCAACGTGGCCATGACTCTGCCCACGCTGCGATCAAGGGCGCGGGTCATCGCAGCGTAGACCCGCAAACGGTGTGGCTGGATATCCCCTACCCCTTCATAGTCGGCCCGGGTCGCCTGTAAGGGTGTATGAATCCCCCAGTGAGCCAGATAGAGGAAAAAAGGCCGATTTCGGTTGGCCTTAATGACCTTGATCGATTCATCGGTCCAATAGTCCGTGAGGTAACCGCCTGGTTCGAACCGGTCGTCGTTGCCGCTATTGAAGGAGTTGGCGTAGCTCAACGCTGACCACAAAAACTGATCGATAGGATCGAAGTCGAGCTTCGCATTCACCACCTCGGGGTGGCCCTCAGGTAGATATAAGCCGCTGGCCATGAGCAAGCTCTCATCAAAGCCCTGCTCGTGCGGCGCCATGCCATTTTCGCGGCCGAGGTGCCACTTACCAATATGCACCGTGTGATACCCCGCTTCCTGAAGCTGTTCCGCCAGAGTCACCTCTTCTGGGGGCAAACCCTGAAACTCAAAAGGCAACTTGTTTGCCGCCGCCTCTGCGTCAAAAATCGGATCAGGCAGAGTGCGATTCATCTCCGATGCAACCGTGGTGATGACCCGGCCCATAGACGGTGGCATCGGCGTAAAACCAAAACCTGTCCGCGCTGGATAACGGCCGGTCATCAGCATGGCTCTGGAGGGTGCACAGGTAGATGAACCCGAGTAGGACTGCGTGAAGACTGCGCCTTGGGCCGCCAGCGCGTCGATGTGGGGTGTCTGCAGGCGCCCGCCTGCGACACCGCCGCCAAAGGTAGATATGTCGTTATTTCCCAGATCGTCTGCGACGATCAGAACGATATTGGGGGGGCGATCAGCGGGCGCACTGACCGGTTTCTCAGGCCCTTGTTGCCAGGCAATCTCCCGCGCCGGCGCGACCTGCGCATCAGCAAACAAGGTGCGCACTTTCACGGCGGTGAGTATGGTCGCACCAGGGTAAAAATAGATCGCGCTCGCGATGAAACCCAGCGCCGCCGCCGAAGCGATCAGGCCGTTACGCATGCTCTACCACTGCTCTAATCAATTGGACCTCTCAGACATAGATAACTATTGGCATTTATACTGCCAATAGTCGGCATGCGCAATTGAATTGATCGGCCATCGACACTGAATGGTCAGTGATTGGTAGCCTCGAGCACTGTGCGGAGCGTGTGAGCGACCAGCCACAGCCGGTCTTGTCCCCAAGTGGCAAGTAGTGGCTCCCCCGCGGGATCGAGTAGTCGGAAGCTGGGTACACCCCATAAACCCGACGCATACATGGCTTGCCGGTTGTCCTCCAGCATCACTTCCCAACACGTATCGGCGCGATGAGCTTGCGCTTCGGACCAACCGAGTCCCGCTGCTTCCACAACCTTGCGTAAACCGCGATCGTTGTTGGTATTCACGCCAAGCGAGAAGGCGTGGCGTAAAAAACTGGAGCAGAGGGCGACGCCCTTACCCTGCGACACCGCCCACGGATACAACGCGTAGCATCGCCGCGCCGGATCCCCAATCGGATCATAGAAGTTGCCATAGGGCACATCAGCTGCCCGCGCTTCCCTCGCCGCATCCATGAAGATGTACATGCCTTTCTCACGGGTCGCGGGTACACCGCGCATCACCATGGGCAGAACGGGTCGGAGATTCAAGGTGACGCCTGCGGCCTCGGCAAAAGCAACGGCCCGATCAAAAATCACGGCCGTGTAGGGACTTCTCAAAGATGCATACAACTCAAGAGTGTATTGCCCGTCATCCCGGGCGCCTTTCATATCCTCGGTTGGGCGAGGCGCAATCATCGGCAGGCCAGGGTGTCTGTCCGCACCCAAGGCCGTCAGCCGGTCCTCGAGGTGATAAAGCCGATCGACACCCCAATACCACTCACCGCCATAGTGAAACATGGCACCCGAGTAATGCTTTAGCTCGCGTCGCTTTTGTGTGCCAGCCTCCAGTGCAGCCTGTGCCGCCTCCGGCGCGGCGCGGCCGAATCGGTCAGCGAGCTCGCTCATAACAGTTGAGTCAGATCGCCATAGGGCGTCGCTCACTGCCGACGCCATCTGCGAAAAATCTTCTTGAGGTTGTGCCGCGAGAATTTCAGTCGCTAGCGCAACCAAATCGGCATCCGGCTCCTGTGCATCCACTGGGAAATCGAGGCCATAGCCGGGGGCAATCAGCGCCGAGTCATAGCGCCCAAGACGCGCCAGCAGCTCTGGCTCCGGCGCATTTCTGCCCTCCTGACCATGCACCAGATGGCAGTGCAACTCAATGTCGTAGCGCTCAACTAGTCTTTGGAGCAGCTGCGATGCCAGAGCGCTGTACCCCTCCTCGACCTGATGAAAGTAGTCGACTCGATGCGGGTTGCCTGCTTTGAGGCGTGCTTTCTCCGCCTTTCGATGGCGCGCCGCGACGGCTTGGGGAGATGAGATCTTGGTCATCAAACGGGAGGTCAGCCAGCGCTTCACATGGCTGGGATCCATGGTGGCAACCCCACCCTGCTCTTTGAACTGCTCCGTCATCGCAAGACCGAAGCTCAGTCCGCGCTGACCAAAGCGAGGATCAGGTTGGCGACGGTCTCTGCACTCAATTTGGGCGACTGCCCTTGATGCTCACGTAGCCTGTGCCACATCTCAAAAGACGCCACGGCGTGGACTGCCTCGCGCTGGTCCTTTGAGAGTGAAGCCACCTCGGGCAGCCAGAGCTCCAGCTCCTTGCGCAGCCGCTTTTGATGCCAGGCATAGTTCTCGCGCAGCTTGGGGAAGCGCCACAGCAAAGCCTGTGTGCACAAAATAATCGGCCGCAACTTATCAAAAGCGTTGCCGTACAAATCGACTGCGCGTGCCACACGCTCTGCTAAGTCACCTGCCCGATCATCAACCTGAAACAGCGCCTCGTAAGACTCCAACAGCATCTCGTCGGCCGCCATAAATAGCGCATCCATGTCGGCGAAGTGGCGGAAGAAAGACCGGATACCGACACCAGCTCGATCAGCAATCTGCTGCGCGGTGGGCACAAGGATGCCCTCATCCATCAGTGCAAGGGCGGCCTCGATAATGGCTGTCTGACTACGCTCGCTGCGCTGCCGACGACCATCCGAAGATTGAACGATGTTCAACGCCACGCTCACTCCTTGCACTGTATGGACAACTATTGGCAGTCAGTATGCCATGACAGGGATGACCGCCCAACCAGTGGCGGCTCAATGCGCCTTACCTCGGTTGATCCTGTCAACTTGAACTCGTGAAACCCGACGTCCCGCAGTGGGTGCCACAGCTTCTGCTCTATTCACTCGATGATGGGAGCAGAGGTAAACAGCCATGGCGACTTGTGTAGTCCGTCAGGTCCTGCACTACCGCAGAAAACTGTCGAGCAGATGCCGCCGCGGTATTCAGTTTTTCGGGTCAGTGGCCTGAGCCTGAATCGCAGCAAGGTTGGATTGGTGCTGCGCGCGGTCTATTCGATAAAAAGCTAGGGCAATCAACATCACTCCCCACAGCGCCCATTGCGAGGGCACCAGCAACGTGCCAAGTTGCGTGAGCGACGCCCCGGGCACTTCAGATGGCGCTGCCCCATCGGGAAAGGCGACCGCCTGCAAGATCAAGCCCCCCGCGAAGGCGCCGATACCCTGATTCGTCTTGCGGATAAACGTCAGCGCCGAGAAAAATACGCCTTCATTGCGGCGCCCGGTCCTCACTTCAGTGTGCTCGACCAAGTCTGCAAGCATGGAATACATTATCGCCTGCATCGCAATAATCAATCCGAGGTCGATCGTGTTCACGGTGGCCAAAATCGGGAAGAGCAGCGGATCCCCGTTTTCCGGCATCCAACCCAGCTGCCTGAACAGAACGGGCATAGGTTGAACGGTAAAAGCCAACACGCCGAGCCGGAGCGCCGCACCTTTCTTACCCCAACGCTTCGAGGCACAGGGTGCGATGAGCAAGCCCATGATCGCGGAGACGACCACTAACAACGTCCAGTAGAAGACCTCCATAGACGAGAATGCCCAGAAGTAAGTCAACATAATAAAGGTCAGCGCCGCCGTCAGACCCGTGGCGATGGCGCTTGCGATGTTCGAGATAAAGAGCGCGAAAAAGCTTTTGTCTCGCAGGGTTTCTATGACTTCTTCGAAAACCCCTTTGAGTCCTTTGCGCGCTCTGGGCGGCGGCGCGTTAAGCGTGCCGACACGGGATTGTGTACCGAGCGCTGAGACCAGGATAGCGACCAGAATCACCCCACCCGAAATCAGACCGTATGTCTCGTAGCCATCGCGATTCAGTGCGCCCACCGGATAGGTTTCGGAGGGCACCAGTAAAAAGGCATACATGAATACCGCCATGCCCGCGCCACCGGCCCAACCAAAAAATGATCGCCAAGCCTGAATAGTGGTGCGCTCGTCATAATCTGCGGTGAGCTCGGGCATTAATGCGGAGCTTGGCGTTTCGTAAAAGGTGATGAGCGTGCGGATCAGAATGGCCAACACAACGAGGTACAGAAACAGCGCGCCGTCACTCCAGTCGGGTGGTTGCCATAACAGGGAATAACACAGTGCCACCGGTATCGCGGCGGCGTACATGAAGGGATGTCGTCGGCCCCAACGGGAGCGCGTGTTATCGGACCAGTACCCGACGATCGGATCGCTGAGTGAATCAAATACCAAAGCAATGAGCAGGGCCGTGCCGACTAGCGCGGGCTCAAGACCTACAACAGTGCCGTAAAACAATAAAAGGAAGTAGGCAAAACCGTTGTCTTTGATGCCATAGGCCACCGCACCAAAGCCGTACGTCAACTTCGCCGTGAGCCCCAGCTTGGCACTGGATTCAGTCATGCTTTCAAACAGCGCCTTCCGCATGTGACACGTAACGTCACCCTCGCGGCGATAGCGTTCCCGAGAAAGTCACCATCTAAACAACCGCCAATAGCAGGCACCGAAGCGAGCCGATAACAGAAATCAGCGCCCGATAGCCCACGTGTCAGCTCAGGGCGGAGCGTGGTTCAGCCTCGAGATAGCAGCGGGCGCATAACGCCTCGTAGCGCGCCTGCTCGCCATCGATCATCACCTGATCGCCCTGCCGAATAATACCCTGCTCACCCAAGCGCGCATTGAAAATCGCCTTGCTGCCGCAGCGGCAAATAGTCTTCATCTCCTGTAGCGAGTGAGCAACTTCCATCAACCGCTGGCTGCCCGGGAAAGCGCGCGTTCTAAAGTCGGTACGGATACCAAACGCCACCACCGGTATGCCGTCGAGCACGGCGACCGCCAATGCTTGATCGACCTGCTCGGGCGTTAAGAACTGCGCCTCGTCAATCAACATGCAAGCAATGTCATGGCTGGATTCAGTAGCGCGCTCGTGCAATGCGGCGCGCAGATCCTGTCCGGAGGACAGCAAAATGTCTGCTGTGCGAGTCACGCCCAGTCGAGAGACGATTTGGTCATTGCCCTTGGTATCAACCGACGACTTCACCAATACAACACGTTGGTCACGCTCTTCGTAGTTGTGCGCGACCTGTAGCATGGCGGTGCTTTTGCCGCTGTTCATGGCGCCGTAGCGAAAAAACAATTTGCTCATCGCAACACTTCAACCAATCGCGTTGACGCTGTCAAATGGCGGTAATGGCCTAATGTGCAAACGGTGCTCTGACACGATTCGACAACGATCACTCATCGCGTCAGCTCAGTCAGTTCAGAAAACATCACCAGTGATTCAGGATTGGCCAGGGCATCCTGATTACCAACGGCTTCCCCGTGAATGACCTTACGCACGGCAAGTTCAGCGATCTTGCCGCTAATCGTCCGAGGAATGTCAGCAACCTGAATAACACGGGCCGGCACGTGGCGGGGGGTCGTGTTAGCGCGGATCGTCTGCTGAATGCGGGTCATCAGAGCATCGTCGAGCTCGAGACCCTCACGTAACACGACAAATAAAATGACACGCACATCGCCCTGCCAGTTCTGCCCTACCACCACGCTGTCGAGCACTTCAGGCACCTGTTCAACCTGACGATAAATCTCTGCGGTGCCAATGCGCACACCGCCCGGGTTGAGTACGGCGTCGGAGCGCCCATGAATGATGTATCCGCCCTCCGTCGTCACTTCGCCGTAGTCCCCGTGCGCCCAAATGCCCGGCCAGCGATCAAAATAGGCGCTGCGGAACTTACTACCATCGGGGTCCTGCCAGAAACCGATTGGGCATGAAGGAAAGGACTGGGTGCAGACGAGCTCGCCCTTCTCGCACTCGATGGGCTCGCCAGATTCATTCCATATAGCAGTCGCCATGCCCAGCCCCGCTGCCTGAAGCTGCCCCGCATAGACCGGCAGCGTCGGCACGCCGCCAGCAAAACAGGAGACGATATCGGTACCTCCCGAAATACTGGCCAGATGCAGGTCGGCCTTGAACGCGTCATACACCCATTGAAACCCCTCATGGGGTAACGGCGAACCCGTGGATAGCAATGTTTTCAAAGAGGACAGATCGTGGCTTTCGGCCGGCACCAAACCCGACTTCTGCAAGGCACCGAGGTACTTTGCACCCACGCCAAATACCGTGATGCGCTCCTCGTCGATAGCGTCTATTAGGCGTTGCCCGTCCCGGGCGAATGGCGAGCCGTCATACAGGATTAAAGTCGCGCCTCTCGCCAGACCACTCACTAACCAGTTCCACATCATCCAGCCACAAGTCGTGAAGTAGAAAAACCGGTCCTTGCGGCTTATGTCTGTGTGCAGGGCATGCTCTTTGGCGTGCTGCAGGAGCGTCCCGCCAATGCCATGCACAATGCACTTCGGCACACCGGTGGTGCCCGAGGAATAGAGAATAAAAAGCGGATCGTTAAAGCGCCGCGGTACAAAGCTGAGCGGCTGCGCATCGCCGACGCGGCAGTCGCGCCACATCACAGCGGCCCGGATATCAGTGATATCAGGATCGTCGGACAGCTTGGGCACTACAACCACCCGCTCGACGGTGTCGATGGCAGCGGCAATTTCACCCGCGCGCGCGAGTGAGTCACAAGCTTTGCCGTTGTAACGGTAACCATCCGCAGTAAACAGCAGCCTGGGGGCAATTTGCCCGAAGCGATCCAGCGCACCTTGCATGCCAAAATCCGGCGAGCAGGAAGACCAGACAGCCCCCAGACTGGCTGTCGCGAGCATAGCGACAACCGCCTCAATGCAGTTCGGCATGAAGCCCGCGACGCGATCACCCGGTTCGATACCGGCCTCTGCCATCCAGCTCGCGATTTGACCAACTTGCTCAGCCAGCTCGCGATAGGTTACGGCTCGTCGCAATTCAGTTTCGTCGATCTCAACCAATGCCTCGCGTTCATCGCGAAAGCGCAACAGGTTTTTGGCATAGTTTAATGTGGCGTCAGGAAACCAATTACAGCCGGGCAGGCGCTGCGGGTCGTCACACACCGTGTCACCGGGCGTACCCTGAACTTCGGTGAAGCGCCATACGGCACGCCAAAAAGCCGCCGGCTGCTTCAGCGACCAGCGATGCAATGCAAAGTAGTCGCCACCCGCATCGAAATCGTCAGTGGTGGCCAAGCTATCCATGAACGCTGTGAGTTGCGTGGCCGCAACCCGCTCGGGTGAGGGCGCCCACAGCAACTGCTGGCTCGGCTGCATCATAAGTCGTTAATAGACAGCTCGAGCTTACCGCGCGTGCGGCGACTCTCCGAGTGAAGGTGCGCCTCTACCGCGGATTCCAGAGGCAAGGTCTCGGTTTGGGGAAGTGGCAGCACGCCCTGTTCATACAAGGCGCCAAGCTCTGCAAGCATGACGCCGTCAGCTCGATAATGGATGAAGTCGGCACGAATATTCCGGTCGGCGATATCAGGCATGTCTGGCGGCTCATTATTCCTATATCCCACAGCGCCCCCTGTCTTGGTAATTCGGATCGCCGCCTCGTCAGTGCCATCCCCAAGCAAAGCCTCCAGCACCATATCCACCCCCTCGGGCTCGGCAGCCAGAATGGCAGCCTGCACGAAAGACACGCTAGCCTGCCTGGAAGCAATCGCGGCGGCGTCTACCGGTGCGAACTCAGCATAAGTGCCATGCTGAATCGACCAGGTGAAAGCCAGACCCATAATCTCGTCACCCACTTGCCAATCAGTCACTGCAGTGCCGACCCCGGCAACGCGTCCAGAAAGATCGAACCCGGGCACGACAGGAAAGGTGTGCTGAATATATTCAGTGAGCTCACCGGCCCGAAGGCGAGCTTGTCCAGCTCCGCGACTTGCAATGCCTGATCATCTCCATGGGTCTTGTAAAATACTGCGCGCACTGCCTGACTCCCGCTATGTCTTAACGTTCCACTATAG
>Ga0160423_10003408_pt1 | contig 13211 bp, 9 predicted proteins | sample CRUFie14St8metaG_FD_108191 | JGI IMG/M metagenome (GOLD analysis project Ga0160423, IMG submission 108191) | Marine microbial communities from the Costa Rica Dome - CRUD Field 142mm St8 metaG | ecosystem: Environmental > Aquatic > Marine > Oceanic > Photic zone | place: Costa Rica: the Eastern...
GCTAAGTACGCAATGGGTCACGGCGTTCTCCGCGAAGAATGCTGCTACGAACTCATTACTCAGTAATGATTTTCTCCCTGAGACTACTTGTGTAGTCTTGAGTCTCCCCCGGTCGGGGCACCTTCGGGTGTCCCGGCCCTTTTTATAAGGAGTTGAAATGCCTGAAAAAACATCAGAGTTGGATGCGGTAAACACCATCCTCTCAACGATTGGTGAACCCCCAATCAACAGCCTCACGGGCCAGCAAAACCAAGATGCTGCTATCGCAAGAAACATCTTGTCTGAAATCTCCCGTGAAGTTCAGAGTCAAGGATGGCACTTCAATACCCTGTACAACATCTCACTTAGCCCTGATAGCAACAAGAATATCATTCTTAGCAATGAGGTTGTTCGCGTGGATAATGACACATCTGTCCCTCGGGATGGCAGCGTGTCTACCGTGAACGAGTCTCGGTCTGTTATCCAACGGGGCAACAAACTATTTGACAAGACCAACAATACCTTTGAGTTCAGTACGCCTATTCGTCTGACTCTCGTGTACCTCTACCCATTTGAGGAGTTACCTGAACCAGCACGCCGATACGTTAATATCAAGGCTGCTCGTGTGTTCCAAGACCGCTTGGTTGGATCACAGAAGGGTAATATGTTTACTATGCAGGACGAGATGAAAGCACTCTCGATCCTCAAGGAATACGAAGGTGATACCGCAGATCACTCTATCTTTGATAATCAAGATGTGTTCAGTATCGTCAATCGTCGGTCTGGTATCAGAGGAGCCGGTTACTAATGGCACTGATCACGCACGATATACCGAACCTTATTGGTGGCGTGAGTCAGCAACCCGATGCGATCCGCCTCCCGAACCAGTGTGAAGCACAGTTCAATGCAATCTCCAGTCCCGTTCGTGGGCTGCACAAGCGTCCCCCCACCCAACTTCTCGGCTCTACCCGACTCATCGAGAATGTCCAAGCCGACACCTTTATTCACTCAGTGAACCGTGACTCGGATGAGCAATACTTCATTGCTTTGGAAGGCGACGGCACTGTCAAAGTCTTTGACCTTGATGGCAATTCAACGACCCCTTCACTGGATACTGAAGACACTAATCTTGCCACCTACTTTAGGAAGCAAGGATCGGACCCTGCACCCAAAGACTTGTTCAGGGCTGTCACTATTGCTGATGTAACCTTTATTGCCAACACCAAGATTCCGGTGGAGATGGCGGACACCTTGTCTGCATCATCGCTTCAAGCCAACGAACGTCTTGTCCATGTGAAAGCCGCACCCGGTAACTTCAACAGTTGCAAGATTGAGATCAAGTTGAATGGTACTGACCTTGGGTTTACTAACAGTAAAAAGCCAACAGCGGCTGCTATAATTACTAATACTGGCAGTAGGCGTGCTGATTACAATTCCTCTACAGAAGACAATGAATTTGGATCTAAACATGATTCTTTTGCCCTTTCAGACGATGATGTAACAGGCAGTAATGCAACATTCAAGAAAGAAAAACTAAAGATCTCCACGGACACCCAAGAAACCGCCGAACAGATCCGTGCGTTCTTGAGCGGTAAGACTTTTACTACTGACAACGGAAATGTCACCCATACTCTGACTGTCAACGCCGCATCAAAGACCAATGTTGTACATGTCTACTGCACCACCGCTGACTTCAACTTGACTATTACAGATGGTCAAAGTAACAACGTCGTGGACGTACTCAAGGAAAGCGTAGAGAAGTTCTCTCAACTCCCCAATGAATCACCTCACGGGATTATCTTTGAGGTCGAAGGTAACCCTGAGGCTGAGATTGATGACTATTACGTCAAGTTCGCTGCTGATGGTGGTGATCCCGGCAACGCCATTCCGACTAAAGGTAGATGGCAGGAGACAACCAAGCCCGGTATCGAGAACGATTTCAACTTCGATACCATGCCCCACATTATTGTGCGGGATTCTAATGGTGCATTCAAGGTAACCAGAGCCGATGGTTCCTTCGGAGCCACCCCGGCTTCACCATTCACCAACTTCAAGTTCTCCCCGAGACAAGTGGGAGACACCCTTACCAACCCCAACCCCACCTTTGTCGGTAACACTATTGACGATCTGTCGTTCTTCCGTAACCGACTGGTCATGCTCTCTGGTGAGAATGTGATCCTCTCTGAAACTGCTGAATACTTCAACTACTTCAGAACCACGGTTACGCAAATCACTGACTCGGAGGTCATCGACCTTGCAGTCGGCGGTACTACGGTGGCTAAACTTAAGCACGCTATCCCGTTCTCGGACAGGCTCGTGCTATTTGCGGGACAGGCTCAGTTCAGTCTCCAGTCTCAGGGTGTGCTATCTCCCCTCACTACAACAATCACCTCTCAAACTAGGTTTGAAATTAACACCAAGGTTAAGCCTACGGTTGCTGGATCATCGCTGTTCTTCGCATTCCCACGGGGATCGAACAACGGTGTCAAGCAATTCTTCAAGGTGAATGAAGTTGATATTCAGTTTGATGCTGTAGATGTCTCTGCCCAAGTACCCAACTACATCACGGGTACTATCAAAGACTTTGCCTCCTCTACCCACGAGGACATTTTGGTGACCACAACTGAAGAAGATCCAACGACAGCCTGCGTGTACAAGTATCTGTCCTCGGGGACTGAGCGGGTTCTTTCATCGTGGTCGAAGTTCACCTTTGGTGGCGAGATCTTCTCTATGTTCTTTGTTGACACAGAGTTGTATCTGGTCATGAAGTATGGCAGCGACCTGTTCCTTGAGAAGATTGAGATGCAAACGGGAGCGGTGGATGTCAATTCTACCTACACCACGACCTTGGATCGACGTACCGCTATTACCTCAGGGACATACAACCCCTCTGACAACCGCACGACTTACACCCTGAATGCTCACTACACTCCCAGTGCAGACGCTCAGGCTGTAACTGCGGACGGTCTTGTGCTTACGGTTACTGATAGAAGTGCAGGAGAGATGAAGGTATCTGGAGATTACACTGGTTCAGCGAGTGCCCCAGTCTATGTAGGTGAACCCTACACCATGACCTACGAGTTCTCCAAGCCCATCCTTAAGACCCCCAACAGGTTCGGTCAGCAAACACCTCAGGTTAGTATCGCGGGCTACCGCCATCAGATCCGATACATGACGGTGGTGTTTGATCAGACCTCGTTCTTCAAGATTAGAGTTACCCCTGAATACGGAACAGCAACGGAATACCCGTTCTCCGGTAGGTACTACTCTGATGGTAGTAGCGTTACTGATACACTCCCTAACGTGGATGGTGACTTCCGTGTTCCGATCTTTGCTCAGTCTGATCGTGTCAAGGTTGAACTTGTGAACGATGGTGCATTGCCATCAGCATTCCAAGCCGCACTCTTTGAAGCCGATGTGACGAGTAGAAGTCGAAGGACATGATTGAATTCAGACGATCTGTAATCCCTGATATTGCCTACATTGTCGATGACATTAGAAAAGGTGACTATGAGGAGATCAAGGCACTGGGCAGTGATCCTACTGATGCCCTGTACCACGGTCTTGTTCACTCTGAAGCGATGACGGTTACCGAAGATGGTCACCCTGTTGTGATCTACGGCGTTGTCCAAGAGGACACAGGTGGTCGTATATGGCTGATTGGGAATAACCGATTAAACAAACTATCGGTGCGGTTCTGCAAGGAGTCCCGGCAACGGGTGCAGGACTATCTGCAAGAATACAAGTATCTATACAATATTGTTGACTCTCGGAATGTTGCGACAATCAAGTGGCTGCGGTGGCTTGGCTTTGTCATAGGACGAGAGTTCACATACGGACCTGAGGGTCAACTATTTAAGGAGTTTTATCAATGGCAATATTTACAGCACTAGCGTTTGCCAGTGCAGGCTTAGGTCACATGCAGGCTAGGAAAAATGCCCGTGCCCAAGCCGAGTACAACAACAAACTCCAGATCCAACGCAACGCTAACTACAACAGTATGGTGGCTTACCAGCGAGCCTTGGCAAAGTATCAACGTGAACGCTATCAAGCGGTTGCTGCGTCTGCCAAGAAAGATGCTGACCAACAGTACAACGCCGTATTTGAATCAATCGACCAACGGCGAGATCAAGCATTTCAAACCATTGAGAATTACTCACAACAAGCAGCAGCCGGTGCAGCGACCTACGCATCTGGTGCTGATGAGACTGCGGGACAGACCAAGAGAATGGTTCTCCAAGAGTTCAAAGCCAACGAGGCTAGAGCCGCTGCTGTTGTTCATGACAACCTAGAAGGCTTTATCCGACAGGGCCAGAGACAACTTGAAGGTATTCGTGCGGCTGCTCAGAATAAGATAAACGCTGCTATGCCCTCACCTCTACAACCTATTGCTCCTCCAGATCAACTACCCGGAACTTATAAACCGGGAGGCATGGACTTGGCGATGGATCTGATGAACGCGGGTATGCAGGTTGCAAGTTACAACCAGCAAATCGGTGATGCAGCCAATGCAGCAGCGGGAGTTGCATGATGAGTCAGTTACCTAATTACCAGATCACTGCCAGACCCGTGTCCAACTTTGAAACCTATGGTGAAGGTGCCCCCTCGGCACCCGCAGCCATGCCGGGAACACCTGCGGCTCCTGTAGTCAATCCTTTGCTGGGCAAACTTGCAAGCCTCTCGGAAACGGCTGCTGGGTTCTTCGCTGAGAAAGAAAGACTCAAAGCGATTAAGGGAGTGAAAGAAGGCAAGCAACTTTCTCCCGAGCAATATCAACAGATCCTTGAGGAGAACAGAAAGGGCAACGCCCTTAGTGTGGCGGGACTTGTTGATAAAGGAATCATGGCTCCTGCGGAAAACCCATACGTTCAGATGGGACAAAAAGTTGCTATCGCTGGCATTAATTCAGATATCATGACTGATTACATTAACGCCAACCTTGCTGCTGATTTTGAAAAGGATACTGATGGTATTCGCACATCTGATGACCCCCGTGCAGCAGGTGCCGCATACCTTTCAAGACTTATGCAAGGTGCCGATGGCCTTAATGTTGATAAGTCATTTGAGCAGGATTATTACTACTCATCTGCATTTGAAAAAAATATGGGGGCACTCCGGAAGGCGTTCCAGAAAAGTTTGATGGGCCTCAGGGTTGAGAGAGCATCCCTTGATTTCCAACAAGGAATTAAATCATCAATTATCAAAGCCGTCCAACCAGTTGATGAAACTGTACCTCAAGGTATTGTTAGGGTTCCAGCCATTGAAATTGAAAAGATTATTGCAGACCCTCAGAATCGGGCAGCGTTTGGAAGCAACTTCCTAAATGAAACTGCCGGTTTGTACCTAGTTGAACTTGCCGCCCAAGGAAATCCTGAAGCACTCGATGCCCTTAATAATTCTAAACTTTCTAACGGACAGAACTTGATTCAAGCATCAAAGGCTGTCGAGATTGAATATGAAAGTAAGAAGCCGGTTATTGAACGTAAAATGCAGGAGGTGTTCACTCAAGGTTTGGGTGCAAGAAACCAAGCGTTGAGAGAAACAGTAGAGCAGCAGTTTATTCAAGCCTTCTCCCTCAATCAGACAAGAATTGATGATATGTCGATTAAGCAAATCGCTGATCAAATGGGGGGACTGGTTTCAAGAACCACAACTGGGTGGGCTATAAACCTGCCAAATAAAGATGGCGGTGTAACGCAGTCAGCCATTAACATGAACGCTCTTGCAGAGGAATCAAGAAAGGTTGCGTTTGAACGCCGGTTTGCTGCGTTGATGCAACTAGATGTTCCTGATGGAATCCGAAGATCTGACTTAGTTATGGATGAGATGACTGCTAGAATTGTGGCCTCTGCTGAAACAACCAGAAACAACGGAGAATACAAAGATGAAGTTCTGGATGCTCGCCTCCGTAGAGGTGTGGGATCAATCAACGCTTTGATGTCTGACCCCGGACGAGCCGTGAATGCAGACGGCAGTGAGTCATTAGATTCTCAACAAGCAATGGATGCTCTCATGCACTATCGAAGGATGCAGGCCGAAGTGGGAATGACGGCTCAATACTTCAGTGCTGAAGAGCAGGCTAATTTGTACATTCTTGATCTGTTGGAACAAGGATCGCAAGGGCCACTCGGACAACTCAGCGACAGCCAAATGCCATCAGGAATTGTCTCTGCTGTTAGCAGGATGAAAGGATTTGATGACAAAGCATTCAGCGGTGAGCAAAGAAAACTTACAGAAGCACTGCGTGACAAGATTCCAGAAAGATTGAGGGGCGACCCCGGCATGATTGCTCAACTCATTGCTATTGGTGAAGTTCAAGTGGCTCTCACTAATGGTGATGGGGAGAAGGTTGCAGCCAGCCTTCTTGAAGACTTTGTGAGACAGGGTGACAACTTTATCTTTAGTTCTCTTCATGGCCCCACTATTCTTAAAGGTGAGGGTAAGGTATTGCTTAGTGATGCTGTGGAGTTTGCAGCGGACATGAGTAACAAGGCTGCTGAAGGAAGTATTGCTGCGGATATACGAGAGATTGCCAGTGAGTTTGGTCCCGGAGGCGATGAACAAGCAGACTGGATTAGAGAGAATATTCACTTTGTCTCGGCGAAAGGCCCACAAAAGGCTTTGATGCTGGCGGCTAAAGACGGGACAATGTGGGAAGGCAGCCGTCTGTACAGCCGAGAGGCTCTTAAGCAGGATCAAAGAGTCCGTGTCTCGGCTGCTAGTGCCGCGAAGCAAGAGGCAATAGAAGAGCAACGCAATGCTTTACCTCCTGCTCCTGAAGGTTTTATACGTTCAATAAAAGAACCTTTCATTACGCAGGGATCTAGGCAACAAGATGCCACCTTCTTCCCCTACAAAATGGAAGGTGGATTTAACAACCCTGAAGAAATTAAGGAGATGCAGAAGAAACATAGGGAGATAATCGAAGGTGCTTTCGACCCTCTGAATTCATTTAGATTCCCCACTGACAGACAAGTTATTGACACATTCATGGATGTAGTGAACTGGTTTGGTAAGTTTACCTTGAATCCCGACTCAGCAATCGGTCGAATTACTGGAAAAGGTAAAGACAAATGAGCCAAAACGCATACCTTGACTTTCCTGTAGGCCCAACCCCCACCCCTAAGATGATCCGTGATGCTATGGGGGAACCGGAAGAAAAGACACCGCTGGCTAGTCTGTTCGGTGATGCCTTCATGGATACCACGGTTACTGGTTCAGTTATCAGGTACTTTCAAACACCGGGAACATTCGATCCCTCTTTCCGCATCACCCCTGAACTTCTAAGAGATACCGCTGGAGACATTCCAGTTGAATACATCCAAGATCTCTCTGAGTCCACCAGCCTTGACGAGTTCAAGTATCGGGTGGAGTCAATTAAAGAGCGTCTTGATACCCGTGAGAAGTTATCTCAGCATGGCATTGCTGGCCTTGGTTTAACCTTTGGTGCTGCCCTGCTAGATCCAGCATTCTTGGTGGCAGCCGGTGTGGCTGCCCCCTTAGTTATTGGGGGCAAAGCGGCTCAAGTTGGTGTAGCAACTCAGAGGGCACTCCGCGTGCAATCAGCACTCCGGGGGGCTGCAATCTCTGCGACTATCGACATTCCTTTAGAAACTGCTCGTCTTGCTACAGACGATATGAGTGATTTTGAAACCTTCTTTATCAATGTGGTTGCATCAGGAACCCTTGGTTCTGGTATTGGATACGCCTTCCCAACTACTTCTGGGTTTGCAAGGAACTGGAAGCAGATGGTTGATGAAGAAAAAGGAAGAATTGCCTTATCTATGCAAGGGAAGATATCGACAGCAACAGGCGTGACGATCCCCCAACGCAATTTAAGTTCGATGAATAAGAAAGAAGTGTTTGGGTATGCAAAAGAATTAGGCGTGCCTACCACAAGACCCGTCCCAATCAAGCGAACTGAGATCAGAACTGAAGAAGTATTCGACCCTACTACGGGTGGAAAAATGGAAGTCGAAGTGGAAGTTGCGTTACCAGTTGATGAGACTGTGGTACGCACCCCAGACTTTGATCAGCCCGGACAGGTTGCCGAAGTAAAGATTGCAGGCAAACCCAAGATGGTGCCCAAGACTGAGGCACAACTTCGTAAAGACATTCAAGAGTTCCTAGATAAGTCACCAGAAGTCCGTGCGGGAGAAGCCGCCGTTGGGGTTCTTGCCCCAAATGATAGCAAGTTCCTAGAGTTTACTGATGAAGTTCTTAAGGACATGGTAGATGATGTAAGCAAGCCTACCTTCTTTGGTGATGCCCTTTCTCGCCTTCCTTTCTTTAAGGCCATTGCTAAACGAGAGGCTCGTGTAGGCACAGAAAATTCTAAGTTGCTTTTCCGTAGTATGGTCGAAGACCCCATGCTCGATAGTCGGATGCCCGACCTTGAGACTAGAGCCACACTAAACCGAAGAACTTCAATGCTTCCTTACTACCAAGCACTGAGGGCTATAGAAGAAACTGAAGGTAAGGCTGCACTTCAACTATTCAGGGAAAACATTGCTGATGCTGTTCGTTCAGGAAGGCAACTGGATGGACTGCAAGGTCAAGCCCAAAAAGCCCTTCAGAAATCTTTCGCTGAAAATCTTGAACACGCTAGACGTATGGGCGTTGATGTTTCTGGCATTAAGCCAGACATGAAGTTCATTCCTCGGGAGGCCAACCAGTTAGGTGTCATGGCTGCGACCGATGCTTTTGGGAAAGAGACTGTGATCAAACTCTTGAAGACTTCTCTCAAAAGAGCCAACCCAAAAATGTCGGATAGTAAAATCACAAGCGTGGCAGAGGGTTGGTTCAAATACGCCGAAGATCCTGAGGGCTATGTTAATGCCCGACTTGTGGGGGGCAAGAGTGCGGACAAAATTCAAGAGATTGAAAAGGTATTGAAAGCCCGAATGAAGGACAAAAAGGAAGTCGATGAAGTCCTCGATCTCCTTGTTCCTAAAGGCCACCAGCCGCACCTTGGAATGACCAGCAAGCGTATCAACTTTGATGAGTCAATGAGCATTACCGCTGTCAATAGCAAGACAGGTAAAAGCGAAACTCTCAAGTTCAGCGATCTTGTTGTGAACGACATGGACTATCTCCTTGAGAAGTACACTCACAGATTGACAGGTGCAGCAGGCATGACTCAGATGGCTCGGGTTATTGGTGTTGAAACTGCTGGCGAGGGCGTGGTACCCACGATTGATGACTTTGTTCGGTTCATGAATACTGGCGGCAAAGTCGATGACGTAACCCTGACATCTTTTGAGCAGGCGTATCGAAACATCATGGGCATGCCCCAGCGTGACTTGGTTGAGTTTGGTGAGAACTACCGTAAGGCTATTGGAACATTACGGGATTTGAGTTTTGTAAATGTTATGGCAAATGTAGGCGTAGCCCAGTTGCCTGAACTCGCTAACTCTATGGCATCTAATGGTGTTCGGGCAATGTTGTCCCGGATGCCTGCGTTGATGAAAATGACTCGAAACTTGAAAACAGGGAAATGGAACGACCAAGTTGCCGCAGAACTTGAAGCATTCCTTGCACCTAGTGAAGGCATATTGAACGGTTATACGCGGCAATACCGAATGGATGAGGGCTTGGGCTTGCAGGCTTCAACGGGATCTTTTTATGAAAGAGCCATGCGGCCTCTTCGTTCTGTTACATCAGGTGCAGGTTCAATCAATGTTGGTGGAGCAAAGGTTAGAAACTTCCTTGGTATTGCCCCGATGGATGATGCTTTACGGATCGGGCATGTCAACTCCACGTTGCAATCGTGGGTGAACAGGGCCTACAAAGTTAAGAATGGCAGACCAATTAAGGATTCATTCTTTGACAAGAGCCGTTCACGTTTTAGAGATTTGGGCTTTACTGATAATGAACTTGATGAATTGATGGAGACTTTGGCTGATGTGGATGCCGGTGTTGTCCGGGTTCATCCCAACTCCACCAAGGTTGCACAACTTGATTTAAGTAAGTTTTCAAACCAGCAACTGCGGTACAAATTACAGTTTGCACTTCAGCGGGATGCAGACCGAGTTATTCAGCGCAACAAAATTGGAAATAAAGATTTCTGGTTTAACACACCTTCGGGTGGTCTGGTTACTCAATTCCGACAATTTGCACTGACAGCCGGTTACAAGCAACTCGGATACAACCTCAAGCACATGGATCAGACTGCCATCAAGATGTTTGCAGGAACGACTATGTTTGCCTATGTCGGCTACCTCATCAACATCCATATTGGTGCCAACAAATACTCAGGCATTGAACGCGAGAAGTTCCTTGAGGAAGCATTGGGCTTCCATGAGTTCATGGATGTTGAAATACCACGGCCCCTCCTAGCAGCGGTCACTCGGGCTGGATGGTCGGGATTGTTCCCTGCGTTCATTGATAGTGGAACTGCAAGACTTACTCCCGACAGAGAAGCCTTGTTCAATCCTTATTTTAGAAGTACGGGACTGGGTGTTGGCCTCATTGAGGGTATCCCAGCCTATTCATACCTATCAGACACTCTCAAGTCATTGACTGAGGTTAGCCGTGCAGGAGCCTTTGAACTCACTGGAGGTAAACTCGGTGGGCAATTCACGGAGAAAGACATGAGAAGTCTGCTGAGACTTGTTCCATTAAGGAACTCTATTATTATCAACCGGCCATTAGAGCAGATGGCTCAAGAGTTAAATTTACCTAAGCGAGAGGACTAAACATGCCTGACAGTTATAAAGACTACACAGTGGGTATCAATGAAACCACACCATCGGTGAGTTTCACCAATACTGACTTTGAATACCTAGAAACAGCCCACATCAAAGTCGTGGCAACAGACACGGTGGCGGCTACCGAAGTCACCTATGCCCAGTCTGATGATGGTTCAGGAGATACCTTTGTAGGTACTGATGGGGTCAATCCTCCGTTCACCGTGTCGGTGTCCAGCGGCACAACCACAGTTACCTTTGGCAACATTACGTTCCCCACTGGCACCAATAAACTTCGCGTCAAGCGTGTCACTCCCCGATCCTCTCTGCTGACTACCTTCAACAACGCCTCACTGCTCCGGGCGGATGACCTCAACAACAACTCTAAGCAACTCTTGTTTACTCTTCAAGAGCAGGTTGACATTGGTATTGGATCGCTTCCTCTCGATGCAGACAACAAGTTCAACGCTGGAACAAGATCCATCAAGAACCTAATTGATCCTGTAGGTGGTACTGAGGCAACCACCAAGGCTTATGTGGATGCCCTGACTTCTTTCAGTACCAACCCAACATCTGTGCCCCGTGCTTATGCGTTCACAGTTGGAGACATGGATGTATCTACAAATGACCTCACAAAGTTGTTGTCCCCCACACCCCTTTCAACTGTCAATGAGATGTTCATTGTCTCTATCCAAGGGGTAATCCAACAACCTAATACTGACTTTAGCGTAAACTCTTCCGGCCTTTTGACAATTACAAATGCCAAAGTTGAGTTGGATGCGGGAAATCTTCAGGCTTCTGACAAAATTACGGTGATCTGCTTTGGTAACAGCAAGGCTGTGTTCCCCTTCCCTGTGACTGGAACCGCTGCCTCTGCTTCTGAAACGCCCCTTACATTGAAAGGTGCAGGTAGTCAGACCGCAGATCTTTTCAAAGTTGTTGATAGTACGGATACTGAACTTGCCAAGATCGCCAGCGATGGTGATGTGACCTGCATAGATGTCAACTGTACTGACATTGCATGTACAGATATCACTGCAAGTGGTAACACCGCTATCACCGGAACACTTGGTGCAGGTAACACAACCGTGACCGGCACCTTGGCTGTGTCCTCTAATGCCACTGTCTCGGGTGATTTGAATGTTGCGGGTAACGTAAACATTACTGGCGGTGTTAATGCCGTACCAGTCGGAGCCATTATTCCCTACGGTGGGCAGACTGCCCCTGATGGCTTCCGGTTATGTGATGGTGCAGAGGTTCTAGTGGGGGATACTGCTCTAGACACCCTGTTGGATGGTGCATACGGGACCGGAAGTAATGGTCGATCTCTGACCCCAAACTTGCAAGAGAAGTTTCCTATGGGCATGAGCGGCTCCTTGAATCGTGGCAATACCGGCGGCGGCACAGCAACACTTACAGAAGCAAACTTGCCTGCTCACACGCACAGCACGGATACATCTGCGAAAATTTCAATTCCAACCCAGCGTGCCAATGGTGCTTCTGGCTCCTTTACCACTCAAAGACTCCAACGGGCAGACACTAATGTATCTAACCCTAATAACCAAGACAACGAATACTCTGTGACAGGACTTTCCAGCACCTCTGGCTCAACCGGATCGGGCACCGCGTTCGATGTCACACCTGCGTATGTCGTTCTCAACTACATCATCAAAACCTAAGGAGTAACCCATGTCTTCACCAACAAAAGTATCCGCAGGGTTAACCTCTGGGGTGATTAAAACAACAGACAAAGCGTCTGCGACAGGAACCAGTATTACGTCCCAAGCGGGGGCCGTGGTTCAACTTAACTCTTCCGAAAAGATCCCATCGCAGTATCTCAGCACTGGGGTTCACCTTGGTGGTATTGCTTCTAACAACCTATTGGATGATTATGAGGAAAGCACATTCACCGCTACTGCAACTCCGGGTACATCGGGAACTATAACTCTCAATGATGCAACTTTGAGTTACACGAAGATCGGCAGACTCGTGTTTGTTTCAGGTAATCTAACTATTACTTCGTTGAGCAGTCCGGTTGGGTCTATTGACATTGGGGGCCTGCCTTTTACAGCCGCTGTAGATGCGGTGGCAAACGTAAACATTCAAGCCCCCAGTTCTGGAGATATATCCTTTTCTGGCTGGCTTCTCACAAGTCATAACAACATCTTGAAAATCTATGAGAACAGTGGTGTTCAACCTGCAAACTCAGCAAACCTGTTGCAGACTAATTCAACCATTTACATTTCATTGACTTACATGACGGATCAGTGAGATGGAAAGCGGTAATCAGATCCTCTTGGCCTTGGGTCGTTTAGAAGGAAAAGTCGATGCAATGCTCACCAGACAAAAGTACCACGACGAGGAACTTGAGCGTCAAGATCAAAGACTTCGTAAACTCGAACAAGGACGTAGTTATATGTTGGGTGCTGCTGCTGTTGTGGGTGCAGTTTGTAGTTTTATTGCAACCAAAATAGGAGTTTAACATGGCCTCACCAGCAAAAGGAAAGGCTCGTTTGAAGATCTACAAAGACCCAAAGACGGGAC
>Ga0160423_10003409_pt1 | contig 13208 bp, 7 predicted proteins | sample CRUFie14St8metaG_FD_108191 | JGI IMG/M metagenome (GOLD analysis project Ga0160423, IMG submission 108191) | Marine microbial communities from the Costa Rica Dome - CRUD Field 142mm St8 metaG | ecosystem: Environmental > Aquatic > Marine > Oceanic > Photic zone | place: Costa Rica: the Eastern...
CTATCCCGAAGATTATGATGGAAACGACAAGTTCACCGGAGATCCATTAGCAGGAGTCCCTAGAAAGTTGAACCTTAACAACCTGACATTCCACCTACCATTCGACAAGGTTGAGTACGAACCAGAGCAATTCCCTGGACTAATCTATCGACTTGACTACCCCAAGGTTGTATGCCTAATTTTCGGTAGCGGTAAGATGGTAATAACCGGAGCGCGTCACAAAGATGAGATTCTCGAAGCGGTTGAAATCATCAAAGATGAGTTAGCAGACCTGCTGTGAAACAAGTAAATCCCCTCAAAATGGGGAGGAGAAGTGTTCATTGCCTATGTCCAGTGTGGCGTATGCATGCGGAGCCTTGCCGAACGGCAATCCAAAGCGATAGTTTTGGTAATGATAATGCTCCTATCGACAACAATACATTACGAACCAGTAGGTCAGTTGCCCGAATCACTAGACATTGAACACGGCTCTAAATCAACAACTAGCACTGCGGATGTACCAGTATGGCGTGTCGGTGACAAATGGAAATATGCTGGGACATTTGACCCAACTCAATTAGTAATCGATTCCGGTGTTGAGGCAAATGTAGGCGAAATTAATGGCGATTCAATAACTGAGGTATTATCGATTACCGAACAAAATGTTGCTGGGATTCCGACCCTAGTCTACACTGTTAGAACTTCGGCAAATTTCGACAAGTCTGGTGTTTCACTTGACAGTTTTACCGGAACTGCTGAAATCGAATTTACCCAGACTGAAGTCTTGCGAGTTAGCGATTTGGCATCATTGCGAAGCGACCTTGACCTATTTATCGAATTTACACCAAGCGGGATTAGTTTCCTAAAACAGACCGTTGGCGACATCACTATTTCTAACACTTACACTCCACCAAGCGAGAATTATGACTTCCCGCTAAGAGATGGAGACCGATGGGTAACAACGGTCACCTCAACCTCACAATGGTCGGGTTCAAGTGATTATATCACACCATTCCCAGCCCCGACTTCAGACACCAATAGTTCAACTTACGAAGTTACCAATGTTGGGCGACCGACCAATGATTTTGGCCAATCTATCAATTACGGAGGCTGCGATCATTCCTATGAAATTACATCCTTCAACTCGAATGGTGACGAAGATGGGTACACATGGTTCTGCCCAGAAGCACGTAACTTTGCTTGGAAACATACCGAAGAGGATGTTGGTCTTACCATTGACTTTAGACTCAAGGAATACATGCCGAAAGATTCGTCCGGCGTCAATATCTACAATGACCCAGGCGTTAGAGACGATTGTCTCGCAATAGATACTGAAAGCGATGTTACAGCCCTTGACACACCGATTGAAGTCTGGATAAATGCTTCATCCGCCACAGGTTGCTTAGCGAGCACGAGCGGTGTATCTCTCGAACTTAGACATGAAGCAACGGGTGAAGTCAAGTCACTTACAACCGCAGCTAACGGAAGCGCATGGACCATTCTCAACATAGGTAATGACGAGGATGGTTCTACCACTTCAAATGACTGGGCTAGTCACGGATTAGTGGCCAAGACAACATCCGGCAATATTGTCGGAGCCAAAACGATAACTCTGGATGATAACCTTGTGGTTCTAGATTTATTTGCAGATGCTGAGAGAGCAATTGTAACTCGGAATAGAGACGGTGAATTGAAGCAACTAAACACATTATCTGGGTATAATGTATTACCAGGGGACCAACTAATTATTGAAGTATCTATACAAAACAACGGCATCACCAACAGCGTACCAACAGACCTGCGCATATATCCTCCGACTGGAAGTGAATTCAATCTTCCAGTTCCCTCCCTATCGACTTATGAGTTTTACAAAACGAATTTCACTTGGGATGTACCTGACCAACAACCAATTGGCAATATTCCTGTTTCATGGGAAGCAGACCCAGATGAATTGAATTCTGCCGATGCCAATCCGAATAATGATTTCGCAATTATCGAACTATTCGTTGGCCGCTTACCGACACCAGAAATTAATCACGTAACTGAACAAACCCAAGTTGAGGTTTTCATCAATGCAAGTTCAAGTAGTGACTCGGATGGTGGTGACGTATCCTGCATCTTTGACATACCATATGACGATGGCACTCGATCTTGGGCTTACACAAAAGTAGTGTCGTTAAGCTGCCAAACAAATTGGACATGGTTTGATGATGGTAATTATCCGATTCTCGTCACTGTGATTGATGATGAGCGTGACGCAGTAGAGGAAATCTTGTACGCCAATATCACCAATCGTGCTCCGTTGTTAGAGATAAGAAGTATGCGAAACGAGGCAAGAGTTGAACACCCAATAACTCTGTATGCATTTGCTAATGATTCTGATTCTGAAGATTCCTTCCCGGGTGTTGTCGATGTGTTTTGGCCTGACGCACAGTGTATGGAGGGATATTACACAAAAACCTGCACAACAACTGCTCCGACCGAGGGCTATCACTCCTTCAAAGCCATTGGAGTTGATGATGACCTAGCACAAACAGAAGCAGAGATTAATATCTTATTCACTAACATTGCTCCGCATAGTACAATAATAAATCTCTATGAGAATGGAGTTATCATCGAATCCGATGAACAACAAATTTGGCAATTAGATGAAGACCAGTTGGTTAGAATCAAGGGGCAAGCTGAAGATTCTGTCGACGATATAGAACAATTAGACCATACATGGTGGCCTGATAATCGTCAATCAGATCTCATCTATTTCTTAGAAGGTCGAGTTACCGAATTTGATATGAGTTGGCAGACAGCAGGTTTGCACACGATTAGATTGGACGTAACTGATGACGACGGAGCAACAAGTAGTACCAATGAGCGATGGGTGAATATCAGAAATGTGCCCCCAGTCGTACAACCATTAGATTCAATTTTGCCAATTGCAGAAGGCCAATCAATCACAATAACCGGGAATTCTACCGACACCCAAAGTGATGTTAACTCGCTCGTCAAATGCTGGGATGTAGACCCCGGAATTGATAGTGATGGTTTCGGTGGCGCCAGTGATGATTGTGACATAATTGGCGACATATTCACCTACGCATGGAACAGGAGTGGTTCACACACGGTAGTCTATCACGTAACCGACGATGATGGTGCAACAACAAGTGAGGTTGTAGTCGTCGAGGTTGTTAACATCCCACCTATTGTAAGACTGCAGACAGTTCAATGCCGAGCGTATGAAAATTGTGTGCTGGACGCCCGGTCAACAATTGACTCATTGAACGATATTGCAGGCTTAAATTACGCGTGGGACACCGATATCAATTTCGATAGTAACGGGGACGGAATTAGAGATAATGATGCTGACCTGGTCGGACCAAGGGTTGAGCATGTCTTCAAGCAAGAAGGAAAAGTTACTGTTAAGGCAATGGTATGGGATGAAAACCCAGAAAAACCTGGTTCTAAGCAATTAATCATCACTGTAGGCCCGGCTGACCGCACCATATTGCAAGACGCTGGTGCATTATTGGCAGGAGAAGAGGCAAACCCGATTGCACAACTTGCACTCGCCTTAATCGTCATCCTATCATTGGTTTTAATCAGCAGAAGGAGGGGGAATGCGGCAAAAGCGAAGACTTGGGAACGCGATGAACTTGATGATGCATTCGACAGTGATGGAAAATTGAACTCTGCTAATAGAAAGCCGACATCTGCACCGCCGGGATTCGTCTTTGACCAAGCACTGCAAATGCCACCTAGGGAGTCTGTCACCACTGATGTATCAATCGATGAATTACTCGCTGACCCCCCAATTCCGGCCACAGGCCTGCCCGACGGGTGGACAATGGAACAATGGAAGTATTACGGGCACGAATGGTTAAATTCCAAAAAGTAGACTAAAAATCGAGTCTCTCAAGTAATAGGACTTCATCGGACAACCATGTTTAACCAAAGGTGTTTGGTTGTTGTTCTTATTTTGATGATGTTCCTTGCTCCTCTGGCTAAGTTGCCAGATGCCACGGAAGTAACTGAATTATCAGATTCAAAAATCAGTGAGTCTAACACCTTGAACGGCTGGCCTGATGTCCCTACATGGAGAATTGGCGACAAGTACACCTATGAAACCCAATTCGATGTCCAGCAATTGATTCAACAGGCGAATGTCTCCGCATCATTGAACACTCTAACAGGTGATACAGTGTACGAGGTTACTGATATATTTTTCATCAATGTCAACAATATTCAAACACTCGCTTACAAAATGGAAATCTCGGGTTCTTTTACCTCCGGTAACAGTGGCGCAACATTAGAGGGAGTCTCTGGCAGATTGAATATCGGCTATACTGGTGAGGATATCGTCCGAGTCAGAGACATGGCAGTGATAAATTCCGAATTTGAACTAGATGTTGATTTTGCTCCCTTCAATATCGGTTTCCTGACCCAACAAATAGCTGTTATCTCCTTTGACACATCCTATAACCCACCAAAAGAAAAGTACGACTTTCCACTCAGGACCGGCGACCAATGGTACATGGAATTCTTTGCTTCTACGACAGTAAGTGGTACCTCTGATTATTTTGATCCGTCCGAGTTTGATACTGCAGGTCCAGAAAATAACAGCTGGCAAGTTACCGAAAACGGCATCCCAACTGAAGGAGGGGCAAACATAGGTTACACCGGTTGTGATGATTCATACAAGGTCAACGAATGGAATGTGTCTGGTGTTAGTCAAGGGTTTAATTGGTACTGTCCTGATGTAAGATACAACTCATGGATGAGAATTAGCAATGCTGCAGGATTCACCATTGACTGGTTGCTTAAGTCGTACGAACCTGCGGGCTCAAGTGGCGTAAACCCCAATTCTAATCCCGGAACTAGAGATGTCGAAATTGATATTGAATTGCAAACCGTTGCGACTCTACCAAATGTCGAACAAACCGTTGCAATCGATTACAGTGGCACATCAGGTGCTCAAGCAAATACCAATTTACAACTTAGGTATGAAATGAGTAGTACATTACTGAACCCGACAACCGATGCTAATGGACAAGCAACTGCGGTGGTGAATTCTTCCGACGTAGTAGATACTACCAACGCTAGTGACGATTACTCCAGTAATGGGCTAATCGTTTGGGACCCGCTTACAGAAATTATCGGAGCAGCAACAATTGTCATTGACTTATCGGTTACCCCTGTTGATTTAATCGCTCAATCTGATGCAATAATTGTCACTAGGACAAGAGATGGAGTAGAATCTATTTTAACAAAATCGATTGGCTACAATGCATTACCGGGAGACATGCTGTCGTTCTCAATACCAACTCAAAACCGTGGATTATTGGCATCCTCTCCCACAACAATTGATGTGACCACGCCAGGTGGTACTGTGATAAGTGAACCACTACCATCAATTCCATCTTACGGTGAAGCGCGAGTGGATGTGGACTGGAATGTTCCTGCTGATGAGCCGATAGGAATTCAAAGTCTTATGATTGAGGTAGACCCAGATGAATTGGTAACTGAGGATTCTAATCGCTCCAACAATATGGCTAATATCGAGGTATTTATTGGCCGAACTCCAACTGCTCAAGCAACCGTAATCGATGAGGTCTACACTTTTGAGAATGTTACAATAGACGCCTCGGCCAGTTTCGATGAGGATGGCGGCGATGTAACCTGTAGATTTTCTGTCGAAAAGCGCCCCGGATTGGTCGAGAACTTTGACACTGAAAATTGCATAATTGAATACAATTGGAGTGATGGTAGCGTCTGGAACATTCAGGTTATTGTCACCGATGATGAACTAGACACCGATATAATCGATGTCACAGCAACAGTGTTTAACAGAGCACCATTTGTCAATCTATCAGTGCCAGAAACCATAGACGTAAACCAATTTGTCTTTGCCGATGCAAGTGACAGTGGTGACCTCGACACGATATCTCCTTCCGGACAGGAGGTAACAATATCATGGCCAGGATTAAATTGTAATGAAGGAACTACGCAACCCACGTGTACATTCCTCGCTAATGAAGAAGGTCCAGTTACCGTGACTGCGGTTGCTGAGGATGATGACGGAGCCATAACCACCGTAAGTACGACCATCGATGTTCTAAATGTCGCACCTACAATAGCACAGCCAGAATTATGGCAGGCGGGTCAAAACCAATCGGTTGATGAGATGGGGTACTGGAATCTATTCGAAGATGAAACTGTAATAATGCGAGCTGTTGCAGATGATACACCACTGGACAAAGACACACTGATTATCGAATGGAGTCCCTCAGATTTAGATGAGAACTGGACTATTACCACTGTTGGGCCATCTTCTCAAACCACTGTATCATGGCCTGAATCTGGATTACATACGCTAACAGTCGTTGCATATGACAATGACAATGTTAAATCAGAAATAAGAAGTGGTATTGTCAATATCTCAAATGTTCCTCCAACAATTGCCAGCCTTGGTTCTACTCAACCGATATTCGAAGACAACAACATTACCTTCACCGCTGATGTCGACGATACGGCATCAGATATCGATAGTTTGGTAATTTGCTGGGATTTAGATTCTGTTGCTGATGCAGATGGTGATGGTTTTACCGACAATGACTGTGATATCAACGGTCCAGAGATGACTGCATCGTGGCCAACCAGCGGAGTTAGATGGATTACAGTAACAGTTACCGATGATGATGGAGCAAGTGATTCTACCAGCATCAATGTAAGCGTGATCAACACTGCCCCGAGAGCGAAGATAACCAACACTACGGATGTGCTTGCGCTGAATGAGGGTGAAAATGTAACATTGTCAGGAATCACTACCACCGATACTGCGTTCGATAAATTATCATTAATCTACGCTTGGGATAGCAATCATATAGATTCTGATTTGGATGGTGAAAAGACTGGTGATGTCGATCACTATGGAGCCGAGTGGCTTATCACAGATTTGCCACCAGGCACATGGACAATCACTCTCACCACTACTGATGATGATGGAGAAAGTACCTCAACATCGATTGAGATTGTTGTCAAGGCAAAGCCTGCTGATGGTATCTTCGAGTCGATTACAAGCGCTGTTGGAGGCGTAGGAGCATTAGTAATTGGCATCCTTGGAGTGATAGTAATAGGTCTTGCAGCATTCTTGTTGTTAACCAGAAATTCTAAACCAAGTACTCAAAAGTATAACGATCTAGATATGAATCTATCACCAGCAAGTCAATTCAACCAACCGATAAATACCCCTGGAGCAGAAGCAGGATTTGGTTTGTATCAACAGGAGCCTGTTCAAAATGATGCATACGGTGCGTATAGTCCACAACAAGATACCTTTACCCAACCAGACCCATATGCAGCATACAATCCAACACCGCAACCGGCCCTGGAACCCTCTCCTGAACCCGCATATGATATTGCCAACCAACAACCTGTAACCACTCAGCCCACTCCTGTGGTTAACCGTGGACCACCGCTACCAGCAACCGGATTACCTGAAGGCTGGACAATGGAACAATGGGAACATTATGGCGCTCAATATCTTGCTGCACAAACAGCATCGACCGTTCAAAATCAACCAACAATTACAGATACTACTGCGCAATCGGCAACTAACTCTCTGAATAATATTTTAGATGATTTGGACTTATGATGTGTAACTATGGCGAGTTTGTGGAATTTCTTTGGATTGCCCGATCCTGATGGCTCGCAAAAGGTGACCAAACCATCCAATAATGCACAGGCAGAAGAACCAGCCGTTGGTGAAGAAAACCAACTAACTCAATCGAGTCTACCCACAGAAAATGTCGAGGTTAAACCGAAGCCACTCAACAAGTTGCCTAAAGTAGAACAAACTCAAAATTTTATTGCTGTACCATCAAACTGGCAAGGTCCTGTTACTGCAGATGGAGAACCTTTTCACGACCTGGGCATTCAAAACCAAGCTCGACGCTCTTTCCCCTCTAGGGCTCTTCGTTATGTCGCACCGGATGAAATGAAGCGAATTCCAACCAGAGGCATAGCCCAAAGAATTGCCAATGGAGATACTGTGATTGTTGACTTGAGAGATTTGGTTCATATGGACGCTCATCAAAATGCCTGCCGTAGAGATTTGAAGATGATGACTGATGAGGTTGGAGTTGGAGTATTCGCACTTGACCGTGAAGATAAGTTGTTGATGATACCGGGAACTGACGTAATTGTCGATGTCGGAAATCATAATCTTGGCATCAATCCTTTGATGTAAATCGCAGTTTTGTCGGAAATTTGCTTAAAAAGGGCATTCTTTTACCTCAACCGTGGCCGGACGATTCAAAGTTCCATTCTCAGGATTGAGTGGGTCATATATCCCACATTTTGCATCATCGATGATAATGACGGTGCCATTTATGCTGACCGTCACATGGTTATCAGCTACCGAATCTGCTTATTCCTTTAGACAAGACGACTATCGGTTAGAGATTGCTTTCATATTAACCGCATTGATTTCATTTGGCTGGCTGATGTCTATGGTCGTTGGAATTGTTTTCGACTTATTTCCAATAACTCACGATAGTGAGGCATACACTCACACCCACTCAAATCAATACCTGCTGGTTAACATAATTGGTCAAACTCTTATCATGGGTGGAATATTTTCCAATAATTTGTCGTTGATGTTTGAGATGGTTACCATCGGATTAGTATTGTTATCATGGGGCTTGATTTCAATCGCTTGGCCGAGTTGGAAATTACATATTGATTCCAAGGAAAAGGACATTAATTGTGGAAATGTTGCTTTGGTACCTGCTTTGTTAATTCCTGTATCTGTATTAGTTGTTCTTGGATGTTGGATTTTCCGGCAAAAATCTGGCTTACTTGAATTTGGATATTCATTCAACGTCGTCGTCATGATGGGTACCATCGCTTTAAGTCTGATACTGGCCCACTTCAACAGAAGACTATCGTGGGACTTGGTCAAGTTCACTGATTTTCGCCCGGTAGTTGCGATATATCTCGTGCTTGCACTTGTTCACTGTTTCTCTGTTCTACTCTATGAGCGCGGCCAGGTGACTGAAAATATTGCCAATGTCAGTCAATCACTACCATTCTTGTGGGCGTTTATTTCCACGCGACCGATTAAAATGCTGCGTAATATTATGGGGAAAAACAGCAAACCACATTCTACACTAATTGGCCAAGGCCAACTGTATTTCTTAGTTGTCGGAATAATGTCTATTATTCCCGAGTTTGATGAAGGAAAATTCGTCAACATTTCGTATGTAACATTGATATTTTCTACCGTGATGTTAACTATTTGGGGTTCCGGAATTTACTTGCATAAAGATCATCTGCACCAGTCAATACACAGCCGTTCAAAGCTGTACAAAATGTTGATTTTCAATTTCATTGGGGTCACATCACTGCTAATGATTGGCTTCAAGGTCACGATATTTGGTGACAACACAGATTTGGTGTACTACCTAATGCGGAATTTTGCCTTATTTTCAATGCTGGCCTACATGCTAATCATTCTGTTTCGCGACCTATTTCTGTCCATGGACACATGGCACCGCGTACCGATGCATTTCGAACGTTATACTTCGTAATCGCTCAGTTGAACAAGCCGTTCCATGGCATCGCCTGCTATCCCGAGAACCGTTCCCTCATCACCTTCAACTAATCTTGCAAATTCAGACATTTCTCCAGCCAAATCGTATGCTCCTGCTTTTCCCACCCAAGAGTTACTGAGCACCAAGTTAACTAACGTCTCATCAGATAATTCATCAAATTCTACTATTGCTTCGTTAAGATGAAATTCCCACTCACCCTTATACAAAATTCCCGTTGCAGACCACACCCTGTGTCGGCGACCTGACAATCTGTGTAACATCGCTGCGGCTTCGATAGCATCGGTTGCTTTACCCAAGGCTTGTGAATCAATATCAGGGTCTTGCAACATTGTATCGCTAACGATAACTAAGTCATACTCATTGTCAAATCCAACCGCAGCGGCCTTCTTTTGACAAATCTCTAAAACCTGCCCTGACACTCCTTTCGCAGTTGAATTTTCATTCACGCCATCAAGCCCTCTACAGATTAAATTTGGAAAGATTTGAGCCAGCATCTCAGACCTCCGTGCAGATTGTGAGGCCAGCCAAACTCTCATCAAACCTGTGTGATTGTGTCTGTCAATCAACATTACGATTTGAACTGACAAATGTTAGACATATTCAAGTGATGAATAACAATCCGTTAACCGGTGGCAGAATGTCCGGACTGGAAAGAATCCCAACACATATCGAAGGATTAGATGAAAATATGCAAGGTGGCATACCTCAAGGTCACATTTGCTTAGTAGCCGGAGCGTCGGGCGCAATGAAGTCAAGTTTGACCTTTTCAATGCTGTACAATGCGGTGCTTTACGGAGAAACAAGTGGCATCTATATCACCTTAGAACAAGGTAAGGAATCCTTACGAGCTCACATGAGTAACATGGGAATGAATGTTGATGACCCGAGGGTTAGAAACCGCATCGCAATCATCGACTTGGTCGATCTTCGTGTCCAACTTGATGAGCAAGGAATGAGCAATCGAGTCGACTGGATGGGGCAACTCATCAAACAACTTACTTCATATCGTCAATCCATAGGTTTTGAACTATTAGTGTTCGACTCATTAGGTGCGTTCTTCACTTTGACGAAGATGGAAAACCCTCGTGATGAGATTTTCAGATTATTTGAAGCGGTTAGAAGACTCGAGCTTACCTCATTCTTCATTTGTGAGATGACGGGCGAAGATCACAAACAGTTTGGCGAATATGGCATTGAAGACTATCTCTCTGATGGCGTAATCCATCTTGTCATGGAGCGCTCTGCTGACGACGTTAAGAGAAAAATGAGCGTCATAAAGATGCGCCATACCAATCATATGTTAGGCTACAAGCCATTCAAATGGAAGCCAGAAGAGCAGCGCTTCACGACACTGTAATCATTCTACTGTTACAGATTTGGCCAAATTTCTTGGTCGGTCTACATCGCATCCTAAGACTAATGCGGCGTGATAAGAAATCAATTGCAATGGTAACACAGACAACATTGGGGACAGATAATTGTTGACTTTTGGAATTGGAATATTGATGTCTCCTTCTTCACTAATATCATCCCCACGCTCATGGATGAGAATTATTTTTGCACCCCGTGCACGACATTCATGGATTGCTGAGACCGATTTATCCCTAACATGGTCATTAGGTACGATGAAAATTACTGGGCTGCCCTCTTCAATGAGCGCTATTGGTCCGTGTTTCATTTCCCCAGCCGGATAGGCTAAACATGGGATATAAGCGACCTCCATGAGTTTTAGTGCCCCTTCTTTGGCAACAGGTGCAGATATTCCGCGTCCCAAAAACAAGACGCTTTTGGCATCCTTTACCGCAGCCACCGCTTCCATTATCGGCCCTTGATTTGAGAGATATTCTTCTATTAAATGTGGAATTTGTTGCAAACCATTGATGATTTCTTTGCCCTTTTCTTTGCTAAGTGACCTAGAACGCGCCACTTGTATTGCAAATATTGTCAAAGCCGCAACCATGTTTGAGAATGCCTTGGTTGAAGCTACCGCTTGTTCCGGACCTGAATGGATATACACACCTTTTCCACATTGCCGGGCAATAGAAGAGCCGACCACATTCACAATACCGTGAACAGAGCCACCTTTCAGTTGAATTTCTTTTAGCGCCGACAAAGTATCAGCAGTCTCACCTGATTGAGAGATTGCAAAATGTAATGCGTTGGGATTTATTACTGGTTCATTGGTTCTAAATTCACTGGCAATATGTGCTACAGAAGGCACTCTTGCCAATGATTCAATTAGAAATCCTCCGATTTCTGCTGCGTGAAATGCTGTGCCACAACCAAGCAATCTAACATGCGGCAATTTTGATAATTCCAATGGCGATAGGTTCAGTCCACCTAATCTTCCATTACCTCTAACTCGGTCAAGCCGTCCATTGATACACTGTCGCAGAGAATCAGGTTGCTCATAGATTTCCTTCAGCATGTAATGCTCAAAATCGCCGAGTTCAGCATCCTGCCATTCTTCTTCGAGAACAGTAATATCGGTATCAAATGAATCTCCATGTATGTTGCTCATGGTGATTTCATCACGAGTTAATGTCGCAATATCTCCGTCATCCATGAATACTACGCGTTGAGTGTGGGTTGCCAATGCGTGTGGATCGCTTGAAACAAATACCTCACCGTCTCCTTGCCCAATAATCAAAGGTGAGCCATTTCTCGCACACATAATTACATCGTGGTCGAGAAATATAGCACAGATGCCCCATGTTCCAACGAGTTTGCGAAGCGTTCTTCTGAGCGCATCTGTTGGTGAATTATCTCGTCCCAGTTCATATTCAAGGATATGAGATATAACTTCCGAGTCCGTATCACTACTGAACTCTACTCCCTTCTTCTTTAACAAGGACCTCAAAGTCCGGGAATTCTCGATTATACCATTGTGGACAATTACTACTTTGCCGTCTTTGGACAAGTGTGGATGGGCGTTTGGGTCCGTAACTCCACCATGGGTAGCCCATCTTGTATGAGCAATTCCCATATTGCCGTGCAAGGTCTTTGGTAAGATAGACTGGAGTTCAATGACCTTGCCAGTTTTTTTGTAAATACTGAAATCACCATTTTTGAGCGCAATTCCAGATGAGTCATAGCCTCGGTACTCTAAACGACGTAGACCTTCTAACAGTATAGGAGCAGCCTGTTTAGGCCCCATATATCCAAAGATGCCACACATATTTATCCCTACAAGTCAACAACCACGTCGCAAACTGGACAATTCACTTTGGTTAGGCGCAAGTCTTTGATAGTGAATTTTGCGGAACATTCTTGGCAATGTGCTTCCTTTTGCGGCACTGGCATGTTGGGTAGTGGTGGGAGTGCACCCTCGCCAACAGGTGGCAACTCAGGCAACACTGCAGGGGTTAGTGTGGCATCGATCGGTGGCAGATTTGTCCCTAACGGTTGAGGAACATTAGCAATCATTTGCTCCGTCTTTTCAATGAGTTCTCGCTGTTGTTTCCGTTTCATTCGCCTTTCTAATCGAGAGTTCCCATCTCCAGCTTCTGCTTTGGCAGCGAGGGTTTCCTGGAGGGTAACTTCTGCTTCCTCAACAACTGCGAGTTTTGGCTCAACCACTGATTGAACGACTAACTCCTCAGCATTCATGTTGATTGCCATTAA
>Ga0160423_10003410_pt1 | contig 13207 bp, 12 predicted proteins | sample CRUFie14St8metaG_FD_108191 | JGI IMG/M metagenome (GOLD analysis project Ga0160423, IMG submission 108191) | Marine microbial communities from the Costa Rica Dome - CRUD Field 142mm St8 metaG | ecosystem: Environmental > Aquatic > Marine > Oceanic > Photic zone | place: Costa Rica: the Eastern...
CAGTTAAGCTGAATGGAGATCAGATAGTAAGCTTTACCGATCAAATCAGAACACAGCTATCCAAGGGTAACAATTCAGAAAAGGCGCTAGCTAAAAAACTACAAGACTTCCAAGAGGCCTATATTGAAAGAGAAGTATACGGTAAAGGCCTTACCCTAGAAGACCCTAATATTGCTGAGGAGTTTTTAGCTGAGTATGCAGCTCAGATCAAGGACGGAATAGACGTTCAAAAGATGTCGCTGTCTACCATTGAAAAGATAAGAAAAGCTGTTACTAAGATACTTAACGATGTCTTAGGCATCAAGGTGGATGATACAGCTATCAAGTCTAAAGAAGAGGCTTTTGATTTCATCAACGGATTCTTAGACGCACTTGAAGGGCGTGTAGCTGTTGCAGAGAAGAAGGCGCCAGAGAAAAAGCCAGTTACTAAAAAAGAGCCAGTTTCAAAAGAGCAGATAGATGCGATCAAGCTAATCAGCTCAGAAACACCTAGAGAAAAAGCCAAAAAGGAATCTGTTGCTGAGGTGCTTAATGGTTTCTCGGAATCACAGTTGCCTCCAAACTCTTCTGAGCAAGACCTAATATCTAGGTTCTTGAACAACATATTTGAAGAGTCTTCATACACGTTGAAGAAAGGTGCCAGAGAATCTGGTATGACTTGGTATATTGAAGATATTACTGAGTTTGAGAACAAGATGACCGCGTTGCTTCCCGAATTATCTGATCCTAATCAGATGAAGCTTTTCAAGCAGGTGCTCGCGATAACTTCTTCAGGCACAAATCCTAATCAAAACTTACAGACAGCATACACTTTATGGGTACGCTCTAACGGCGAAGCTGTAAACTTCGCCAAGAACTGGGGCCAAGATAAAATATCTTTTATCACCAAGAAGGGCGTTGCTATAGGTACTGGTGTTATTATACGAGAGACTAAGACTAAATACATCGTGCAAAAGGTAGATGCCTTGGGTAACCCAGAAGTATTTAAAAATGGTACTCCAAAGTTATTTGAAGCCAAGAAGTCAAATCTTAAAGAAGGATACCCAAAGCCTGCCGGGTTCACAGCTAGGGGGAACATTGTGGCGCAACAGCTCACAAAAATTGAAAAGATATACGAATCTGTAGGCAAGGATATCGACAAGCTTATCGAGTTCTTTGAGAAGCCTCAGCCAGTATCTGAGCTAAGAAAGTACAACAAGGGCGTCCCAGACGCTGACGGCAATGTAAGAAAGGTAGCTGTCGGTAAGCGTAATGGAGCGTTTATCTTTGGTGAGAAGATTGGTGCTTTCTATCAGAATATGATTGGTATTGGAGATACCATCACTATGGACCTTTGGTGGAGCCGCACTTGGAACAGATATATGGGCACAATGTTGTCTACTGTAGACGGTAAGCAAGTAATTCAGGAAACTCCAAGAACAGACAGAGAGCGTGACGTTATGCGTAAAGCTGTAACGCTAGCCGCTAAAAAATTAAATCTAGATGTTAGTGAATTACAAGCTGTTATTTGGTATTTTGAGCAAGAGTTATGGACCAAGGCTGGTAATGTATCTCCAAGCTTTAGCTATGTAACAGCTGTAGAAGCATTAAACAGTAAAATAAAAACAGATGAACAAACGCAAAAAAGATTTTCAGAAGCTGGAGCAGACCTCACAGCGGCTGAAAAAAGAAGGCAAGATGCCATCGTTAGAGCAGACAATATTATTGCTCAGGGAGGTATCCAAGGAGCTGTAAAAGAACAGATAGACTTTGCCGGCATAGAGATGAAGGTGAAGGAAACACCGGGGAATACATATCCAGTTATCAAAACAGGTGGTACGGCTTATGTTCCTGTATCTAAACTCTACAATCTTATGGATATGAGGGAGGGCAGAAAGGAAATGTACGAGTCCGCAGAGGATAAGAAGCGTGTAGATGAAATTGCTAGACGATTCAAGGAAGAAGGATTCACCAGCACTGACGGAATGTACCAGACCATATATATAGACATTGATGCTGATGGTTATGGATTTATTGGAGAAGGCAACCATAGAGTACTAGCCGCAAGACAGCTAGGTATGACACATCTTCCTGTACGTGTAGAGTTTGGCGCAGCTAGAGAGGGCAAATCGCTTTACAGTAATAAAAAAGTAGCTGCTACCCGCTTAGCTACTCAAGTAATAAGTAAGGAGAAGATTGCTGAATTTAAGAAAAAAGTTGGTAAGCACTATCATATTAAATACGCTTCCATCTGGGAGACGAATCTACCCACGAATAAAGAGCCGGTTGCTAAAGAACAGATAGACTGGCAGCCTAGCTTGTTCGGTAGGGGTCAGGTAAACCCAGCCATCGTAAACAGAGCTACACCTGTACAAGAAGCAGCTCTTGATTTGCTGCAGGGTAAGATTACCAATGCTGAGTACCAAGAGATAGTGCGTATCAACGCACCTATCGAAGCTATTACCCAGTTCTTCTTGCCGGCCTCTAGCCAAGATATGAAGGATGCGTTAGACAGCAACAAGGCCAAACTTCTAAACACAGCTATCGAAGACGGCAAAGAGGTTGGTCTACGCCTAGACATCCCAGCATACAAGAATAGAAACATCTGGGTAGTATCTGTGCACGACAAGGGTAAGGCAGGTAAGTCTATCAGTTACGGATCTGTCGCTTGGGCAGAGGATGTGCAATTCGGCAGCAACCCTAAAGTGGCTGCCTTCATTGCGGCTGGTCAGAACCTAGACACACTGAAGAAGCAAGACAAGACTACCATAGCCCGTATGTTCGGTAAATGGAAGAACTTTGAAGGCAAGACCAAAGAAGAGCGTGATGCGGCAGCTGTTGAGAAGGTGAATGAAATCGTTGCTATCGAAAGCAAGTTCTCGGGTGCAGATCGTAAGGGCTCGCCTTGGAGACAGATAGGTATGAACCCATTCCGCCACAGCTACTTCTACGACAGAAGAAACGGCAAACCAGTTATCGCTGCCGGTGAGGTAGTACAGATTGGTGGTTTGGTTTACGCTAAAGACGTAGTATATGCCGACAAGAATGACCCTATATTTGAGGTTACTGGCTACAAAGACGCAAAAGGAGAACCAGTAAGATTCCAGCTTGAAGATCAGGTGAACGAGGAAAGCCTCAACGAAGATGCATATTCAAACTTTGAAGAGAACAAAGATGCGCTATTCCAATCAGATGTAGATGCTCAGGTAGATGCTGATGTATCTCAAGAAGATACTTGGAAACAAAGAGATCGCACACTTTTTGAAAGATTTGCAGACCTTACCAGACTCAAGATACAAGACAAGTTCAGAAGGTTGATAGAGGTACAAGAAGACATAGAATACGCCACAGAAAAGGCTGTTGGTCTTGATCAAGATTTCAGAAACGCGGAAACATTGATGCACGGTAGAGCCAAAGAAGATCTCAACAAGAGTGAAGAGATGGTGGCTAATATCGCTAAAAAAATTAAATCGTCTGGTCTATCGCTTGAGCAGTTTAATGAACTGCTCTACGCTATGCACGCACAAGAGCGCAACAGATATCTTCGTGTCATATCTACAGATGTCGGTAAGAGCCTATCTGAAATGAGAAAACAGCTAAAAATGAAGCCATCAGAGGTGGCCGATATCTTAGGTATACCAACACAAGAATATATAGACATAGAAGCGAATAAGATACCTCTTGACAAAAGAGATCTATTCGACGTATTGTTGATATACGGTACTACACCTTCTAGGTTCTTCTACGATTACGCACTTGTTAAGGATGGTTCCGGTATGAAGGATACAGAAGCTAGAGAGATACTTGCTAAGTATGGCTTAGATTTAGTTTCTCCCGACGTCTCTGAATTATCTCCAAAGGTTAGAGCAGCTGTGCAGGCCGTTCGTGAGCTTACTAAAGACACTAGAGATAAGCTGGTTGAGTCTGGGCTAGAGTCTGAATCAACTATTGAAGTATTTGAGGAGACCTATAAAAACTATGTGCCTTTAAGAGGTTTTGCGGAGGGGGATTTAAACGCAGAAATTATTGAGGGTGGTCGTAAGCTCGAGGTAAGAGGACGAGAGAAACGAGCTAAGGGGCGTGAAACGAAAGCTGATTCACCGTTGACTCAAGCTGTTGTAGCTAACACCACTACAATCATACGAGCAGAGAAGAACAACGTTATGACTAAGTTCTTCAACCTTGCAAAGAAAAATCCTAATAAGGATGTATATGAAATTGTAGATCCTGAAATTACCCAAGAATACAAAAGAGATGTACGCCAAGGAAAGATTATCACAACAGCTAAAACTATAGCTGACTATATGATCGATCCCAAGATGGTATCTGTGCGCGTTGATGGTGATTATAAGTTTATTAGATTTAAAGACCAGAGGCTCGCCGACGCATTTAGAGGAGCTAATGTGGTTAAGGCTGAGTTTATGACTAAGTATCTAGGTCAGTTTAATCGATTGCTAAGTAGCTTTATAACCACTTACGACCCTGAATTCGTATTGCGTAACTTCTCTCGAGATATCCAAACAGCTGTGCTAAACTTATATGCAGAGCAAGAAATTAGTGAGGGACTAATTAAGGATAAGAATATCGTATTGAATACCGTAAAAGATACATTCCCTGCTATCAAATCTATTCTTATGGTTGAGTCTGGAAAATCTTCCAAGAACAAGGAGATGGACCGTTACTATAAGGAGTTCAAAGAGGATGGCGCAAAGACCGAATGGTTCTATAGCAAGCCTGCCTCTGAAGTACAGAAAGACATAGAGAAGCTCATAGAAGGAAAAGAAAAAACAGCTGTAAGCGCTGCTGCAAATATAGTGGAACGTGTGAATTCAGCTGTTGAGAATGGTGTCCGTCTTTCTTCTTATGTTAATGCTCGTAAGGCCGGGATCCCTAGAGCCAAGGCCGCCGAGCTTGCAAAGAACCTCACAGTGAACTTTAACAAGAGTGGAGAATACGGGCAAATAGGAAACACGCTATACCTATTCTTTAATGCTTCGGTACAGGGTACCTCTAGATTGATACGAAGCCTAAAGCCTAGATATATTGTAGACGGCGAGGGCAATAGAAAATTACAAATTACCACAGCTCAAAAGATGGCCATAGGGCTTTCCATAATGGGTTCTATAATGTCATTAATCAATGAAGGTCTCAGCGATGATGACGAAGACGGTGAATCGTTCTACTCTAAGATAGCTGACTTTGAGAAGGAGCGCAACATTATTATTATGAAGCCTAACGGCAAGGACTACTTTAAGATTCCTCTGCCGTATGGTGTCAATGTGTTCTACGTAACAGGTACCTTATTGGCAGACGCAGCCCAAAAGATTAAAACGCCGGGCGAGGTTGCTACAGGTATATTAGAGGCCGCACTTGGTTCGTTCTCCCCTATAAACTTCCCGAACAGCGACGATACGTTTAAGTTCTTCCAGAAGTTTATTACACCTACTATTGGTCAGATACCTCTAGCGATAGCTATTAATGAGAACTACTTTGGTAGAACTATATACAACGAAAACTTCCCGGGCGATCCAACACCATTACCTGAATCAGAACTAGGCAGAAAGGGTGGATATAGATGGACCAAACAGCTAACTAAGTTCCTAAACAAAGCAACAGGTGGTTCAGAATTTAGAAGTGGCGCTATTGATATCAACCCTGACAGGATAGACTTTGTTATGGAGTCCTTAAGTGGGGGTATGGGTAAGTTTGTAACCCGATCAGCTAACGCTATAGATAAGGTGATCACAGGGAACTGGGATGAACTAGAGGCTAGACAGGTGCCATTCCTCAGAGTGTTCTATGGTCAAAGTCCAAAGTATGCAAATGTTCAGGAATTTTACACGAGATACTATCTTGTTAATCAGATGCGAGAAGAGGTAGTGGCTGGTATTATAACAGGAGCTGAAGCTAAGAGAGTAAATAAGATGTACTATCAAGGCAAGAAGACTAAAAGGATTTTGTCTAATCTCAAGAAAAAAGAGAATAGTGCAATGAAGATCAAAGACGCCGAGGCCCAAGAAGCACGTATGGACGCGCTAGAAAGACTGAGATATAAGAATGTAGCTCAGTTTAACAAAATGTACGAAACGCTAAACATAGATAAAATCAAGTAATTATGAAGAAGTTTGTTGAGATTTTTAAAGACGACAACAGCTACAACGAGAAAACCGTAATCGGTTTCTTGTCGTTTGCTGTAATGGTAGCTGTTATGCTGGCCGATGTATTGACAGGTGCCTTTGGAAAGGACCTGCCTATTAACGAGTTCACTTATAACAGTTTTGTTATAGTTACCTTGGGTAGCTTTGGAATCGCTGGATTAGAATCCTTCGCTAAAAAGGGTGAGTAATGGAATTAGAAGTACTACGCTTCAGCAGCCAAAAAGATAGCACCAATGGCCTACTATTCGATGTTACGGGAGGCAAAAGAAGATTCCTTTGCTACACGCTTGAAGACGAGTATCGGGAAGAGAAAGTCGCTGGCGAAACTAGAATACCTTCTGGAACCTACAAAATCACATTGCGAACAACCGGAGGATTCCATTCGCGATATGTAAAGAAGTATGGGGAGATGCACAAAGGAATGTTATGGGTTCGTGATGTGCCTAACTTTGAGTATATCCTTATTCACACTGGTAATACTGACGAACATACTGCTGGGTGTCTCATTGTTGGTAATAGTCAACAAACGAATTTTGGCGACAGTGATGGCTTCGTTGGCAGCTCTGGCAATGCGTACAAAAGAATATACCCTCCGATTGCTGCAGCGCTTGAAGCAGGAGAAGAAGTAACCATCTCGTACAGAGATTTTGATTATAAAGGTTGAAGATGAAATGGCTGGTAAAGTTAATTCTCGTGCTGTCATTGACCAGTTGCAGCGCTCAATGGCACTTAAAGAAAGCGGTGCACAAGGACCCTACTATACTAAAGAAGGACACACTCGTTGTGACGGACACCCTTGTAACGCCGCCTGTGGCTATCACGGATACTGTGACTTTGAAGCAACACGATACTATCACAATACAGAAGGATCGTCTCAGAGTGCAGCTAGTAAAGGTGAACGACACAATTACTATAAACGCAGAATGCGCCTCGGATACGATAGTTCGGACTATTGAAGTACCTTATGAAAAAATTATATATGTTGAACAAGAAACCCTATGGCAGAAGATACAGGGGTTAGTCTTTTACCTCGGGCTAGGTTTACTAGCGTTGATCGTAATAAAAAGACTAACTGTTAAGTATCTATTCAATGACTAAGAAAAAAAATAGTAGTGCTAACGTTAAACGTCAGTACTGCGAAGTAGAACCTAAAGAGTGTGACGGAAAATGCTGTTACGCAAAGGGTAAAAATAAGAAGGGCTCCCGTTAAGGAGCCCTTCGCTGCTTAGAGATGACTATGAGAAAAGCAGTTTATCTAAATCCAATACAAAGGTATATCTCCTTAATCCTCTTGGACATACTCAGGGGCGAAAGTTCTCAACACCTCTATCAACAGATCGCCCACCCCGTCAGGACTTACCAATGAGCTCGCAATACCGTCACGCAGAACAGCTACAAGCCTGTTCTTTAGCATCCCCTCTGTAGTGGTGTGCTCCTGTATTTCGATATCGTTACGCTCGAATATCTCTTTCCAGTTGTTGAGCGCTGCAATGTATTCAGCGTTCATAATCTCTAACTGCTCAGCGGCTTTTCTGTTCCCGTAGATTACGGTAGCGTGGTCACATCCGATCAGCCTGCTGATGTCGGAAGAACCCATATCAAACTTCTTATGCAATATTAAGCCAAGACATTGCCTTGTTATAACGTTCGGCCTTTTCCTTGTCGGCTCTAGCGGATTTAATTTGTGCTTGACGCTGTATTCTGCTGTTAGTTTGTTGAACAGCCTCGAGGGCATTTTTATTCTCAAGTGAGTACTCATATTCTTGTAATTTAATTCTGTTGGTTAAAGTTTTATATCTAGTTTTTATGCGGTGGGTAATGTTTCTTACGTGGCTGATGGTGATCCCCATATCGTTGGCGATCTCTTTGAAGGTATAGTCCTTAATGTATTTCAGCTCCAGCACCCTCTTCTCAGTTGGCGTCAATATCTTCTTCATCATATTGTACATCTGCTCTTCTGAATCATCGTAGCTGTTGTGAGTAACAGGCATATGATACTGCATAGTACTCACCTTATCATCATCATAGCCATATATGTAGTCGGACTCGGGGCGTATATCTAGGTTCTCTTCATTGGAATTGCCCCTGAATGAGTTTAAGATAGCATAGCGTATGGTGCTCATAACAAATCCGTACAGATGTTTTGAGTCGTCAAACTCCATCTCTTTGTTGTAAAGCTTAAGTACTTTCATCTGCGCTTCAAAGTTAGCCCTCTCCACAGCAGCATCATTCTTGAAGCTTAGACCGTATCTCTTTGCTACGTAGTGCGTGAATCGCATATCTCGAGAAAAGAATTCCTTGAGATGTTTCTCGGTTATTTTCATAGTCAATTGAATTAAGATATTGAGAGGGGCCTAAACCCCTCTCAATTAGTAGAAGGTAATGCTAGAGTGTTTTCTCTGTGTGAATTTTTCTACTGTTTTTTTTAAATTGTTTTAACTCCCGCAAGCCTCACATTCAGGGTTATCAATAAAACAGGCGCTGCTGTTTTTCTCACTGGTTGTTAGCTCGTCAATGAAGTCTGCGAAGTCTTCATTTAGGTCGATGTGGTTAGACATATCGATAGTAATTTTAAAGGGTTAAACAAAGGACGTGCAAGGTACAAAATATAGTATCACACCGAAAGCAAACCTATTTAAATTTGTCTGTAATGTTTACCCCAAGATCAACGTGGTAGTAGCCCACCACTTTGTCTATAAATTGTCGCTGAGAAAACTCAGAGGTTTTGGGCATCCCTCTGGTTTCCCAGCTCGGTTGTTCTATCTCTAGTATCCTAAATGCCCACACACCTTGAGGCGTTGAGTTGATGTATACAGGAGATGTGCCAAACCTAGAGGCACGGAGTACAAGCGAGTCGTACTTTTTCTTTTCAATTAATAAATCTTCGTAGTGTCTCTTGCGACACTTCAGCTCTATGTCTATGTTGTGAGACAGAGAGTAACAGTCGTACCTTGCCATTGGCTCGTCGCTTGGAGCAAGGTCGTATATGAAGCTTTCTTTCAGCGCTTCAAACAGCTGCTGTTCGTTTTGAAACATATCATTAGCTTAAAGACCTAATGATTTAATCCTTATCTGATTGATTTGGTCTAGGTCGTAGTTCTTCTTTACAAATTTGCTAAGGTTTCCTGACAGCTCTCTATGCTTCTCCTTTGTCATAGACTCGATAGCGCTCTTCCAATCCCTTGGACTGGAGCATAACAGTCCGGTAACGTTGTTCTGTATAACCTCCTTGTAGGGGGTGGTGTTGGAGCAGATGATCGAGGTACGGGTGTACCCTGCCTCTACCACCTTTAGGTCGCTCTTACACTTGTTGAATGTACCTCCCTGTAGCGGGGCAAGAGACACATCAAAGTTCTCGTACATCTTACCATACTTATCTACCGGAGCAGGGTCCATCAGGTGGCTAGCCCTCAACCTACCCGGGTAGTCTGCAAGGCTAACGCAGTATAGCTGTTTGCCTATGAAGTTGTAGTTTATCTCACTGATGTCTCGTGTGTGCCCGAGTGCACCAATGTATCCAAAGCGAACCTCCTTGCTGGGTTTTTTGCGCTGCTTCCACTGCTCTTGATCTAGGTCGAGTGTGTTGGGAACGATATGGATGTCTACCTTGCTGTTGATCATTGACATACGCTTACCTAGGTATGCTGAAGGGGTCCATATCACGTCGGCAATCTTTATCGTGTTGATGATTTCACCGGCGATAAAGTTCTTGTAGTTCTCGTAGGCGTGGCTATGCTTAGGCAGGTCCCAATAGTCGTCGTTGTCCAGAACGAGCTTTACGTCGTTGGCTGTAAGCCACTCACGAAAAGCTTCATAATTTGTGACGGTACATCTCCTAGAGACTACGATGTGTGAGACCACATCCATATTAAAGTCTTTGAGCTCGTCAAAGTCTTTGAAGAAGTGCACGCGCATACCATCGGCCATCATCCGCAAGAACGGTATCTGCAGCCTGTGATAATTTACACCGTGTATATTATCTAGGAATATGAGGATGATCTTATCTTGACTCACGATACTGCGCCGCGGCGGATTTGATCATATCGAGCTCACCTCGAACTACTTTTTTGTATTGCTGTATCACATTGTACAGAAACTCTTCATTTAGTATTGGCTCTCCATCTTCTGTATGTACTTGCTCGTACAGCTCTGTAGTGAGGTCGTGAACCATAGATAAAGCAATGTAGTAAGATTTACTCACGGATGCTGTATCCATAGCACTTGATTGTGGCTCTGAATTCATCTTTGTTTAGTTGTTGGTTGTAGGTTGTTGATTGCGAAAAAAAGAATTTAGTATTATCGTCTTCAACATAGCCATCCCCACGTAGATAATCCGCCAGAAACTTGACACAAGTAATAGCGTTGTCAACATCATAGCGACAATTATACTCGACATCAATCGCAAATCTATCCATAGTAAAAGCATCGATTGTTTCAAGCTGCTCTTTGATAGATCCGCTGTAGGTTTCTTTTTGTTTCTTTCTAATCGACCAATGCTTTCCTGAATACCACTTATTAAGGCTCGGAGGCTTTGGAAGGCTGATTGTAACTTCATTGTATTCTAGCTTCATTCAACAAATCTAGTACTTTCATACTAGATATCCAAGAATTCTTGCGTATTTGTGAAATCCAATGGCTCGAACAGCTTTCCGTGGGCGTCTAGCGCTTCAAATCCAGTGCGCTGAATGTTCATACGAAACAGGAACGGCTCATCCAACGGCGTTGGCTCGCCTCCGGTTTCTTGGCTACGGACTTTACGAACGTGAAACTCCATCGTCCTGCGCTCTTCTGAGGTTTGTGCTTGGACCCGTCTATGCAAGGTACAGAATGAATCACTGCGGTTCACGAACTTACCGCCGCCTTCAGTCTGCTCTGCAAACGGGGCCACAGGCAGGCCGTCCGGACCTTTCTGACGTTGAGCCTCGGTTACTGAGTGGGCGTTCAACCACATCGCCATATCGTGCCTGTTGGTAAAGGTCAACAGCTCACTTGCCGCCTCGTAGTGGTATTCGTGTGTCGATATAGCGGCCCCTTGATTTAGCTGTATCTTTAAGCTGTTGTATGGGTCTATGAAAAATCCGTGGTAGTTTCCCTCGTATTGTATCAGCTTCTCAGCAAAGATGATCAGGTCCATATAGCTGTATACGTCTGCATTGCTAATCACCTTGAAGTGGTAGGACACCCATTTAAATGCAGCCTTTCTTTCGTCATAGCTCATTATGTCTATTGGAGTGTTGGTGACAAACTCCATAAGGCGCATCTTGATAGAAGCTGTCTTGTTCTCAGAGCTGTATACAATCCAGCGCCAGCCGTGGCGCAATGAAGCATTGACCATAAGGTATAGGGCCATCGTAGTCTTACCTACGTTGGAGTGGCCGTTGATGATTACAAACTCAGGCTTATACCTAAAGTATTGATCGAGCCGTGGGTTGCCGGTACCCAAACCTTTTGGTATCTCACCGCTGGCAAACTTTGTAATCCATTCGTAGTCAGAGTCAGCATCAGAGATGAAAGACATATCGCCGTCATTGATAAGCATTTCACGCTTCACCCTGTTCTCACCATCGATAACATCCTGAACCGGCATATTCTTACCGTACTCTATGCCCTCTTCAATGGTCTTTAGCGCGTTCTCTTCGCTATCTATATCCTTCTTGAGTATCTCTTTAATGAGCACACGCTTAGCCTCGTCCTCTTCGATGCGGCCTGCGGTAATAAAACCGCCGGCCAGCTTCGCAGCTTTTAAAAGTTCGATGTGCTTCTGGCCATCTTCAGCACGACGCACCATAGAGGCTAGAACAGCTAACTTATTATAGTCTGTATGCGATACAGTATTTATTGTTTGGCTCTCACTCCTCTCAGATAATACAGCTGTGAACGTTTTAGAGTCCTTGTTAACGACGATCTCAGGGTCGTACGACTCAAAGCATAGGCGAGACTCATTCTGTCCCGTAGGATCCACCTCAAGGCCGTACTGACGATCCATATACGAGGCGATTGCACGGAAGTGGTCTCGATGTTTTGTTGGGTGTGATATCTTTACGAGTGCCTTTAGCCCATCGCCACTTGGAGATACCCAACAGGCAAGGATGTAATCATCTGTTGCTAAGGCTCGTTTGCTTTGTTCTACATCTATGTGGTCGAAGTCTAGAACAATAACTCCGCTGTGCTCGTTTAGGTCTTCGTCTTTCCTTCCGGAGAACTTCCCGCTGTACATTACTACGGGGAGCTCACGCTTGGCATCTTTATCAGGAATCGGATTCCCGTTCTGGTCCACGCTGTGTGTCCCACGGACCCTCTCTATCAAGGATTTCTGCTTGCCACTCTTGATACGCTCCAGTGATGTTAGTATTGTAGTGTGTTTCGGTTCCTTCGTGTCCTTGATGTCCTTGAACATCGTGATCGTCTTCTCTAGCATTTAGGATTAATTTTGTTGTGTTGCTATCGTCGTCACAGACAGCTGTAAGGCTGTCTATATTCTCTCTTCTCTCGATAGCAATAATAAGTAAAGTTATATAGCCGTGCAAGTCATATAAAGTATCTACTGAATCTTTGTTGATACCAAGACTTTTGAGCCGCATAAGTTTGTCGTCCATACGAGCGCCCAAAGACAAGACGGCATCTCCGTTTCCAAAGATGCCTAGTGGGTTGAGTGCGCTGTCTCCGTATGCCTCGTTCTTCTTTATTAGAAGTTCTTTTGTGTTGTCGCATACTCTTTCAATATCTTTCTTAGTCATCGAGCGAGTCTTTAATCAGTCTATCAATCTTTTCCGGGTCAATGTCCCTGATACGTCGTAGCTTGTTGCGCTCAGCAACCTTTGCTTTAGCGTATTCTGCTTTGGAGCTGTCCGTACCTAAATTTTGAAATAGCTGTGCGTTCTGCTGAAGCACGCAGTCAATGATCTTCTTGTGTTCTTTGTTGTCTAAGTATGCCATATCACATTTTAATTAGCCTGAGTCGGCGTTGATACTTTCTTATCAGCAGCGCTGTGTTTGTCAGCTGGTTCTGTAGCTTTTCATTCCATCCAAATCTACTTGCGTATATACTTAAGTTTACTTGGTCTAGCATA
>Ga0160423_10003411_pt1 | contig 13206 bp, 8 predicted proteins | sample CRUFie14St8metaG_FD_108191 | JGI IMG/M metagenome (GOLD analysis project Ga0160423, IMG submission 108191) | Marine microbial communities from the Costa Rica Dome - CRUD Field 142mm St8 metaG | ecosystem: Environmental > Aquatic > Marine > Oceanic > Photic zone | place: Costa Rica: the Eastern...
ATGAGTAAGCCACCACGCAAAAAGAAGTAGCTACAAGCTACCACGGAGAACAACATGAAGATAATAAGGGATAAGGCGTTACTGCTTAAAGTACGTAACCCTAAACAGATAACAACTGTGATCCCAAAGAGTAAGGAAATATCTATGAACGAAGTTGTCGTAAACTGGGGTATTGACGAAGTTCATACTCTAAAGAATTTAAATATAAACATGCCGTCACCTATTACCAAACGTTATAGCTGGCCGGGACAGTACAAGCCGTTCGAACATCAGAAAGACACGGCATCATTTTTGACTATGAATAAAAAAGCGTTTTGCTTCAACGAGCAAGGCACGGGTAAAACAGCGTCTTCAATATGGGCTGCTGACTATTTAATGAACCAAGGCAAGGTAAATAGAGTTCTCGTTATATGTCCACTATCTATAATGGATAGCGCATGGAGAAACGATTTGTTTTCCTTTGCTATGCATCGAACAGTCGATGTAGCTTATGGTTCAAAAGAAAAGCGTAAGAAGATAATTGAAGCGGGCGCAGAATTTGTAGTTATAAACTACGATGGTGTCGAAATTGTGAAGGATGATATAGCCAACGGTGGGTTTGATCTTTTCATAGTTGACGAAGCTACGCATTATAAAAATGTACAGACCAAGAGGTGGAAAACCCTTAACAAAATCATAGGAGAAGATGATTGGCTGTGGATGATGACTGGCACACCTGCAGCTCAAAGCCCTCTGGACGCTTATGGCCTAGCTAAAATGGTAAGTCCCTCATCCGTGCCAAGGTTCTTTGGTTCTTGGCGTGACATGGTAATGTGGAAGATAACACAGTTTAAATACAAACCAAAAGAGACATCCAAAGACACTGTATTCAAAGCATTACAACCCGCAATACGTTTTACGAAAGAAGAATGTTTGGATCTGCCTGATATGGTATACACCAAACGCATTGTTGAAATGACCCCACAACAAAAGAAATATTACGAAACACTACGTAAGCAGATGGTTATGCAAGTGGTTGGAGAAAACATTACCGCAGCCAACGCTGCTATAAGTCTAAACAAGTTGCTACAAATAAGTGCAGGGGCAATTTATACAGACGAAGGTGACACAATACAATTCGATATTAAAAATAGATATCAAGTATTAAAAGAAGTCATAGACGAGAGTAGCCAAAAAGTTCTGGTGTTTGTACCGTTTAGACATACGATTGATATGTTATCCAACAAGCTGCAGCAGGACCGGGTCACGTCTGATATCATACGAGGAGATGTTTCTGCGCCTAAACGTACAGACATATTTAACCGGTTCCAGTCAGATCCCGATCCTCGTGTTCTAATAATACAACCACAAGCCGCCGCTCATGGGGTTACACTCACTGCCGCCAACACTGTTGTATGGTGGGGGCCAACTTCATCGTTAGAAACATACGCACAGGCGAACGCACGAGTACATCGGTCAGGGCAGAACCATAAATGCACTGTTATACAGATAGCGGGATCAAATGCTGAAAAACGTATTTACCGTCTTTTAGATGATCGTATTAATATACACACAGAAATGATAAATTTATATAAAGAAATACTTGACTAAGTATTATAAGTTACTATATGTCAGGAAAGTGACTATAAGTGGAGAACAATTAATGACTATAAGCGTCGATAAATTACTGAAGACCTATATAAAAATTAGAGGTAAAAGATCTGAGTTGTCTGCAGAGTTCAAAGAAGCAGACGAAAAGTTATTAAAACAGCAGGAAAAACTAAAAGCTGCTATGTTGGACTATTGCAAAGAGCAAGGGGTAGATAGTGTTAAGACTACCAGTGGTATGTTCTACCGCACTGTCAAGCAACGCGTTTGGACTAACGATTGGGAAGCTATGTTTGAATTTGTAAAGAAGCATAACGTTCTCGAATTTTTTGAAAAGCGCCTTAACCAAACCAACGTAAAGCAGTTTCTAGAAGAGAACCCTGATCTTCAACCTGCAGGTCTAAATGTGGACAGTGAGTACGTTGTTTCTGTGAGGAAAAACAAATGATTGACTTTAATTATAGTGCTACACCAAAAGATACAGAAGATACTCCATATGTACCTATCAACAAGGTTGCGGATTACTTTCAAGTATCTATATCCACTGTTCGTAAGTGGGTAAACAACGATTACATACCTGACGATACCTACATAAAAATAGGTGAGGTATATCGTTTTCGGTTACATGATGTGGAATCAGCGTTGTCAAAAGTAACTAAATCAGGACAAGCCGAACACTAATGTTAGATACAGCGTTTAATAATATCACTCTTGGAGACGGTCACTTTAAAAGGTCTGTCGGTGGTAAGCAGGAGCGTATCACTGCAGATCCGTTGAACGTGGTTATTGTTAACGCTGCTAAGTTGGCTCGTACGTATTACAAAGATGAGTACGACCCGACAAATCCATCTGCTCCTACATGTTGGTCGTCAGACACTGTAGTACCTTCCCCTGATGTACCGTCTGGGCAACGGCAAAGCCACAGATGTATGAGCTGTGAGCAAAGCATTAAGGGATCAAGCACTGGGGGTGGTCGAGCTTGTAGGTACTCCCAACGTTTGGCTGTTATACTTGAGGAGCAGATGGATACTATTTATCAAATCCGCATCCCTGCGACATCTATATTTGGAAAGGCGCGGGACGGTAACATGCCGATGCAAGCATACGCAAAGTATCTTCATGGGCATAAGACAAGTTCTATTTCGGTGATAACGCAAGTTAGTTTTGATGCTAAGAGCGATATCCCTAAACTATTTTTTAAAGCCTTGCGTCCGCTCAACGATAAAGAGCAACAAGTGGCTTTAAAACAGAAGAGTAGCCCTGCCGCAAGCATGGCTGCATTGCAGACTGTGGTTGTTTCAGAAGAGACTTCCATAGATAAATCACCGTTCGAAGTAGTGGACGGGTTCAAATATAAGGAGAACGACGATGGCGGAAGCCAATATACATTTGATTGAGCGAGTTATAGCCCTGTATCCAAGGTTAGATCAAACTTACAGGTATGATAAAAAGATACCACCTAATGGTAAGACAATACCGTGCGGACCTACTGAAGAAAACGCTAAGTTTGAGATGGACTTTAAAATGACGGAAAGTCAGGCTAAAGAACTATACAGTCACATGAAAGCGGCATACAAAGCTGAAGCGACCAAAGATTGGCCTGATATGCCTAAACCTGTGGAAGTCTTTGATAAAGATGACGAAGGTAATTTCGTAGGTTCAGTGCAATTAAAAGGGCAGTTCAATGGTAAAATTACGGAACCCCCGTTAATTGTGGATTCAAATAACAAGAAGTTGCCACCTGAGTTTAAACTTACAACCGGTAGCCTTGTAAACTTGGGGGTAAATTTAGTCCCCTACAATATGAGTACTTGTGGTGTTTCGTTACGCATAAAAGCTGTGCAAGTAATTAAACTTAGCGAGAAGAAACAACATTCTCCTTTTGCTGCGGTTGACGATGGTTGGTCTCTAGACGATGAGGACGATCCATCCACAGTATTTTTAAGTACAGCAGATACTGCTCCTGTCGAAGAGGACGAAGTACCTGCACCGAAAAAGGTCTCCAAGAAAGCAGAGGGCGCTGCTCCGCCACCTGATGAAGACCTTGCGTCTATTGTTGATGATTGGGACGACTAACCCATTGGGAACCATTAACAATAGTCATTACCGTGGTGGGGTTTCTATACTTCTCCACTCCACCACGGTACATTTTGGAGCAGCATTATGGAAACAACAGAATTTTTACGGGGGGTACTAAGTAGTAACGGAAACTACTGCGTATTCGCTGCGAGAGCGAAAGATAATATAAGAATACAAAAGTTCTACAACACCGTAGAGGAAGTAGAACAAGCGGCACATAAGTATAACAATGATGGCCTAGACGTATATTTTGCACTCAGTACATTCAAAGAACCTACCAATCGAAAGGGTGACAACGCTCAAGAATTAAGGGCTTTGTTCCTTGATCTAGACTGTGGACCTTCGAAGGAGTACGCGACACAACAGCTCGCCGTGTCCGCGTTGCGTGGCTTCTGTAAAGATCTCTCCCTGCCTAAACCTACATTGGTCAACAGCGGGCGCGGTGTTCATGTTTATTGGCCTCTTACCGAAGCAGTTTCGGCAGAGGAATGGGTGGACGCGGCAGAACGATTGAAACAAACCTGTGCCGAGAAAGGCTTGCTTGCTGACCCTGCAGTAACGGCTGACGTAGCTCGTATATTAAGAGTGCCGAATACCAATAACTATAAAGACGATAATCCCTTACCTGTTATGGTGTACGGTGTAGAACCTATTAAGCCTGTCATTCTTTCAGAATTTATTGACAAGCTAGGCGTTGATCTGAAGCCAGTTAGTAACGTTGATCTAGGCACTGACGCTTTATATGAAGCGTACGCTGAGAACTCCGAGAACGTTTTTAAAACTATTATGCAGAAAACGTTGCAAGGTCGTGGGTGCAAACAGCTACAATACATAGCTACAAAACAACATGAAGTTAGTGAACCTTTGTGGAGGGCAGGGCTATCTATTGCGAAGTTTTGTGTGGACAGTGAAGTAGCCGCAGAAAAAATATCCAGTAGGCATCCTGACTACGACGCGACATCTATGTACAAAAAGATGGACGAGATAAAAGGGCCTTATACTTGTGACAGGTTTAGCGAACTAAACGAAGGGATTTGCAATGAATGTCCCCTTAGAGATCAAATAAAATCCCCGATTGTTTTGGGCAAACGTATAAAAGAAACAGATGGTGAAGTCACTGTAGAAGCCCCTGTGTCGGGTAAGTTGTACGATATACCAATATACCCCAAGCCCTACTTCAGAGGTACAGCGGGGGGTGTCTTTCTGCGTAGCAGCAATGCTGACGGAGATATAGAAGAAGAAATAATATACCACCACGACATTTATATTACTCGTCGCTTACATGACGAAGAGCTTGGCGAAACGTTAGTGTTTCGTTTACACTTACCTCGTGACGGTGTGCGTCAATTTACTGTACCACTTACACACGTAACTTCTAGAGAGGAGTTTCGTAAGAGTATGGCACGGGAAGGCGTGACTGCATGGGGCAAAAATTTGGATAAACTTATGGCATATACAACAAAATGGGTAGATGAACTACAACAAACATCAACAGCATCTGAAGCACATAGACAATTCGGTTGGGTTGATGAAGACATGGATGCTTTTGTACTAGGAGAGCAACTCGTTGAGGGGGCTGAGATAACATACAACCCACCTTCCTCTAAAACATCAGGGTTTATGGACTCTTTTGAGCCGAAAGGATCAGAAGAAAAGAACATAGAACTACTAAACTTCTACGACAGAGAGGGGTTTGAGATGCATCAATACGTAGTTGGTGTAGGTTTTGGGTCTCCTCTGATGGCTCTAACAGGTCTAAATAGTATGGCAGTGCATCTATTTGGTGGCACAGGCGTGGGTAAAACAACAGCGCAGTACGCGGCTATGTCCTTGTGGGGCAACCCAGTTCAACTATCCCTACAGAAATCGGATACACACAACTCACGTATGAACCGTGGAGAAGTCATGCATAGCTTACCTCTAATATCCGATGAGATGACCAACGTAACAAGCTCAGAGATGTCTGAGTATGTTTATCAAGTATCTGGGGGCCGTCAGAAGAACAGGTTGTCAGCAAACGGTAACGAAGAGCGTGTGCGCGGTAAGCCTTGGAAACTATTAGCTCTTAGCTCTGGCAACACCAGTGCATGGGAGATATTGAGCCGTGACAAAGCTACGCCGAAAGCAGAGATGCAGAGGCTATTCGAAATAAAAGTTTTAAAGTTAATATCTGGTGCAGAGGACACACGAATTACAGCAGACCTTCACGAAGATATCCAAGTAAACTACGGTTGGATAGGACCGAAATACATACAATGGGTGATAAACAATAAAGAAGAAGCGCGTAAGATTGTGCAGTCCATAAAGACAAAGCTAGACGGAGCGGCAGGGCTTGGACCTGAAAACCGTTTTTGGTCTAACGGCAACGCTGTAATAATAGCAGGGCTGATGATCGCTAAGAAACTAGGGTTTGTTAATTATGACGTGGGCAAAGTGTACAAATGGGTAGTCCAAGAACTGATACGTAGAAACAACTTTGTAAACGATATAGGCGCTTCCGTAGATGAGACACTAGGTAACTATATATCAGAGAACTACAACAATATACTTAGGATCGAAAGCACTGAAGACCTACGGGGTAGGCACGATAATGGTCTGGATCAATTAGTACCCGTGACGGCCTCACCTCGTGGGCAGTTGATAGCTAGGTATGAGCCTGACACCAAGTCGCTATTCTTGCGGATAAAACCTTTTAAGGATTGGTGTACAGATCAGCAGATAAACTATGCATCTTTAGTCGATGACCTAAAAAAGAAGAAAAATGCAAAGCGTGTAAAGAAACGTTTGACTAAAGGCACAGACTTTAACATGCCGCCGCAAGATGTATTGCAAATGACGTTTGATGGTTTTGATGAGGTTCCAGATGGATCAGAAGGTAATGAAACTTGATGACCTAAACCCTGATGGGCTTAGAGTTACTATAGAATGGGAGAACATGGACGTAGGCTCCTCGTTCTTTTTACCGTGCATAAACACAGAAAAAGGCACAAAACAGCTAAAAAGTGTTGCAAAAATGAAAGCATGGGAGTTCGAAGTGCAAATTTGCATAGAAAACAAAAAATTAGGTTTACGTGTGTGGAGAACTATGTGATACACAAAATATGACAACTCTTACTCGATAGTGTTGTTCTCCATAACTGAACTACTATATGTAGAGACCCCTACTGTGAGCTGCTCCGGTAGGGGTTCTTTTTCAGAACAAGTTAAAACCTTGATCGTATTCTCTTAGACTTTTCTCCATGAATGGGGTGTAAGTCATACCACCACGCATTTTACCAGTCGTTCTACCGAAGGAAGCAGCAGATCGTCGTTTAGTATCATTTGTTATAATTGATTTCTCTGCGCCCCTAGGTAGAGATCTATTGAACTCCATGATGGCTCTGTCTATTTCATCCACTTCTTCAAAGTCACCTTCACGTCTTGCCATGTTACGTTTACGTAGTAATTTGGTGCGTCTATTATTTATAGCTTCTTGTCTACGACGATTGTTTTTATTGAACTCTAGGGCTTGGATGTAGGACTGAGGTGCAAACCCTAACGACTGCATGACTAGGTTGTAAGGGTTAATATCTTCCGTAATAGGATCACCTCTACGTGTGGTAGCCCCTTCAGTAGCAAAACGTAGCGTCTTCATGCCGTTTCGCACGGATGCAGGAACCATTGACTCAATGCCTCTGTAAACTTCTCCGTCAAACATGTCTTTTACACCGCGCTCTACGCTTAGACCAACGCCCACAACAGGGCCACCAAGCTGTTCTATTAGTGTCCATAAGTTGCTTTGATCTTTTTCGATGATGGGTTTACGGTATAAGAGGCTGTTCATAGAGATACGATTGGCTACGTCTGCGCCTAAAACTTGGTTTGCTAATCCCCCGTATACACCTTCACCCACTAACTTACGTGTGGCTGCTTCGAAGTCATCTTCGTCTTCATCTGCAAACATGTTGTACAGTACGCCGAAAGCTCCCATGAGAGGCATACCACCAAGACCCGCCATAAGCCCTGTCATCCCCATAAAACCTGCCAACCCTTTCTGTGCCGCTCTACGCTCTTCAGGGTTCATGTTACTCATAGCATCTTTGGCTAAACGCATCATCATGTAGTATTTACTGATAGCAAATCGCTTAAATAAGAACAGGATGTTCCCTATACCTGTTTGCGCTACAGTAGGTCGCCCCGCCGCCGCTGTGCCACCTAGAGTAAACTCTGTGTCGTTGACTGCCTGTTGAGACAACTCTCTTATTAGATCACCATCTAAAGTTTTACCGTCCTGTAATGCTTTTCTAGCAGATGCAATATACGCAGCTATGAACGTTGCTTCCCTATTAAATCTTTCTGAGTGATGGAACATAAAACTCATAAAGCGATTAAACGTTTCTAAAGGAGCGTCTCTGCCAACTTCTAAGGCTTCTTGAGTAAACGATTGATTAAACTGTCCTTGGCTTGTGCCAAGCTCTATTGCTACATCTACGCCTAACGCTTTCATCTCTGGCGGTAGACCGTCTCCGTAGTTCGCTGCAGATTTACCAGAATAACCCATATTTATCTCTTGAGGTACTAACGTACCGTCTGACCCGGGAACCATAGCTGTACGTGTTTTAGGGGCTTTGGCAAATAATTTAGCAGCATCTGCATAAGCTCTTGTCATATTACTAGTACCGTACTTACCTGCAAGCACAGGCATAGAAGACATGGCTACGTCAAAGAATGTAATAAACGCGGACGAAAAGTTTAGTCCCATAGTGTAGGCAAAGCCTAGGCTGTTAGTCATTTGAGACCATCTTGGTATGTTTGGAGACTGGGCAAATTTTGCCATTTGATCCATTTTTGCTGCCATCGCAGAGGTTTCAGGGTCAGTTAGATAACTTTGTTTAGATCCTTCCGCTCTAGGCTCTGCTAGTTTCTTCCTAAAACCTTCTAGTTTAGCTGCAAACTGCATCTGTACTAGCTGCCTGTTTAGGTCACGACCTTTTTCTTTTAGCATTGTGTAAGAGTCAAATTCTATACCACCCATACCCGTAGGTGTAGTGTCCCCAATAAAACCTCTTACATCGCCACGGCGTCTAAAGTTCTGCATAAATGATCGCTCTGGCATGGCATCTAAGGCTAGGTCTACTAATGCTTGCATGGCTTCTTGATAGGATTCTTTTGAATCAAAAGACGATTCTCGTAGTGCCACAGTATTTAACACATCTTGTACAAACTTCGGAGGTGGAGTTCTTTGTAAGTCCATTGGCCTACTAGCTTCACTAATTTCTGAATCAGAGCCGCCAAGCTCTGCTACTTTATCTCTAGCTTGCTGCGCTTTACGTAATGTAGGGTAATACTCCACAAACCTTTCGCCTGTCGTGTTGTCTGGATTTAAAGGGTCGGGTGCTGTGTACGCTAGTCTGTATTTACCTTTACGAGTAAGTGGGAAGTACGGACGTATTATGCCACCTTGGGCTTGTAATGTTTCTGTGAGCTTTTGCATAGCTGATTTTCTTGTCGCAGCATCAGGCATGGTAAGTTCTAGCCTTACTTCTAATGCTTTTATTACATCGTTATAAGTGTCTTGGAAGTAGTTCCGCATCTGTTGATAAAGAGTTTTGCCTTTGTCATCCAACTGATTGTACAGCTCTAGCAGCTTTGCGTGATCTGCCGTCTTTTCACGGCTGTTAGAATACTGTGCAACATTTACGGAAGGATCAACACGTAGGTAGGTGCTACGCGGCACTAAGTTATTTAACACCTTCATTTGATCTGGGTTTGCTTTTTGCCAATTAAATAGATCTCTAGACAAAGAGTTTAACAAGTCTGTCTTGTTTCGAAGTGTACCGCTCATCTCGTTTATTAAGATATTTAACTCAGGTGCAAATGGTATTTTAGCTTTTGCAAAGTCAGATAAAATGTTCGCTGGCGCTAAAGATAGCAGGGCGTTCTTTAGTTTTGGACTAACATTCTCGTTGTATGCTATATCCGCAAAGTCTACCACGGTTTCGGTGGTGCTTTCAGGAACTACATTTGCCACACTGCTAAGAAGTTTACCCGCTCCTGATTTTGTCGCAGCAATAAGATATAACTCTTGTGCGTCACGATAGTCTGGGGCAGGTGCTATCATACCGTCTATGATACGGTCTACTTCTGTTAGAGCAGATGATCGGGGTAAGCCTAATACACGACGTACAAGCTGACGCATCGCATCGGTAAACTTATTCCACAGTGTTGTGTTGCCTTTATTAGTTTTGGTAAGCGCCAACATTGTTTGGAACTGAGGATTACTTAGAGCTTCAGCAACAAACTCGTCTAGATTTCTAGTGCCGTACACTTCGCCGATTTGCTCACGCACTACCTTAAACACGTTTTCTAACTGCTTTGTAGTTGGTAAAGACTTATTAGCTATAGAAGCTGCAGTAACCGCATGGGTCATTTCATGAAGCACAGTATGTGTGTTCATACCAGTATTTCTGTTTACATAGATAGTGTTTGCTGAAGGGTCAAACAGCCCTGCACCCTCGCGTCCTAATATGGGTTCGAGACTATCAACCACTTGTACTTGTGTATTTCCTACGGACTTTTCTAGTTTAGCCGCAACCTGACGCACACGTTTTACAGGGTTAGTAGCTGCTATAGAACGTAGCACTACGCCTAACTGATTGTTCTCTAACGCATTTATCATGCTAGGTAGCAATCGTAAGTCCAATGAAGACACTGGATTTTCTAAAAAGAACCCATCTCTGCGGCGTAATGCAGCTTCTCGTGTATCCTCACCTTTAATAGTTTTAAGTTGGAACTCTTGCGCTATCTTGTTTGGAGCTTGCTTTGGCTCGGCCTGTATTCTAGTTGCCGCTCGTCTTTTTTCTATTTGAGCATCTATACGTTCAGAGGTAGCTTTGGATTGCGGATCACGTCCATATACCGCTATATTCTCTGACACAATGGCTTGAGCTTGGGGAGACATATTATTCTTTACCCATGTGGCTGCTAGACGCCCATTACCTCTAGTCTGATCTTTATAAAATAAATACTCTGCATCAGAAGTTACATCCTCTCTAGCATAGCTTTGTCGAGGCTGACTGATACTTGCGGCTCCTATAGCTGCTAGTGCATCTGCAGGTCTTCTCATTTTCTGGAAAAACACGTTTGCCGCTTTTTGCTCTTTGCTCTTATTTGGAGCGTCTAATAGTGTTAATACAGCTTGTTTGTCAGCTACTGTAGTTGTGTCAGGCTCTCCAGACATAGCTTCTGTCTCGGCAAACTTTCTAGCTACTCGTACTTCATCTTTTGATAGCTGTCCTACCTTTGTTTTCGGTTGTGTTAAATAAAACTTATCGTCTAGTTTTCGTTGCAGTTCTTGTTGAGCCGCATACTCTTCGTCTTCTACAACTTTTGTAACAGCGTCAGCACGAGCAATATCTGGAGCGACAGGGGCAGGAGGCGTCACCTCTATACCTGCAGGTATAACTTGTCCTGTGGAAGTTACGTCCATTCCCGGCTCACGCTTGAGTGTAGGTTTCGGTACAAGAGGCGCACGTAGATTAGGTGGGTCTGCTACAGGTGTGTCTGTTACAGGTGTGGCGGTTTGTTGTTCTGTAGTCTTTTGAAGGGCCGCTATTTTTGCCTCTTCTTCAGCCGTTATTTCATCTATCCCGTCCAGCATAGATTTGTTTCTGGCGCGTATCTCTGCCATTTCTTTGTCAAGCACTTGTTTTGCGGTTAATGTATCTGACTCTGCTCCTGTTGTGTCTGTAGCAGCATTAGTAGCTGACACACTATCTCCCACTGCTCCATCGTTAGATGATACAGACTCTTCGGTACTCTCAACTCCACTTCCAGTCCCTCCGCTTCCAGCCACGCCAGATTTACCACCCTCAGTGCCTCCTCCAACTCCTGTGACGTTAGCGGTAGCTCCTGTTCCAGTAAGTAATCGCTCAATTCTATCTCCTATATCAGGTACTTTTTTCTTTACTTGCGAGTTTTTAGCGTACTTTCGTAAGTCTTTTTGTACTTCTGGATCGGAAAGATCTTTACCTACAACCCGTTTTCGTAGTGGAGCTGCCTTCATAACCCCCGCTTCTGTAAGCATTTCATCGGTTACAAGATTTAAATCTAGTTCTAGTTGTTCAGGTTGTTGAGTTTGATCAGTTGTTTCAGTTGTTTCAGTTGTTTCAGTTGTGGTATCGTCTGCTACAGGTTTTTGACCCAAATCTTGATCTGGAAACAATTCTCCCTGTGTTTCAGGCTGTTGGCGTGTAGTGGTAGTGGTAGTGGTGGGTGTTGCAAAAGCATCTCCAACTGCGCCGATAGTGCTTCGTGTGCCGCCACCGACTAATCCACCTGCAATAGCTGCTTCGCGGTATTCTGCAATAGCATCTTCACTGTCAATAGGTAACCCTGCTTGAGCGCGTTCAAGCATTTGTTGTCCGACCTCAGTTAAACTTTCTGTCCCTGCGCCTGTACCCGCACGAACTCCGGTTCTCGTAAAGATAGATTTACCCAGCGGACGTAATACACCACCTAACAAGATCTTGTCAGCTAAACCCTCAAGGGCTGCTTGTCCAAACGTAGCTCGGAGAGCCGCGCCTACATCAACACTATCTAGCTCTCCCGCTGCCACTCGGTCTTCTTGTCTCTGGATATTGTTACCAAATAGTATGGGTGCAGTCGCAACGCCCGCCGCTGCCGCACCCGCTACAAATGGTGCTGTAGGAGCGAGGACAGCCGTTGCAGCCGCTGCACCAAGACCTGCGCCTAGCTGTGGTATTTGTTCGCCAAAAACTTCACCTGCATAGGTAAGTCCCGAACCCAGTCCTGTTACGTCTGTGGACTGCATACGCTTTGGTTGTTGTAATAGTAACTCGTTAAGCTCTTGACGGGCATTTTCTTCTACACCAAGACCGTAATCTTTTAAGAAATCAAAGCCTGTTTCTTCACCTATTGTGCCTATCGTTTCGCCAATAGCTTCCTTAAACTGTTTCTTACCACGAGCAAACCCGCGACCAAATGCAGTACCGTCATCGAATTCGGCTATGCGATCTTCACCAAACTGCTCTACTAGTTGTGATCTTACATCCGCTCTGTCTTTGTTAAGTAGTTGGTTTATTCTAGCAAATTCAGTATCGCTAGGGGCATCGCCTTTGATAGTAAAATTATACGCTCGTCCTGTCTGTTGATCGACATAGTTGTATACGCCCATAATGCAACCTCTATGCGTCTGCTACGTTTGCGCTTATTGTGCTGCTAACACCGCCTGTTAGCATGTCTCTATACTTTTGTAATATTGCCAACTCTTGTGCTTGTTGCGGAGATAACTCTTCTAGAGCTGAGAGTCGAGCGTATCTATCGCCTTCGTTTAGTAGGTCATAAGTATCTTGCACTCTTTTAAGTTCGGCGGCGGCTGCTCTCGATTCTCCTAACTTAGTTCTTAAATCTAAATTGGCTTGTTGGATACCTAATCCTATTTCCGAACGTAAAGCAGCAGCTTTTGAAGCATCTATTCTTTCTTGTAAGCTTAGTATAGCTATCTTGTTTTTGTTATAATCTTTCTTGCGATCTTTAGCG
>Ga0160423_10003412_pt1 | contig 13204 bp, 11 predicted proteins | sample CRUFie14St8metaG_FD_108191 | JGI IMG/M metagenome (GOLD analysis project Ga0160423, IMG submission 108191) | Marine microbial communities from the Costa Rica Dome - CRUD Field 142mm St8 metaG | ecosystem: Environmental > Aquatic > Marine > Oceanic > Photic zone | place: Costa Rica: the Eastern...
AAAGGCAACCTCATCGACCAGATCCGCTTCCAGAAAGGAAGCATGGACCTCTCCCCCGCCCTCAACGAGCAAGGAAGTCACTTCGTGGGACCCCAAGGTTTTGACCAGCCAAAACAAGTCCACTCTCGTTTTGGCGGGTGATTGCCAAACCTCCACCCGATTTTGCAGTGCTGCAAGGCGCCCAGCAGGGGCTGAGGCCGATACCACGACGCGCGTCATGTGCTTCATGTCGTCATTGAGCACCTTGGCATCCAGAGGGATTCTGGCTCTGGAATCGAGAACAATGCGCATCACGGGTTTACAGGTGGAATGGGCAGATGGACTCAACCGAACCGTGAGACTGGGATCATCTGCCTCCACTGTTTTTCGCCCGACAAGTATCGCATCCATGGAATAACGGAGACGCATGGCATGCCTGCGAGCCACTTCACCTGTAATCCACTTCGACTGACCATCCCCAGTCGCAATTTTTCCGTCCAACGTCATGGCCGCCTTGATCGTCACCCGCGGACACTTGGTACGGATCCATTGAAAAAAGGCGGCATTGAGTCTTTCAGCCGATACACGACAAACGCCGGTTTGCACGCTCATGCCTGCGGCACGCAAGCATTTCAGACCACGCCCTTCATGGGATGGATTGGGATCTAGGCATGCGACCACCACGCGCTTGACTCCTGCTCGTATGAGAGCCTCCGTGCAAGGAGGGGTTCTGCCATGGGTCGAACATGGCTCGAGAGTCACATACATCGTCGCACCGCGAGGTGACTTTCCGTGTCTTTTAGCCTGCTCCAGAGCTCTGATTTCGGCATGCGCCTGCCCCACTTTCTCATGCCAGCCTTCGCCAATGATCTTTCCACGAGAAACCAAAATCGCCCCGACAGCAGGATTGGGAGAAACACGCCCCACACCACGCCGAGCCAGGGAAAGTGCTCTCCTCATGAAAATCGTGTCCTGTTGTTGCAGTGCCATGACAGTCGCGCAGATTCTAGAATTAACCGCCAATAAAACTCATGGTTCGATCTGGCTGGACAAAGGATGCCTGCCCAATCGAATGCCCTCTTTCCTTGCCACGAACCGCATGGACCAGAAGGTTCTCCAATGCCTGGTCCGAAGCATTCTGCCGAAGCAAGCTTTTAAAATCGTGTTCATGATGACTGAAAAGGCATGTCCTGAGCTGCCCATCAGCCGTCAAACGAATACGGTTGCAATGCCCACAGAAAGGAGCAGAGACCGGCGCTACAATGCCTATCTCGCCACTACCATCTGCATGTCTCCATCTCTGGGCTGTCTCGGCAGCGTGTTTTTGAGGCAGAGCAACCAGATCAAAATGGTTGCATAGTTTCTCGAGCATTTCATCACGCGATACCACTTTTTCCTTTTGCCATGCCTTGGCCGCGTCCAAAGGCATGAACTCGATAAAACGCATGACAACGCCTTGGCTGCGACCAAATTCCACAAGCGCCTCCAATTCGTGGTCATTCATATCTCGAATCACCACGGCATTGACCTTGATGGGTTCAAAACTCAAGCGCTTGGCCAGCTGGATCGACTCAAAGACTTCCTCTAGGCCATTGCGGCCTGTCATCTTGTGAAAATTTACGGGATCCAGAGAATCCAAGCTGAAGGTCATGCGATTCAGCCCGGCCTCCTTGAGGCCGTGTGCATGACGCGCAAAAGAAAAACCATTGCTGGTCAGTGCCACATCTTGAATTCCATGAATTTGGGAAAGCCCCTGGATGAGACGGGGCAGCTCGTGTCGCAGTAAAGGCTCCCCACCGGTAATCCTGAGTTTTTCAACTCCCAGAGAGGCAGCAATGGTCACGAAACGGTGGATTTCCTCGTAGGTGAGGATTTCCTTGCGAGGCTTCCAGGTGTAACGGATTTTTTCTGACAGGGGCTTCCCTTCCCCCTTGCCTCGAGTAGCCCGATAGAAATTGGATGCTTCCTCTGTCTCTGGAAGACAATAAAGGCAGCGAAAATTGCAACGATCCGTAACGCTGATCCTCAGATCACGTATCTCGCGGCCAAAGGAGTCTCGAAGGCCCACGGACATGATGGACAAAGCAGGCGTGAAGGGTTCAAGGCTCGGGAGTAGGAACGACTTTCACACCACCGTCCTGATTCAACTCAACATTGAGATCGAAGTTGGCTTTGGGCTCGGGCCGTTTGAATCCACGCATCAACAGAGTTGCCCCCTTGGGTTTACTCCCGGCTCCAAGGATGCCTTTGCGAATCCACTCGATACGCCGCGCAACAGACAACTCATCCTTGAGGCGACGTACCTGATCACGCAGGGATGCCAAATTGTTGAATTGTTTTTCGAGCTCGGCTTTCTCAGCACGAAGGCGCTGAAGCTCAGCCATTAGAAAATCACGATCGCCCTCGGAGGCTTCCAGTTTCTCTTGGGTATCTTGGATCAAGGACTCCAAGCTCTTCATGTCCACGTTCAATTGGGCCATCTGCCCCGTAAGATCATCCCTTTCGGAGGAAAGTTCGGAAATTTGTTGATCCCTTTCAGCCAAAGTGTTCTGAGTCTCGGTAAGCTCCTGGGAGACCTTGGCCACCCTATCTTTGGAACTTTCCAACTCGCCTGTGATAGTCGTGAACCGGGTTTGGAGTGTCTTTAAGGCTTCGGTTTTTTCAGTGAGCTGGCTGGTGAGATCGCGGTTGGTTTTTTTCTGTAAATCCAACTCACTGCTACGATCCTGCAAATCACTCTTGAGAGCATCAATGGTCTGCTGCTTGGACAGGCTGTCCTTTTTGGCCTTATCCATTTCCCAATAAAGGGCACCTGCCAAAAGGACAGTGATAACCCCCAGAAGAATGGTGAACATCTTATTCATTCCCTCTAAAATGATGGGAATGATCCCATTTGGCAAGCCTGCATCAAAATTCCATGCCAGACAGTCGCAACGGCTGATCCTTCGCCCCTTACGGTTGTAAAAGGTTGCGGAACAGGCCCTTGATTCCTTAAAAATTGGACGTAAGGTGGTTCCATGGATTACCCGGATTCGATACCGGTCATGATGCTTCCCAACGCAACACTGTTTCCTCATACAATGTTGCCGTTGTTTATTTTCGAACCCAGATATCGAAAAATGCTCGATTACAGTCTGGCATCCCACCGACTGTTTGCGGTCGCCCTCCGACAGGAGAACAGCTCGCAGGAACGGCCCCATTCTGTGGCAGGACTCGGCATGATTCGGGCAGCAGTCAAACATGAGGATGGCACCTCCCATATCATTCTAGAGGGCCTCAAGAGGGTGCAACTGATGCAGGCTACCTCCTACCGACCTTACAGGACCCATCGCTATCAACTCTGCAAGACGAAAAGATCCAACGAAATCCGCATCCATGCCCTGAGGGAAAAGTTGGTTGACCTTATTCAATTAAGAGAGCAACGAAGCCGCTCCAACCCTCCGTCGGCGGATACACCGGATTCAGGTTCATCTGCCGAGGAAGAATCAAAAAGCCATCATTTGCTCAACAATCTCACCGAGGTGCAGGACATCGAGCTCCTAGGAGATTTGGTCGCCTCCACTTTGATTTCCCAGATCCATGCTCGACAGACCATTTTATCGGAGCTGAGCCTGGAAAAGCGACTCAACCAACTGGTCACTTTCTTGATGGCAGAATCCTTTGGACGAAAAAACAAAGGATCCGCATGAAGCCTCAGCGGACCAACGAACAGGAACTGAGTGATGCCGATAGCAAGGAAATCTATTCGAAGCTTTTCCTGGATTTTGTCATGCAGCATGCCCAGACGGCATTGGCGCTTCTTGGAAAGATGTCGGGGATGAAGGCCTCTCCGGAATCTGAACCCATTGAAATGGATCCTGCTTCGGCCAAGGCCCTGATCGATCAACTTGAAATGGCTCGTGAAAAGACGCGAGGGAACTTAAGTTCAGAAGAACGAGAACTCCTGGATCGCAGCATTCACGTGCTTCATAAGAATTTCCTCAACGTAATGGAGACTCAGAGTACCTCCACGGCTCTGAATACTCCAGACCACGCATGAACCCTTTGCAAGTTAGTTGCGTGATAACGGGTCGAGGCTTGACCTTCCTAGGTTAAATCCTAACCTGAAGCCCATGTTCAGAGGAACGGTTCTTCTTTTCGCACTGATTCCAGTGGTCCTTGTATCTGCGGAATTGGAACGTCTCAATCATGTCGTCGCCATTGTCGGGGAAACCCCCATTACAATGGGAGATATTCAGACACAAACAGACCCTCTGGAACGTTCCATCTACCAGCAATACCCCAACAATCCCGCGTTAAGACGGCAAAAAGTTCTCGAAGTCAAGCAACAAGCTCTGGAAACCCTCGTGGAGCGCCAACTCATCCTAATGGAATTCGACGCACAGGGTTACCAACTACCGGAAAAAATCGTCGACAAGCAGGTGCAGGAACGCATCCGGGACCGCTTTGGGGATCGGCTGACCCTTGCCCAAACCTTGCAAGCTAAGGGGGTGACTTTCGAAGCGTTTCGCAAGGACATCAAAACGACGGTCATTGTAGATTTTCTTACGGCCCAGAATGTCAATTCCGTCAGCTTGGTCTCTCCATCGGAAATTAAGGCCTATTACGACACTCACCTGGAGGATTTCCAGCAAGAGAAACTCATCCGACTACGGATGATCTTTCTCAAGGCTAACCCAAAAAATCGCACAGCAGCAGAAGCAATGCTCAAGGAAATTCGAGCGAAAGTGGAAACTGGAACGGATTTCGCCTCGTTGGCAAAAGTCTATCATCAGGGTAGTCAACGCAATCAGGGAGGAGACTGGGGTTGGGTAGACCTAACCACACTGAGAAGCGATCTCTCAGAGGAAGCCTTCAAACTGGAAGAAGGGCAGGCCAGTGAAATTATAACAACCGATGAAGGTTGCTACTTGCTCTATGCTCAGGAAATAAAGCCGGCTGAACCCAAGAGGCTTGCCAGTGTTCAGGGCGAGATCGAGGCAATCCTCCTTGCAGAGGAAAAAAATCGGCTTCGAGCCAACTGGATAGACCAACTGAAGAAGAAAAATTTCGTTCGCTATTACTGAACCCTCCTTTTGCAACTCCTGGGATACCCTGCTCTATGCTGAGCTGACACCATGGGACTCCCGAAATTGCGAACAGTTATTTTTAAGTCGACCATGGGGACTGCAGCGCCTGAGGTGGACAGGAAAAACACCCTTTGAGATTCATGAGATGAAAGCACAGCCCGATGGTTTCACTTTGAGTTTTACCGAGCCCGTCCATGTGGAGAGCGCTTCTGATCAGAAAAACTATCGCATGGAGAGCTACACCTATCGTTTGGAGAGCCGCTACGGAGGCCCGGAGGACGACAAAAAGGAACTCAAAATCACCAAGGCTGTGATCTCGGAAGATCGTACCCGTGTCAGACTCCACGTCGATGCCCTACGTGCAGGCTATGTCCACGAGTTACATATCGAAGGGGCTCAGAATCAAAGTCAACAACCCCTCCTTAATGGAGAAGCCTATTACAACGCTGGTTCGCATCCCGAAAACCACGCAGCTTTGATTCAATCGGAGGACGATGCTTGCCGAAGCATGATTTCCAACATGGAATCGGGAGAGGATTCCATGGGCAAGGGCTTTGCTTCAAGTTGATGACGAAACCACGTTCGCTGGCGTTTGGCCAACCGCCGAGTGCGTATCTTGATCCACTCCCTCATCTCTCTGTGGTCGATCTTTCCGCGTAAATGGTCCATGATCTGCCCGTAACCGATTGCTTGAGATGCAGTCGGAGTTTCTTCCAGACCATCATTCATGAGCATGCGAGTTTCTTCCACCCATCCTTCCTTAAGCATGCGTTCCACACGAAGTTCAATACGTTCATTAAGCACCGATGAAGGCATATCGAAGACCCAACATTTCCGGGGGTCCAAGGGTGGTGGCATGGACCAATCGGATTGGGACTGACTGAAAGGCAGGCCGGTCAGTTCAATGACCTCCAATGCGCGAATCACCTTTCGAAGATTGTTCAGGTCCACGCGCTGGTAAGCCAAGGGGTCCTGCTGGCGAAGTCGGTCTTTCAAGGCATCCAAATCCCATTGCTGGAACTGCTTTCTGAGCTCCTTATTCCCCGCGGGTCCCTTGCCGACTCCCTGAAGGAGAGCCTGAAAATAAAACCCCGTACCACCGCAAAGAAGGATCGTCTTGGAACGCTTGTGGATATCCAAAATAGCTGCCACCGCAAGTCTGCGAAAGGCAGCAGCATCGAAGGAATCTTGAAGTTCAGCCACATCAATGATGTGATGGCGTACTTGCTGCTGATCGGCCCTCGTCGGTTTGGCAGTGCCAATATCCATGCCTCGATAGACTTGCATGGAGTCGACAGAAATGATTTCACCATCCAGACGCTGGGCCATTGCCATGGCAAGCTGGCTTTTACCCGAAGCAGTAGGACCCGCAATGAGCCAGGCACACCCGAGTGCTTCCTTCAGAACCTGTTCTGTCTCTAACATGGGGTATTCATGCCAAACATCGCTTCATGAAGCATCATCCGAGGAGGGTGGCTGATGGAGTCGAAGGGCATGAGCCTTCCTGGCTTGGGCATCCTTTTGCAAGGAAATCAAAAACAGGCCAAAGACACCCACGCAGATGGCCGAATCAGCGAGGTTGAAGGCAGGAAATCCGATCTCCCCTCCCCCGTGGCGATAGGTGAAAAAATAGATAAAATCGACGACATGCCCATACCTGAATCGATCCACCAAGTTTCCGACAATACCGCCGAACATGAGACCGAGGGCCACTTGCCCCTTGAGAAGATGCACGTCAAATTGGTTTCTCACGCTATGCAGCAATAACAAAGCGACCATGGCTACTCCCGCGAGGAGATAGTTGTTTCCGCGAAACATGCTCCAGGCCGCACCAGTGTTGCCCCAGTAGACAAGTCGAAAAAAACCCTCCACCCATTCCCGTTGCTCACCCAATTCTAAATGGGCAACAACCAGCCCTTTGGTCCACTGATCCATGAAAAGAATCAGCCCACCCAAAATCCAGGCACGAAGTAGAGGCGTTTTCATGACAGTGGCCCGGAAATAGGGTCTTTTTTCAATACCTTGAGCAGGGCACCCTTGATGCGCCGCTGTTCGGATGGAGCACTGATTTTCTCACCTCGTTGATTTTTGATGTAGAAACTATCAATGGCTGCCCCCTTCTCGGTAAGGATTTTGGCATAAGAGAGGTCGAGCTGCTGTTCATGCAGAACTTTGGACACTTTGTAAAGTAAGCCAACACGATCCTCAGTTTCCACTTCAAGAAGCGTTCTAGATGGCAACCGATCATTATCAAAACGAACCTGGTCTTCCAGAGAGTCCCTTTCAACCGTTTGGTAGAGCGGGGGTGTTTTACTGTTTTTATCTACCAGGGTATCCAGATCAGCTCCGTCTCCAAGCACCGCCTTGATCATGGCACTGAATTTGTCCCGTTTAAACTTTTTGACCAGTTCACCGCTGCTGGCATCCACCAACTCAAAGCTATCAAGTACGATGCCGTCGGATCGGGAAAAAATCCTGGCACTCAAAATGGTCAAACCCGCGGCCGCCAATGCACCGGCAAACTTACAAAAAATCGCTGGTCTGTCCCACGTCACAAGATCCAAGGCACTGAAGCCCCGGTCCCGGTCATGCCGCCAGTGCACAATTGGCTCAAGAGCCCGATCCTGTTTGCTGATTTGGCGCCACATGAAACGATGGGTCAGGTAAATGTCTTCCACCATTTGATCCAAGGGCCGATTACGAAAATAGCGATCCGGCATATGCTGGAGGTGCGCTTGAATTTCGTCATCCCGAATGCTTTCTCGAACTTTTTCCCTGAGCTGAGGATAAAGTGTTTTCTTGGCCTCATCCAATGCAGGCTTTGGTTGCAGCGCACCCTGGAGCGATTGTCGAGTTCGGTCGTAAAGTGTCCAAAGCAACGAGTCCTTGAAACCTGTCCAAAGATCCGGACTGGTTCCCATGGAGTCACAAAAAGTCAGTAACATCAGCATGTCCAGGGTTTCCACATCTCCCGCCAACTGTGCAAAAGCCAGGATTTCTTCGTCATTTTCCAGATCCCTTCTTTGGGATATTTTAGCCATGATGAGGTGATGTTCCACCAGAAATGTTAGAAGGGATTGATTGTCTTTGGACAACTGCAGCCGCTGCCCAACCCGCACCGCGAGATCCTGGCCAATATCCGAGTGCGAACGATTTTTCTTCTTGTTCGTTTTTCCAGCATCATGAAGCAGAAGTGCCAAATAGAGAATGTGAGGGTGCTCCAGATCCTGAAAGAGCTGACTGTAGTGACGATGAAAACCACCCTCTTCCTCCCAAACCAAATCCAAATGCTCTAGGCATTGAATGGTGTGCTCGTCGGTGGTGTACATATGAAAAAATTCATGCTGCACCATGCCCGTCAATCGACCGAACTCCGGCAGGAACTTACCCAACACACCCACCTCGTGCATCATCCGGATGATGTTCCCCACATTGCCCCTTTCACTCAGAATCTCCAAAAAAGTGGATCTCACGTGCTCATCCTTCTGAAAATCCTTTTGAAGAATCTGCAGCCCATTTCGCATCATCTGAGCGGTTTTGGGATGTACCTTCAGACCACGTTGTTGTGCGTGTAGGAAAATGCGCATCATTCTCCTCGGTTGTTCACGAAAAACCCTCCACGAGCTGGCTTGAATCCACTCCTCTTCGAAAAGAAAGCCATCCACTGGTTTGATCTCCTCCTTGGCACGACTGGGAATCCATTGCCGCCAAAAAGGGACCGGGCTCGGAGTGGGATCCAGAGCCAGACTCTCCTCCAGTTGACGGGTCAAGAGGAAGATCTGACGCATGTGGAAATACACCATTTGCATGAAGGCCTCGATCCTCTTGCTGGGGGAGGTTTCCTTGAAACCCAAACCATAGGCGATCTGAGGTTGCATGCTCTTGTAAAGTTTGTCCTCAGCGCGGTTTTTGCGGTAATGCATTTCATTGCGCACCTTCTGGAGAAAATCATAGGCGTCCATCAAATGCCTATGCTCCGACCGATTGATATGGTGGCCAGCAAGCAACTCGTCCAGAGAAAGGACACGGTATTTGAAAAAAGCCATCCAAATGAGATTCTGATAATCACGCAAACCCCCACAACCATTTTTAATCTCCGGTTCCTGCATGAAGGGGGTATTCCCATAGCGATGCCGCCGCTGCTGCTGATCGCGCAGCCTGGCGGTGAGGAAATCATTTTCATGCCCTTGAACGCACTTCTTGAGAATGGTTTCTCTAAGTCGAAGAAAAAGGGGCCCATGCCCGGCAATGAGTCGGATTTCGATCAGGGACGTCATGGTCTTGACATCCTGTTTCGCAAAATGAACACAGTCGGAAATATTGCGGGTGACGTAACCCAATTTCAACTTGAGATCGAGAAGGACACTGTGAAAAGCCGAACAGAAGGATTCCAGCCACGGTTCAGCTCCCACTTTCCGAAATCCGTTTTCACTCAGAATCATGATGTCCACATCACTTTGGGGATTGAGCTCATTACGACCATATCCACCAAATGCCACCGCGGCCAATTGAGCATTGGCAGGGATTTCTTCAGCATAAAATGCACTCAGATCCCGGAAGAGATGTTCGATGACCTGATCCATCATAAAGGATCGTGCATGCACGATGGCTATTCCCGAATGCCCCGTTCGGTGTTCTGTGCGCAAGTGAAAAGTGACTGCCTTGAGAAAGGATCGATAGGGGGCACGGTCCACACCGTCCGCCTTGAGGCAACGACGCTTACCAAGCCGGGCGTGCGCCAATTCCTTGATTTGTTGATGGAGGAATTCCATGGGTTCGAGTTGGAAAGTCTCCCGACTCAGGCTTGCTGAGATGGATGGCTGTGAGCCGCCACCTTCAAATCATAAAACCGAATAGCATTGGTACCCATAATCGCATCTTGCTCTTCTACCGTAAGAGAAGCGATGTGATTCATAATCAAGGCGTGTACCGCCTGATATTCAGCAGACAAAAGGCATACGGGCCAATCCGACCCATACATGAGTCGATCAGGCCCAAAATGACGAAATACGGCATCCAGGTAGGGCTTGAAATCGTCGGGCTGCCACTGACCCCAAGTGGCTTCGGTAACCATGCCGGATAGCTTGCACTCGACATGCGGATAGGAGGCCAGCTCGGCCATTTGATCACACCATGGCTCGAGCACCTGCTTTTTAATCAACGGCTTGGCAAGGTGATCGACCACAAAGGGCTGATCGGGAAACTTACGGACCAATGCCAGTGCTGCTGCAAGTTGATGCGGGTAAATCAGAATATCATAAGTCAAATGGTGCTGTGCAAGTGCTTGGATCCCGCGTTGAAAATCTGGACGCAACATGAAGCTATCATCCGGTTCATCCTGAACCACGTGGCGCACCCCGACAAATTTCGGATGGATCTGAAACCTCTCCAATTGGTCGTCGATGTTGGCAGCGCATAAATCCACCCATCCAACCACGCCCAGAATGGCCGAGTAATGATCCGAAAGCTCCAGCAACCATCTGGATTCTTCAAGGCTTTGCCTTGCCTGCACCGCTACGGTTCCGTCCAAGCCCGCTTTCACAAGTTCAGGAAGGAGATCCGGAGGCAGAAAATGATGTTTAAGCAGAGAGAGCGGTTCATCCATCCAAGGATATTCCTCGGGCGTGTATTCCCAGAAATGCTGATGAGCATCCACTCGCATGAACCGAGTATGGGAAATGGATCACCGCAGTGTCAAAGGATTCAATCTTCGATTTGCTTGATCGCCTCACTGGCCTGCTCACGTACGAATCGATAGCGATCGCGCCGCATGTTGCGCAATTCCGGAAGGGCTTTTTCCGCGGCAGCGCCCAAGTTGCCCAATGCACGGCAACCAAAAGCACGCACTCCGGGGTCGTCATGACCCAATGCCTGAAGGTAAAGCTCAAGATAGGTCATCTGAGAAGGCACCACACGCAAGGCACCCAACGCCAGTTCGCGATCCTCGCTTTCGCTCAGTCTCTGAATCAGAACCGGAATCGCTGGAGCCGCTTCCTCCTTCAGGGAAATCAAGGCCTTCATGGAAGCATGGCGCATGGGGGTTGAACGATCTTCCAGAGCCTTGAGCATGATAGCCAACCTTTTTTCAGAACCCATCTCCACGGCCATGAGCCCCTCGAAGGCACTCAACCGAATCGAGGCCTCTTCATGCTGCAGCGACTGCCTCAGAAGAGATAAGGCCGATTCAGCCTGTTCGCCCATGCGCCCAAGAGCATCCAAGGCATGCCGCAAAGTTTCTTTACCTCCCGTCTGGCCCAGCCAAGTGATTTGGGCGATAGCCATTGGAGTGGTTTCCCCCATGGCTCCGAGCACACGCATGGCGGCATGACGCACACCCGTGGATGGATCTGCCAGAAGAACCGCAACCTGATCCTGATGCACCAAGGCCCTATCGCCTGCATGGGTCAATGCCATGAGCGCCTGTTCCCGGAGCACCGTATCCGGGTCGATGATGAGTTCTCCCAAGGCCTCCAAATGATTTTGCACGGCAGATGGGAGCTGGGCTAGGGCCATCACCGCAGAGAGTCGCACTTCGAGAAAATCATCTTGTAACAGTGGCGTTACCACTTGATGGAATGTCTCCATCTTGATTTCCATGGCGGCCAACGCTTCGATGGCTGCAGCCCGGATCATTGGATGCTTGGATCGAGCCGCTTCAAGCATGGCGCCCTGGGCCAATCGGGCGTTCTTGCCGATACCAGAAAGGGATCGGATCATGCGAGATTGCATGCTTTCACTTTGACTGGGAAGCATGTCGAGAATCGGTTGCACCGCCACCAGCCCATATGCTGTCAGCATCTCATCCAGAGTTTTCTGGTGAGAGTACCCGAGGGCGGTTTGCATGGCTTCAACGACCATTGGAATACCCGCGTTGCCTACCTGAAGAAACGCCTTGCGATAGGGTTGCAGTTGCTCAGGCTGATCCAGGTTGGTCTGAATCAGGTGCATGAGCAAAGGAAGTGCTGGTTTGGCATCTGATCCCAAATAGGCAAGGAGATCGACAGATCGGTCACGCGATGCATGGTCGCCATGCTCCAATTGATGCAACAAGGCTGGGACTACCAAGGAAGGGGGAAGCTTGAGCAAAACATTGGAAACGGCTTGCCGAAGATCTTCCTGCTCAGTGACAAAATAAGACATGACCGCCTGCAAGACTTTATGAAAGGGCGCATCAATACTGGGAAGGCATTCCAGAGCAGCAACCAAAACTGCTTGATCGGACTCCATAGGCACCAATGCGAAAAGTTTGTCCGCGGCATCCTTGGCATCATGCCCCATCTTTCCCAAAGCCTGACAAGCCGCTTGGCGCGCCAGCGCCGATGGATGTGTAAGAGCTTCCAAGAGAGAGGTCGTAGCAGGAGATGGCAAAAGACTGAGTGATTTAATGACAGCCTCACGTACGAGGTCACTTTCATCTTCCATCAGTTTGACCAGCACAGGAACCGAACGTTCCGAGCACCGGTGGATCCCCCCCAAAGCTTGGGCGGCCCCAGCACGAAGATTGGCATTTTCATCTTCACAGGCAGCGATGAGGGGATCCACCACTCCTTCCCCCATCTGGCTCAAGGCATGGACACTGCGATACCATCGAACGTTTACTCCTCGAGCGTTGAAATTCTTGAGAGCTTTCAGCAACTCAGGGGCGGCTGCAGTGGCCGAGGGCCCCATAGTGGCCAGAGCTGTCACTGCGTGAAACCAGACCTGTTCTTCCCGATCTCCCAAAGCCTGAATCAATGCAGGCAGGGCATCCTGCATGTCTTGCCCACTGGCAGCCATCTGACTCAAATACATGGCAGCATCACGTCGGATTCGGGCGTTCTCCGAGCCGAGCTCCTCGACACGCTGCGAAAGATTAGCAGGTTGCGCATCCAGCCCGCTGGTCATCAGAAGAAACGCCAGTGCGCATAGGCCAATGCGCATTAGCTGGGTTCTATTCCAAAAGAAAGCCTGAAAGCAGGGTAAGGCCCCGAGAGTGGAGTGAGGAATCATGGATTTCAGGATACCTTCGATGAGCAGGCCGTCAGGAGCAGCGAAGGCTTCCTGATCAGGCCCTTAAACCTCGCAACGTCCCAGTGCTATCGCCAAAACGTTCAGCCGGAATACCCATTTCATGGATCATGGAAAGCAGCAGATTGGCCATGGGGGTCTCGAAATCA
>Ga0160423_10003418_pt1 | contig 13189 bp, 8 predicted proteins | sample CRUFie14St8metaG_FD_108191 | JGI IMG/M metagenome (GOLD analysis project Ga0160423, IMG submission 108191) | Marine microbial communities from the Costa Rica Dome - CRUD Field 142mm St8 metaG | ecosystem: Environmental > Aquatic > Marine > Oceanic > Photic zone | place: Costa Rica: the Eastern...
GATATGGTGAGGAAAAGCCGGTTGATCCGGGCGATAATCGAGCCGCCTGGGCGAAGAATCGACGAGTGGAATTTGTCATTAAAAAGCAGGCGGGTCAGGACCCGTCGGAAGAGGAATAATTCATGTCGCGTAGGAAAGGACAGCGTAAGAAGACCCAACAACGAAAGAAGAATCCCAGTGGAGGCCAGCAGGTTCCCCGGCGGAAACGCGACGGGTCCGCAGCGATTCGTGGCATGTTGGTTGGCGGCGCGATCGTCCTGGCGTTGGCCCTTTTCTTCTTTGTGAAGATCGGCGGTGCGACCGGATTCAATCATGTGGTTGGCATCTTTGTCAGCGACGCGCCTGAAGAAGAGGCAAGAGATGGGAAAAAGACAGAGTCTACGCCCACCACTGCCCCCCAAACGATTCGCCTCAATGGACCTCAATCCAAGGGCATCGGGACATCATCCAACCCAGTGCGCATTCAAAATCGAGACCGGTCGGGCGGTGCCGCCACGACACCAACGACGAACTTCGAAAAAGCAAGCCCGATGGAGACCGTCACGGATGAGGATCAGAAAAGCCTTGATGAGACTCTGAAAGGCCTGGCGCGTTGAACCGACGCGCGGCTGTGTTCCTGGGTCTCGCTTCAGTGGTCTCAGCGTCCGTTGGTGTGTCGGTCTTTCTGGGAACCCCCGATGAGAAAAGTGCCCGACGAGGGGAGGATATTTTACGCTTCCACCGATTCGGAAAACTCATGGATACCACTCTCTTCGACTTCCTTGAGGCATCTACTTCCCGAGACAGTTACACTGTGACAGCCATACCGCCTGGCGTTTTCGACTCGCTGGTTATGGTGCATGTGAGGGTGAACGCCGGCCCCCAGGCTGGGCATTACATGTTCGAGATTGATATGGACAATAAGGCGGTCCATGCAGCTGATTCAGCCTCGAAACACCTGGCGGCCGCAGCGCAAGATTGGGCACAGGCCAAAAACAGCCCCTCAGCACAGTGACTCCGCTGACACCATGGGGGACATCACCCAGGATTTGTTTTTGATCAATGCCTATCTGACTGTACATCTTGGGTTTTCTTGATCAATCCGACGTGATGAATGTAAGGTGTAGGTTAATGTAAGTCCGTCTGAGTTGGCACTGCGAGTTGAAACGAATCAAGGGACTTCACTAGGCTAGGAACATCGACGGTACGGCCGTCATGCGATAACGAAGAGCGATGAACAACCGGTACGGACCCATAATCACCGTCGTATTGACGTCTATCTTGAGCGGCTGCGAACCGTTGCCTGCTGATGAGGTGCAAGTGCATCGGGATCTGGGTTTCTCAGATATGGAAACACGTACCGGTGATGTATCTATGGTGCAGTGGGCCGATCAAGACAGTGACGCGCCAGCCGTAGATATGGCGGTGGCTGTCGAGGTCCCCGATTGTGCCATTGACGCCGATTGCGGCGATGCGAGCTATTGTGATGCCGAGGGACGCTGTCAGCCTCCCGCAGATGGTCTGTTTTTTCGCCCAATGGTGGATGGCCTCAGCCGCATTGGCGCAGCGAGTTTCAGTATCGTGCCTGAAGACTTTGAAGGTTGGACTGACCGAGCGTCTGCGGAATGCCCTGATAACCGGCGTGGATATTTTGATGGTTATTCTGACGAGCCAACCGCTGACGATGAGTGCCAAGACGCCTTCACTGACTCGAATGACAACGGGTGGTTTGATGCCCTTTGGCTGGGCGGACCAGATATGGATAGACCGGCTCAAACCGTAGATGAATCCAATCCTCCATCAGGCCGAGCGGTTCTCCTGAGTCGTGACGATCTACATGTTGTACTCCTTACATTGGATGTCTATGCCATCGATCGAGCGCATGTGGAGTCACTGACCCGTCGACTTGAGCAAAGACTCGGTTTTGATGCCAAGAACATCATTATCCATTCCACGGGGGTGCGTAGTGCCCCGGATTTGGTGGGGTTGTCTGGGCCCAGCCGAAAGGTGGGCACTCGAGACGAGCTTGCTGCATTTCGAGCCCGCACTCGGGACCGGATCGCCTTTTTACACGAATTGCCAAGTCGTTCGGGCATCGACGAACAGTGGGTGCAGTCCTTGGTGGGTCGATGTGAAGCTGCGATTCGTCGCGCAGCCGACGCACTCGCGCCTGTTCAGGTGAGACAAGCCACTGTGGAACTGCCACTGGTGACCTCGGACGAGATGGGCATGGCTCGAGCCGCCCATGAGCCGGATGCCGATGGTGATGGTGTGGAGAATGATGGTGACGATCTCAATCAATGGAGAGATGCACCTCGATTCCTTGCCCGAGAGGCCGCTCTACCGGGGTCTTTGGATCCTCGTTTGCACGTGCTCTCTTTCGACCTCGCTGAGGTGGGCACCCCCTATGTGGTCTTTTTCGGTTGGGGAGCCGCCGCCGGGTTCGAGGCGACGAGTGGTCGATTGTCAGCAGACTATGTGGGCCGGGTCCGTCAGCGCGTTGAATCTCAGTGGCCAGGATCGACGGCCATATGGTTGACGTCTGCTGCATCCGATACCTTTATCGCAGACCAACGCGTACATATTCCCGAAGTTGATCTCGATGGGCATATGGTCGGTTTTGATGGTGAACGAGTCGCTCTTCCCGGTGAATCAGCACCTGCACAAAACCCCCAAGAGGCGCTGGCTCATTTTTTGAGTCGGCGAGGGGCTCTGGCCCTCGAATATGCCGCGGTGGGCGTCCCTCGGTTTCGTATGGCCGGTCAGTCGGTTTGGATTCCGATTCAAAACCCGCTCTTCGTCACGGCTGCGTCGCTTGGGATCATGCCATCCCTTCATGATTGGCTGATCAGCGGTGTACCGACCTCGTCCTGGGTGAATGATCGCCAGGCCTCGGCATGTGGCGGTCATGGATGCCTGCGCTATGGGGTGTATGCACTCTCCATTCACGAGGAGTTTAAGTTCACATTCGTTCCCGGGGCCTTCGATCAAGGTCTCGTGTATGGACGCAGGGCTTTGGGCATCCATTACGGAGATGGACGCAATTTAGAAGATCTCGATGGAGACGGAATTCTCGATCGGGTGGACGAAGATATTCGCGTGCGCACGCGCATCGGAGACCGTCGACATGAACGGGTGGTGTCGCGTTCTCTCAATCCCCAACAGTTCGATGCCTTTCCTCCGCTGGTCGATGAGACGACCTGGATGATCGGTCGGACGAACGGCGGCCTCGGGAGTTTCCGCTCTCGCGCCGATGCGGTGCCGGTTTTCGAAGGTGCCCTCAATCAGACCATCGAGTTTGTTGAGGAGGCAGATAATGGAGCCCTGCGTTTTTGCTCGATGGGCTATCCGTGTTCGACAGAACTCACCGTGCAGAGATGGCTTGACCGTTTGATCGAGGCTGACCCGATGACGTTTGCGGATATCGGTGTAGCGCATGAGTTGTGGTGCATGGATGCACTGCCGATGGCCGAATCACCTCAAAGATGGCGACTGACCACCAATGATCGTCGTCTTCTGGCGGAGGGTGACGATATGCTGCTCGGCCCAGACAATCGAGTCTTTTCATTGTCCACTGATTTTAGTCATCTGACCTTTAATGAGCCCACGATTCTTTGGTTTCCTGATTTATCTGATGAAGGATGGTCCGTGGGAGGGCCCATCCGGGCCGAGCTTCAGTGGCATCCCAACGCTGTAGATGCACGACGCTCGGTGGCTCTCGGTGGAGCAGGTGACTATATTTACAACACTGTATGCACTCTCTTGGCCAGTGACGGGTGTGTGCGTCGAGAAGTGGGCGAATCTGACCCCAACAGCCAATTACCGAGAGACCTGTAGCGGGCCTACTGTGTTGAACGACCTTGCTCGTTTTTCAATCGTTCAATGACATCAGAGTAACTCGTGGTGTTCACCAATTCGGCCAACTGGGCCGTGTATGTCTCCAACAGGTCTTGCCGATTGCGTTCTCTGGCATTCACCATAGATTTGAATGCTGTGATGTAGGCGCGTTCCGAGTTGATGAAATATTCCGCAGCCTCCACCACCACCTTCAGCGCCGCTGCCACCAACGAACGGGAACTGTCCTCAAATCGAAATTCTCTGTCCTCGGTATTTCTCACGACAAGAGTGACAACGCACTCGGCATCGCTGCCCTGGGCATCGGATGTGCTCATGTGGCCCTGGACATCAAATTTGGTAAAGGAAATCGTGCTCAGAGAGGCGTACTCGCGTGCATAGTGGTCTACGAGGCCGTGATACAGAGCGTCCACAAACCCCACGCCCGAGCACCCGATTTTCTCCCGCAAGCCATCGCGTTGAAGCACTGCAGTGACTTCACATCGGCCTTCACCTAACGATTCATTCATCGAGTAACTCTCTACGCTCAAGTGAACGTAGCTTTCGCCGAGGACGTCCTTGATCATTTCCTCGGTCGCTGTTCTACGAAACATAGCTGAAGTCCTTTAATCTGAGGTGTGAATGTCTCATGTGTCCTAACTGAAGAGGGTCTGTTTTGCACTTAATTATCGACCCGTTTGCAACATTGTTTCAGGCCCCACAAACGTGGCGTGGTTCTTTGTACCATCCGTCATTTGCCCCATCGTAGGGCGCTTCGCCGTCGTGGCCTCCCCCCGAAGACGGATACGACATCCGCTCTGCTCACCGGGACGAGGTCAACTTCATCACCTTTTTGGCCGCTCGTCGCTCCGTTTAGGCCGCTCATCATCGGCGTCGTGTGACCGTGAGAACGTATTCAGCTTGCGGTGAGAGCGTGAACTCAAGGTGGTCGTCGCGCGCTGTTCCGTAGCGCACTCATTTTCGATGTATGCCATCGACGGTTGGATGCATGAATTCGCAAAATAAACGGACTCTCACTCAGCCATTCAGACACTTTTTCAACTGGTTTTCTCGCTTGAGTCTGTTTGAATAGTACGTCTGGGTGCTGTGCATATCCAGATTGACGGAAGACGGAGGGTGCATGGGACAGACGAAGATTCTCATCGTTGGAGCGGGCGCGGTGGGATTGGCCTATGGCTTTCACTTGGCCCGCTCCGATGCCGACGTGACATTTTATGTCAAAGAGAAATACCTGGACCCCCTGCGACACGGAGTACATATTCGGTGTTTGAACGGACGTTTTCGCGGCCTTCACGAATTCTCAGACTATCAATGCATCACCGACCTCGAAGCTGTTGAGGCTCAATCATGGGATCAAGTGTGGCTCTGCATGTCGTCACCGGCACTCCACAGTGGCTGGCTCCCCTCTTTTCTCTCTGCTGTTGGGCCTTCAACCGTGGTCACTCTTCAGCCTGGTGTTCACGATTACGCCTATGTTCGACAGTACGTCGAGGACGACTGGTTGGTGAGAGGCATGATCACCCTGGCGAGTTTTGCAGGACCCCTTGGGTCGCAGTCGGGGCCTCAAGCAATGACCTGGTGGTTTCCACCATTCGGTGCAGCCCCTTTCAGCGGTTCGAAGACGCGGACACGCCAGATCGTTGACTGTCTGCGTGCCGGTGGGTTTCCTGCACGTGCTGTGGACGATGTCGCTGAATCATTGCGCTTTGGAAGCGCAATGTTCATGCCACTGATTGCCGCTCTGGAAAAAAATGGCTGGTCATTGAGTCAACTGGCACGCTCGGGTGACTTGCGGTTGGCGGGCCGGGCCGGGCAAGAGGCCTGCGAGTTGGTGCTCTGCGGGCGCCGTCGATGGCGATCCCGCATCGTCGGCCACCCCTGGATTTTGAGGATCGTTCTTTGGATCGCACCGAAAGTCACGCCGTTTCCGCTTCAAGAGATGCTACGCGCCCATTTCACAAAGGTTGGAGACCAAACCCGCATCATGCTTCGAACGTATATCGATATGTCTGACGGCACGGCTGAATCCTCTGGTGCTCTGAAGAAACTCTTGGCGGCTTTGTCGACTCCTTAGCTTGCCATTCCAGTCTCCGACTGCGATGGTGCGGTCGATGGTTCTGGAGAGTGGTCCATGCGTATTACAATCGTTGGTGGGGGGCCTGGTGGTCTGTACCTCGCGGTTCTTCTCAAAATGTCCGACCCCGGACGTGTTGTCGAAGTCATAGAAAGAAACGGACGAGATGAGACCTTTGGCTTTGGGGTCGTTTTCTCCGATGCCACTTTGGACAATATTGCCGAGGCAGATCCAAAAACGTATCAGGTTATCGCAGACCATTTTGCGCATTGGGATGACATCGATTGTCATTATGATGGACGATGCATTCGCTCCGGTGGCCATGGTTTCGCCGGCTTGTCCAGACAGGGATTACTGCGCATTCTTCAAGAGCGATGTGAAGATGTAGGCGTTCAGCTCACTTTTAATACAGCTGTGGATGACTTGAGCCATTATGCGGATTCAGATGTGATCGTGGCCGCCGATGGCTTGAACAGTGCCATTCGAACTCATTACAGCGAATATTTTCGGCCAAACGTTGACCTCAGGCCCAACCGATTTACCTGGTTAGGCACAACACGCCAGTTTCCAGCATTCACATTCTACTTTAAGGAAAACGAACATGGACTCTGGCGCGTCCATGCCTACAACTTTGAAGACGGACTCAGTACCTTCATTGTGGAAACGACTGAAGCAGCTTGGCGTTCCGCCGGATTGGAGACCGCGACCGAGCAGGAAACAGCCGCGTATTGTGAGGATTTGTTCGCAGAGGAGTTAGACGGACATTCGTTGAGGGTGAATAACTCGATTTGGCGACAATTTCCCACAGTGAGTAACGGTCGGTGGCATCATGACAATATTGTTCTCCTGGGCGATGCGGCCCATACGGCTCATTTCTCCATTGGTTCGGGGACGAAGCTCGCCATGGAGGACTCCATTGCGCTTGCGCGAGCACTGGATGAAGAGTCCGACGTGACCTCCGCTTTTGAGCGTTATCAGACAGCCCGAAAATCCGAGGTGGACAGCTTACAGCGAGCTGCCCAGGTCAGTCTCGAATGGTTCGAAAATACAGAGGATGTGTTTGGTCGCCTCGAGCCTGAACAATTTGCCTTCAGCTTGCTGACCCGCAGCCTGCGTATTTCTCATGAAAACCTTAAGGTGAGAGATCCCGAATTTGTGGAGAACATGGACCGATGGTTTGCGCACGCGTCTGGGGTAGAGCAGGAGCCGGCACCTCCCCCGATGTTCACGCCATTTCGCCTGAGAGACCTTGAACTCCCCAATCGCATTGTCTTGTCACCGATGTGTATGTATTCGGCCGAAGATGGGACACCCAACGACTTTCATCTCGTTCATTTGGGCAGTCGGGCCATCGGTGGTGCGGGGCTCTTAATGACGGAGATGACCAATGTCACACGAGATGGGCGGATCACGCCTGGATGTACCGGCATGTACAAACCGGAGCATGTTTCGGCGTGGAAGCGCATCACCGACTTCGTGCACACCCAAAGCCATGCGAAGGTCGGTATCCAATTGGCCCATGCGGGTCGTAAGGGCTCAACCAAACCGATGTGGGAAGGCATCGATGAGCCCCTTGAGTCGGGAAACTGGCCCCTTATGGCACCGTCTGCCATTCCGTATTTGTCGCACAGTCAAGTCCCTACACCCATGAATCGAGCCGATATGGACCGTATCCGCGACGCGTTCGTGCGGTCTACTCACATGGCAGATGCAGCAGGCTTCGATCTGTTAGAACTCCATTTTGCTCACGGCTATTTGCTGCATTCCTTTCTCTCCCCCGTGACGAATCAACGCACCGATGCATATGGTGGTGACATCGAAGGCCGAATGCGATTTCCCATGGAAGTCTTTCATTCTGTACGTGCTGTATGGCCGGCCAACAAACCCATATCTGTGAGAATCTCAGCCACAGATTGGTTGGAAAATGGATGGACACTCGAGGATTCGATCTATCTAGCAAGGGCGCTCAAAAACGGTGGGTGCGACATCATCGATGTGTCGACCGGTCAAACAACCCCGGACTCTAAACCCCAATTTGGTCGATTGTTTCAAACCCCATTCGCAGAGCGAATTCGGCATTTAGCGGGCATTCCAACGATGACCGTCGGCAACATCAGCAGTTATGCGGATTGCAATAGTGTGTTGGCCGCCGGGCGAGCCGACCTCTGCGTCATTGCGCGTGCTCACCTATTCGATCCGTATTGGACGCGGCACGCGGCCTTTGAACAATTCCATTCTGCATCCAATGCACCCTGGCCGTCTCCGTACGCGATTATGGAGTCGTATACGCCTCGGTGTGAATGGAGCCCTCGGGGGAATGAGCCAAAGTAGGGGGGCGCTGCCTCACTGACCTTGAGAAAGCCATCGAAATGCGGCCACCAGCGCCGCATGGTCTGAGCCGGCAAGACCCCGACTGTTGCTCCGAATGACTCGAGCCGAACCGGGTAGATATTGGCCGCCGGGCGTCTGGACAAGGTATAGATGGTCGATGGCTTGTGGTTCCCCCCGATAAGTATATGTGGCTGCCTCCGACCCGAGTTCAGAAGCGACTCGGAGGAACTGCCCTCCTGATTCCAAGGCATTGATGGGAGCGGAGCCCGGTGTATCATTCAGGTCACCCCCGAGAACCACCAGCGCTTCAGGATAGTTGGTTGCAACTTCCGATGCGATTTCATGGGCCGCCATGGCTTCTGCGAGTCTACGCTGAGGATCGTCTCGTGTCTTTGCCTTAAAATGCCCATTGAAGGCGATGATACGATACCCCTCATACAGAATGTGAACTTCGAGAAAATCTCTCGAAAAGGTGGTTGTTCCCCTGTTGGGTAAGGGGATTTCATCGTTTCCATGCGAGCGCTGGCCCGCCAGTTCACCTCGTCCCATCACCACCACGTCTAACGAGGCATTTCCGCCGGTTTCCGAGATGAGGCTCACGGTGTAATTCATGTCCCCAAGAAAGGACATGGTTGCCGTAAGACACTCTTCTGTCTCGAATTCTTGGAGCAGCACAATATCCGCATTCAGTGCACGTATCCCGTTGGCGACAGTTTGTGCTTTCGCGAGGAACTCTGCTTCCGTGGGTTCTGATTCGAATGAATTGTCATTGCAATTCCGAGTGTCACAATTGGTGTCGAAGAACTTTCGTACGTTGAAGGTCGCAACCACAATATCTGGGCCTTGCACCACGGGGGGGCTGGCATCACGTTCAGGACGATTGAATTGGTCTTCGACCATGGGTCGTCCACTGTCGGTCATGTACATGGGGCTCGCCGGGTCAACCGGGAGTTCTCCACAGCTCAACATGAGAAGGCTGGCACCCAGCAACGCGAGGTCGTAAATCGGTGGACGAAATTGCATCATGGAGCACTCTAGCGAACTTTGGGGCTACTTTTCACCTACTGAAATTCTTTGAAGGCATATTTTCGACTGGAAACCTGGATCTCTTATTCGCCACAATGGCGCGGGGACAGTCTTTGGAGACTCGATGATACGCATCTTGCTCATGGCAATTTTTTGTTTGAGCTGCGCAGAAAACCAGGAGTTGCTGAATGACCAGGGTCTGTCGCCGGACGACGTTCATGTGTCTGCAGGTGATCAACTCATCGAACCGATGGACCCCGCGCACGATGTTGGGTGGCCAGATGTGTTTGCGGCGAGAGCCGATCAGGGATGGATGGTTGATGGAGACGGCTCGGATGCTGGACCTATGGTTCGCCCCGTAGAGAACCCCTATCTGCCTCGGATTGACAATTCTACATGTCAGCTTCCGGAGCCTCCGCCTGTCGGTGCCTATGAATCGCAGCAAGCATTTCCAAACTTGAGATTTCAAAGGCCCATCTGGATCGGTCATGCGCCCGGTGATGATGGTCGGATGTATGTGGTGGAGCAGGCGGGCCGGATTTATCGTTTTCAACATCGGGACGACGTTGAAAATGCCCAGGTATTTTTGGACCTCACGGTGAGTCGAGCGGGGAATGAGGAGGGTCTCTTGGGCTTAGCCTTTCATCCGGAGTATGCATCCAATGGACGCTTTTTTGTCTATTACTCTGCCGGACGCACCCAGTGTGAAAGCCGGCGCTGTTCCATCATCAGTGAGTTTCGGCGCGGCGACGACGGATTGGCCGCAATGGATTCAGAACGCATTCTCATGCGAGTTCCACAGCCCTATGGAAACCATAATGGGGGCGATCTGCATTTTGGTCCCGATGGGTACCTCTATATCAGCATCGGGGATGGCGGATCAGCGGGCGATCCCATGAATCATGCACAGAATACATCAAACCTATTGGGCACGATCGTGCGCATTGATGTCGATGTCGGTGATACGCCTTATGGAATCCCAGCGGACAACCCCTTTGCGGCGTCGGAAGATGGTCGTCCAGAGATTTGGGCATGGGGATTGAGAAATGTATGGCGGATGAGTTTCGATACCAGCACGGGCATTCTGTGGTCCGGCGACGTTGGCCAGGATGCCCATGAAGAGGTGAACCGCATGACGTCATCTGGCAATTACGGATGGCGTATTCGAGAAGGTCTGGCGTGCTACCGTGCACAAACGTGTCGGTCCGAAGACCTGATCTCGCCGGTTCATACCTACGACCATCCCATAGGTGAAAGTATCACTGGGGGGGTGGTATATCGAGGAACGCGTCTGCGTGAGTTGTGGGGACAATATCTTTTTGCGGATTATCAAAGCGGTCGCATTTGGGCGATGGATTCCGATGGTGGTGGACTTCGAGAGTCCCGATTAATCGGCCGACAACCCCGCGTGACCAGTTTCGGAGTCGATGCAGATGGAGCCGTTTATCTGACGACATTTCAATCGGATGTACCCGTTGTCCGATTGGTGCGTCAGGCATCAGTCATGGCCCGCCCATTGCCCCAATATCTGAGCCAAACCGGTTGTTTCTCAGATACGGCTCTGCACGCGGTCGCCCCTGGTGTGCTCAATTACCAAGTCAATCATCCCTTTTGGAGCGATGGGCTCGCAAAGGCTCGATTCATTGCATTCCCTGAAGGGGGCCACGCCGTACTGAATGACAAGAATCAGCACGTGCTGCCCGTCGGAACACATGTGCTCAAAACATTCTTCGATACCGATGGACGTCGGCGGGTTGAAACACGGATTTGGGCCCGTTTTGAGTCCGGTTGGCAGGGTTTTACATGGCGATGGAATGCAGCACAGACAGATGCTGAATTGGTGCATGATAGCCAAAATGTCGATGTTCGAGTTCAGGGTCAAAACCAACGCTGGACCTTACCCTCCCGAAGTCAATGTGATCAATGCCACACCGAGGCCGCTGGATATGTTCTTGGCTGGCATCCGCACCAACTCAACGGCGTGTTCATTCGGGGCGATATTCAAGTGGACCAGCTCAATGCTCTTGTGGAAGCTGGATATGTGCCTCCGGCATCACTCACGATAGATCCACTGCCGGCACGAGACGAAGCCGATGCCTCTCTCGCTGATCGGGCGCGTGCAGTATTAGCAGTCAATTGTGCGAGCTGTCACCAGCCGGGTGGGTTTGCGAACGCCCAATTGGACCTGCGATTTCAGACAGCCCTCGGCGAGACTGGGATGTGTGCCCGACCCGCACAAGGCGACTTTCAGGTCCCTGATGCGAAAATTGTCATGCCTGGCCGACCAGAGAGTAGCGTGTTGTACCTCCGTATGAATCGTCGTGACGAGGGCGCCATGCCGCCCATCGGTTCCCATCGCGTGGATGATGAAGCGACCCAAGTTGTGGGCGATTGGATTCGCTCTCTGAATGCGTGCCCATAAGTGTCCAATTTACGCCCAGGTCCCATCAATCGCATCATTGCCCTTGCCCGACCGGAACTGGTTCCTTTGACCTGGGCCACTCTGGCTTTGTTGGGGACTGCGACGTTGAATCTCAGCTACCCACAATTGGTGCGGCTGATCGTCGACGGCGTTTTGGCTGGTGGCGATGCCAGTGTCGTCAATCAGTATGCGGTCATTCTATTGGCTCTTTTTGCGCTGACCGCAGTCCTCACAGCCGTACGGATGTATCTCTTTTCCGTGGCTGGCGAGCGCATCGTGACGCGTTTGAGAGAACGCTTATATCGCAGTCTGATCTATCAAGAGATTGGCTTTTTTGATGCGCATCGAACGGGCGAACTGACCAATCGTCTGTCGGCAGACACGACGGTTGTCCAAAACACGGCAACAGTGAATGTCTCCATGTTCTTACGCTTTTCGCTGACAACGCTGGGTGCCATCGGCATTCTCTTTTGGACATCCTGGCGGTTGACTCTCGTCATGTTGGCTCTGGTCCCTGTGGCCGTGGTGGGGGGTCTTTTTTATGGACGTTGGGTCAAGCGCTTGTCGCGAAAAGTGCAAGATCAACTGGCCAGTGCAACGGAAGTGGCTGAGGAAACTCTGAGCGGCATTCGAACCGTGCGCTCGTTCGCTCGGGAGGAACGTGAAGTCAAACGCTATTCCGAGCGGGTGAATGCGGCTTTTGGATTGGCGCGGATCCGTGCGAAAGTCAATGCCATCTTTGGCGCTTTGGCCGCCTTTGCGGGTTACGGTGCCATCAGTGGAGTGCTTTGGTATGGGGGCATTTTACTCGCCGAAAATTCCCTGTCCATGGGCGAATTAACGTCATTCCTCCTCTATACCTTCACCGTCGCATTCAGTATCGGCGCGCTCGGCGGTGTCTGGCAGGATTTTATGCGAGCGGTGGGGGCATCGGAACGGGTTTTCGAACTCTTAGACCGGGCGCCGGAAGTGCGCAGTGGTTCGAACACTCTGCCGACTGTTCATGGAGAGGTATGTCTCAAAGACGTTGAGTTTGCCTATCCAACCCGTCCCGATGTGCCTGTGCTCAAGGGAATCAATATTCATATGAAACCCGGAGAGGTGGTCGCGTTGGTCGGTCCCTCAGGCAGTGGCAAGTCCACCATTGCTGCTCTCCTCAGCCGATTTTATGATCCTATGTCTGGAGAGATTTCCCTCGATGGACATGCCTTGGAGTCCTTCGACCTCGACTGGCTTCGTTCCCAGTTGGGAGTGGTTGCCCAAGAGCCCATTCTTTTTGCCACCAGCATTGCGCACAATATCCGCTATGGCCGTCCTCAGGCCGGCCTTGACGACGTCATGGCCGCCGCATCTGCAGCCAATGCTTTGTCTTTCATCCAGGATTTGCCTGAAGGGTTCGATACGGAAGTTGGTGAACGTGGCATTCGCTTGTCCGGTGGTCAGAAGCAACGGATCGCCATCGCTCGGGCCTTGCTCGAAGACCCGCCCATTTTGATTCTGGA